>Ga0080013_1002436_pt1 | contig 21872 bp, 8 predicted proteins | sample ETNvirenome_6_85_FD_69236 | JGI IMG/M metagenome (GOLD analysis project Ga0080013, IMG submission 69236) | Marine viral communities from the Pacific Ocean - ETNP_6_85 (SPADES assembly) (version 2) | ecosystem: Environmental > Aquatic > Marine > Oceanic | place: Pacific Ocean | collected 2013-06-19 | reverse complement strand
CGAATCTATGGTACTTTTCCTTATGATGGTTCTCGTCGAGAGCGCTTAGAGTGGGAAAATGAATCGCTCGATATTGATCTGTACATTTATGATAATTTATATCCGCGGACCAATGGTTATATCATCTTCTCGGCCGAGGGCTGGGGAACCGGCAACAAAGCAGACGGCTATGGCTCCTCCTCGTTGCCCGAATATATTCATTTCTATGGGGGCCCGCACGCTAATGATACCGGCTTTACTCCCTATGCTACGAAGTTCACCGGCTCCAACTATTACGAACCAGCCAAAAACCGTGAGAGCAACCTCAAATACGACATTGCCGATAATGGAGTTAGTGTAGAATTCTGGCTCAAGAAGGACGAGTTTATTACGAGTCTTACTGATAAAGAAGTTATCTTTGATATGTGGAACGGGACCCTTAGTTCCTCAACGAGCTATGGGCGCCTGCGCATTGAACTCTCGGGCAACGCAGCCGGAGGAGCTAACCCCTTCAATGTTACCCTCCTTTCAGGCACTAGCGGCATCTATGCTCAAAGTGTCGCCACATCTAGTTTTACTACGGCTTCGGTTGCAGATGGACTATGGCACCATTATGGTTTCACCTTTATGTCAGCTTCGACCGGCATTCATACCCGCTTCTATGTGGACGGTAATCTGAACAATGAGGGTACATACGGAACAGAAGGAATCAACGAGGTCACAGGCGCCCTTCGTGCTTATATAGGTGCCCTTGTGGCAGCCCCTCATGGAGGCTTCGTGGCGCCTAGTACCCCGGGGCTCCCTCATGGCGGTAAATTATCTGCTTCTCTGGACGAATTTAGATATTGGAAAACACAGCGAAGTTCTAAGGGCATCGGGCGCTATTGGTTCACTCAGGTGGGCGGTGGTACCAATACTGACCCTGAACCCTTTGTGGATTCGATTGGGGATGTGAACACACTTCTTGGCGTTTACTTCAAGTTCAACGAAGGGATCACCGGAGTCACTCGCACTGATCGAACCGTTTTAGATTATTCGGGCCGAATCACCAACGGCACTTGGACCGGATATACTCCTTCGTCGCGAAACACTGGATCTGCCATTGTTATCTCAGCTGCAGCCATTAAAGAATATAAAGACCCGATCATCTATAGCTTTCATCCTGCAGTTGTGGCTCTGTCGTCTTCTCTGGAAATTTCTGGTTCTGATTATGATGCCGGCAACGCAGCTAACATCTATAATTCGATCCCGCAGTGGATTCGAGAAGAAGATGAAGAAGGTCAAAACAATGCCCGCTACCTTACTCAGATCATGGCGAGCTACTTTGATGACTTCCAACTAAAAGCTCGTGCTCTCACCGATATCAAATCAGTGGAGTATCCTAGCGGTAGTCAAAAGCCTCTTCCGTTTGCCGAGCGCCTTCTCAACTCTCATGGTTTTGTTGCGCCCGATATATTCCTCGACGCCGATATCTTAGAAAAACTCGCTGATCGAAGTGAGTTTAGGGTCTATGAAAAGACTCTGAACGATATTAAGAACACGATCTACCAGAACATCTATAACAACCTCTCTTATATCTATAAAACTAAGGGGACGGAAAAGTCTTTCCGCAATCTTATTCGTTGCTTTGGCATCGACGACGAGTTGGTCAAGATCAATCTGTATGCTAACGATGTTGAATCAGAGATGCGAAGCAATCGAAAGAACGTCGCAGTCCCGGACAAATTCGTTAACTTCAACACTGAGACCAATCTCCAAGGAACGGTGGTTCAGTTCCAGAATCCGAGCAACACCACCAATACTGCAGGGTACATTTCGGGGTCCGGAAATCTTCGTAACGGTTATGCATTCACCCTTGAAGCCGAGGTATTGTTTCCGCAGAAGGTTTCGGCTCAGTCCCCGGGCTATCAGAATACTAACATAATCAGTGCAAGTCTCTTCGGTGTGCATGGGAACGCTGGTGTCGACGAAGCTAGCCCGCGCTGGCCTAGCTACGCAGGTAACGAAGACGTCGTTAACTTCCAGGTATATGCTGTCCGTGATGAGGTGGAGTCTGACAATGTGCGTTTCATGCTCACGGGTACGTCGGGACTCACAACAGTGGTCCCACGACTGTCTTCTCAGCTCTTCGAAGATGTCTATACGGATATGAACTGGAACTTAGCTGTTCGGGTACGCCCCGAGAGCTATCCTTATACTAATGTGGCGGGCGTTACTCCTACGAATTATGTGGTTGAGCTGCATGGTATCAATGTTGATGCGGGCGTTGTCCTCAACGAATTTACTGTTACAGGTTCGCTGCTTTCCCCGGGCGCTGGCCGTGAGTATGCTTTCGTTACTGGCTCTCGCCGAGTCTTTGCTGGTGCTCACCGGACTAACTTTACTGGCGCCCTCCGCACCCCTAGTGATGTAAAACTCAACTCCTGCCGCTACTGGCTTACCTACCTAGACGATGCAACCCTCGCCGCCCATGGTCATGACACAGCTAATGCAGGAACGCTCAATCCTCACTTCTATGCTTTCCCCTTCAATTCATCAGCTTCTTTCGGAGAGGTGGTGGATTTCGATACTCTGGCTTTCAACTGGGAGTTTAGCACTAACACTGCTTCTAATGCTTCAGGACAGTTTGGCGTCGCTGATGAATCATCTGGCTCTAATGCAGTGGCCACTGCCACGAATGGATGGCTCGGCTCTCTCCTTAATCAGCAGTACTCCGCGCGCGCCTTTAACTTCGCACCTTCCTCGACAACGGCCATTGACAAGGATTATGTGATCGCTGCCCGCCAGACGCTTCCCGAAAATATCTACTCAACCGATATGGTGACAGTTTATAATCAGGCGGAACAGGATGTATTCCAGATCGACTCCCGGCCTATCAATTACTACTTTGCATTTGAAAAGAGCTTGTATCAAAATATTTCGGAAGAAATTCTGAATTACTTCGCCACTCTTAAGGATTTGAATACCCTCATCGGTGCACCAGTTAATCGTTATCGCCAAGAATATAAGGGCCTCAAGTTCCTTCGCGAAAAGTTCTTTGCCACTGTGGCCAATGACACTATTGACTTTGACAAGTTCTATGAATTCTATAAGTGGTTTGACTCAGCGCTGACTGTAATGTTGCAACAGCTCGTTCCTGCGTCCACCGACTTTGCTTCCAATGTGCGGACTATGATTGAGAGTCATGTACTAGAGCGTAGTAAGTATCAGAGCAAGTTCCCCTTCTTGGAGAGCAAAGCTTCTCCCCTCATCGGGGCAACATCTGGTACGGGTAACGACTCCACGGCCGTGAACTCTCCTGAGGATTTCCCCGCAGGCACGGGCTTCTTGGCTAATACCGCTTATACTCGACGGCAGATCGGCTCTTCGAACGTGGTGCGAACCAAACAGTGGAGTAGACTCCACGCCGATGTTTCCGGTTCCCAAGATAAAAACACCTATTGGTGGCGGCTAATGGCAAACCGCGCTCAAAATCCCACTTTGAAAGGAGCCTCCGCGGGCACCAATAATGCCCGCCAGGAACTCCTTCGTGCGATCGATCGCTCACACAGACGAGAAGCTAACGCACCGGTAAGATTTGGCGCCGAAGGTAGCGTGACCTTAGGAGGCATTGGTTTTCATCCGAATAAGCGACCTTCGTTTGTCATGGATGCCACCGCTCCCGCGGGCCGCGTTGTTCCCGGAACCAACTTGCCTGTCAATATCATGTTGTCATTCCAGGACGATGTGGAAGACCTCATTGATACCAAGGATATTTATTATCCGAGCTTGAAGCAGCGCCTAGGCTTCGGGATTAACCCTGACATCAACCGCGGCGCGCAAGGTCCCGGCAATAAGAGTTCCACAAAGAATCGTATGGACGGAAATGTCCTGGCTCCGTTCAGTCTCTACAGCTCCTCTGTAAAAACTGGCTTCAACCAAGAAGTTATTTCCATGTACCACTCGGGCGTGACGATCACCAATCTTCACCACGATATTGTCCACACCAATGACATTCCGATGCAAGGCCCCTTTACTGAAAAATATGTGGGCGGTTGGCAATATCGTCATCAACCTTTGAATACTTACAATGCTTCTAATCCGGGTACTAACAATCTGGATGATAGATCTACCCGCGCCGAAGGCTGGATGCTCAAGCTAGGCCTTTGTGAAGCTGCTGTCTCGCGTGGCAGTGGCGCTCTAGGCATCGTAGGCCCCCAATATCCCGATGCTTCCTCCGTTTCCGGTTCTGCCCCCAAGGGTTATCTTTTTGATCGCCCCAAGGCAAACTTGGCTCGTGTAGAGTACGCCAAGCGTCCGGTGAATATTCGCAACATTAGGATGACAACTGGATCGACAATCATCGGCAATTACGAGCACAACTATCAGGTGGTTCAGACCACAGGCCGCGAACTTAATGATCCTTATTTCAATGATCAGTCCTTCGATTTCGCGCCCTATCCCGAAACACTCGCAACCCGCGGCCGCTTTCCCATGATCATTCCGACCTCTTCAACGGTGACCAATGATAACTATACTGTCAAAGGCCCTTGGAACACACAGAAGATGCGCCTCGATTCCGCGGGCTTCCGCGACGACCCCGGTTGGCACATGATGGATGAGTCGGTGCAGGCTCCTGATGGGACTGGCCGGGGTCAGCATACTTGTATGTCTACATGGATCTCCATGTCAGCTGCCAACTTTGACTCTGGTAAAGGCGGCGGAAGCACACGTTATATGTGGTGCCTAGGCCGCGCCGGCTCGATTGTTAACACTCTTTCTCTTATGAATGGTTTCGGCGGTGTTGGCACGACGCCTTATCATTTGCGTTACATAAGCAGCGGATGGGATACCACCGATACTGAATGGATTTTAGATGCCCCCCTCAATGATAGTAAGTATCAACGAGGCGGTGCCGGGTGGTATCATATCGTAATGTATGCCGGCAACGATGACACCAAACCGATTCGCATGTCTATCAATGGGGTTAGTGCAAGCTACTTGGCTGCGTCTTCTACGTTGCCTGCAGGAACTCTCTCGGATGTTACCACCCGTGGCTCAGTAGGTAACTTCATTGAGAATTCTAGTGGGTGGCCCCAAGCCGGCTCATATTTTTCTGCGAGTGCATATGGCGAAATGGCTACGTACTATCCATCCACTGGATTTACTGATGCTTCGTGGGCCGAATTTGTAAATAAGCTATATTCTACAGCCTCTTTTGGGGCATCTAGTGTCACCTCTAGCTCGGGTAAAGTTACAACTATTACAACCACCACTTTTACCGGATCCGCCGGCGTTGTTGATCTTACTGCCTCCGACGCCCCCTCCAACTTGCGTAGTTGGTGGAAGTTTGGCAATGGAACCGGAGACACGATACAGACTGTCAAAGATTATGGCCCTGCCGCACAAGACCTTAACTCGACTGAGCAAGCGCCCTATACCCGGGCAACCCAACTTGCAATTACAAGTGCCGGGTTACGTTATGTAGAGGGCGGTTATATTCAAACTTCGTCCGTCAAAACCATAACGGACCGAAGTACCGCCAACCCTGGCGGTCTCCTTGACTACCTTCTACCATCACGCACAGGGTCTAATTCGCAACACACCGTTTTTGTAAACCGTTTCGCAGGATCCGGATATGAAGTGATGTCGCTGGGCTATATGGACCCAGCGCACGAAGCCCTGTCTATTTATAATGCCCTCCCGTATCACAACCTCTCTATTCGAAACTATGGTCTCTCGGGATCTGCATCGACCGATACATCAGTGTTCGGCAAGACCATCACGGTGCGAGACCAGATCAACAAGCTCCGCGGCCTCGACCAGCGCGCAACCCTACACTGTGGACAGTTCGGCCACGACGCCGCGTACGGCTCTGTGCCGGCTTCTACCTATGTGACCACACCGTCGTGGCATAAGACGAATAGAAACCCACGTAAACGCATTGTGAGCGTCTCTGGAGGCTATATCACGGGGACTGTCTACGACAACCTCTATGTGCAGCACCAGATCCCTCGTTCCACGCAACAGTATTCTTGGATCACTGCTTCCTTGGCCTCTGGTTCAACTATTTTTGGGCTGGAGTCTCCCAGCTGTACCACAGCAAATAGTTTGACACAATTGGTCTCGGGAGCTTCTTATGTTTACAGTGCGGTTCCCCACACTACCTCTTTTACTGCCTTAAATTTGGTCGTTCAAGACTCCCTCAATACCAGTACTCACATAGCGGGCACATCTTCGGTCCAGCGTTTGGTGGACATCTCACGAGCCCAGGCTACTAATGCACTGAACCTTGCTCGCAACGGGGCTTATGGATACCCTAGCTGGAAGCAAATTCGAGTGGGCGAGAGCCCTATGGCCCGAGCCCTACGAAAATCTAATACAATTGGTGTGGTGTTGCCACCAGCTCCCGTAGCCAGAGTCTCTACCGAATACTCGGGCACTACCCGCGTGGGCACTACAGAGTTGGGATCCGAACCTGGTATAGGATTTGGACCCTTTGTTGATTATACTGAAAGGCCAGTCGTCAGTCATACGCGACCGATTTATTTTAGTTTTCAAGATAACACAGCGAATTCAAATCCTGTCAACAATATCGCTGTCAAAGTTAGTTACGCTAATATTTTAGATTACTTTACAAACGAGGGGCTTAACAATCGCCTCAATTTAGGCAAAGTTGTGGATGATGGCCATGCTTACAATACTGTTGCTCATTTTGCAGTGGACAGTGGACTCAGTTTGGTAGCCAATTATGGCCAGCGTGTATACCCCGCTGCAATAAATGCCTATAGTGATGCGGTGCGAAGCCGAACAGAATTTAGCATCAAGAATATTTGGAATGATCTGAGGTCTATTCGAAGCTCTGAGGGCGGTCTCACAGGTTCCATGGGATTCGCCACATCCAGTCAAAGTATCTGGCCTGGAGATGGCCACAATAATTACACCACCACTTCTTCCATCGTGGGAATCAATGACGGTGCGGGGGAACTCCTGGCCAATTATACTCGCTATGTGAAAAACGCTGTGGATGAATATAATGATATTGATGAGACGCGCACCTTCGGCCCGGTTTATAGTATGCCCATATCCTTGGGGTCTGCAAGTGTCACTTTCGCGCGCAACTGCGTTGTCGCTGGTGATGCAAAATTCGTAGCGCCCATACAATCTGGCCGCGTTCCCTATTATGAATCTACCACCTACAATGAGCGGATGCGATTAGCTGCCAAGGACTATTCTATCATTCCAGAGTTTAGGGTCAGCGAACTTATTCCCACTTATATAAATGAGAAAGAGGGCGACTTCTTAGCTCAAATTGACAATATTTTCTCCCTTACCGGGGCTTCTCTTAGTAGTGCAGACCCCAATTTCTATAGGGTGTACACCAATGCAGATTTCCTTAAGTACTTTAGCGTCGTGGACAACGATCTACACGAGCAACGCTCTGGTGATCTCACAATCACCCGTGATAAACTTAGTCTAAGTTGTAAGGCTTTTCTCAAGCTCCTGCCTTATAAAGGATTCTTTCCCATTGAAAGAAGCGCTGAGCTGGCCTCCCTATTCTCTGCCTCGATGTGCCCCAGTACTGATATCGCGGACGGCATAACGGCACCACGGAAGTCAATCCGGCGGATTCCGATGGAAATGACATATGCACCGGGCATCTTGTTCAATACTATTAAATCGGGCGTGGGAGTTTCTCACTTTTGTTTGGTAAACAGCAAAGACTCGAAACAGATCAAGTCTCTCAAACCAGTCAATAAGGATTATGCCACCACCCCTGGCATGGCATATCAGGACCTTCCCGAAGGGTTTTTGGTCAATATCCGTGATGCCGCAATCGTCAGCGCCGCATCGTCGTCATGGAATAATGGCTATGTCATCAATAAGGTTCCATTTGAAACCATTTACCGCCCCCAAGGATTCTTTAATCCAAGAAACCTGGGCGCTCTTACAGGCACTCTCGGCGGAGACCGGGCATGGCTTTACGATACTGCCCCATCGCAGAGTAATCGCCCTGGGATTACTTCTTTTCTTCAAAATAGTGACACTGACGGTAACCCAGGCGAAAACCAGTGTGCTGCCGACCTGCAAAACTTTCGAGTCGATAAAACCTATACCCTGGCTATAGATAACTTCCTGTGTGCGACACAAGACATTTTTGTAGATAAGTTTTCATCTTTTGTATCAGCCCGCGAAGATAATTTTGGAGAAGCGACTTCTGGCTCAGTATACACCATGACGGTGAAAATGTCACGAACTGCGCTTGAGGCCGTGGGGGCTGCAGCGCCCTCTAGCGAGCCGGATCGAGCCGCCTTTGACATGTACCGTCGCCAGTCAGCATTTGGCGCCCCCATTGCGGGGACTCCTCCCGCAGGCACCACACTCCAGGGCGTAAGCTATATGCACGTTACTCCCCCTTACTTCGATGGCCCTGCGTACGCGAAACTGGTTTATACGGCCTCCTATGATGGCCGGCCTTCGCTGAGTGAGATTTTGGGAGGACTGCAGGTTAGTTATCTGCGCGATGCTGGAAGCGGATCGCAAACGTATGTCACAGCCTCCGGAGGGGATAACACCAAATATGGAGAGCCGTCGCCGGGAATTATGCATCTAGATAGCGTTTATAACTTTACTGAGGCCGTGCCTGAAATTGTCTCGGGGTCGAGAGAACAAAAATTCCGCTGGATGATCCAGTCTAAGTTTGAGACTCCAATTCTAAATGTTCAGAGTGCGAGTGTGCGCGGAGGATGGTCACCAGCTCCCCCGGTCTCTTATATAACGTCCGCCTCAGTTTATACTGGCGAAGCGAATGCAGCCACCCTCAAAACATCCGGCCTCTGGCATCAATATGCGAAGGTGCCTAGTAAGTCTAAAGAGGGGGTCTTTATCACCATTGAAGACCAACAAGCTTTCAAGGCCCCCGAATCGCTCCCACGGGCCGCGGCAAAGAAAACACCAAACTCCTTGGCGCAACTCGTAGGGTTTGATCGAGGGATCAGCAAGAGAGTGGGTAGTGTAAAGAAAGAATTTAAATGGGAAGAGGCTGTTGTGGCAGTTCCCTTTGAGGTAGTGGAAAACCAACGCAAGTTTATTAGCCTCACTAAGCACACCAATTCCAAGAGCTATCATAAATTAGCACAAGCAATGTCGAAATATAACTTTCCTCCTCGCCTAGATTTCACTAAGTTTGATACAGTCGACCCGATCTTGATGTATGTTTTTGAATTCAGTGCGGCTATGAGCCAACAGGATGTGGCCGATATTTGGCAAAACCTTTTACCCGATATCGGCTCCAAATTTGACACATCTACTGTGATCGTGGAAGAAAGGGAACTACTCGATGTGTTGCTAGAGAGCCACCGCGAGGTACAGTGGATGGTCTTCAAGGTGAAGAAACGCGTCGGAATGGACTTTGAACGACAGCGCCGCGCGCAACAGAGTTCAAATACCGGGTCACTTCCAACTTATATTCACGAACCCTATAGTTACAACTGGCCGTATGACTATTGCTCTTTGGTAGAGTTAGCTCAAATTGAAGAAAGCGTGCAATGGTCCTCCCGAGATCTCCACACCGAAGAGCCAGTAGTGATTGATTATGAGCCGCCCGAGGCGCGCCAACCAGGAAGTACCCCGGCGCCATCGGCTGCCCCTCCTCCACTCAACATTGTGGGCATGGTAGCCAATATTGTACCCCCTTTGATGGTACCTCCTGAACTAGACCTCCAAGCGCCAGGGGAAGTGGAGACACCGCCCACCTTCAATATCCAAAAGGCAAAGCCCCCTAGGCGTAAAGCTAAATCCAAGAGGCGTAAAGGAAAGGGTAAAAAGAGGTAAAGTATGGAATTTTTCAACACAAAAGAAGAAGTATTAGAACTCCAGCTGACAGAATATGGCAAATATTTGCTTTCTCAAGGAGCTTTGGATCCCTCATTTTATGCATTTTTTGATGATGACATCCTTTATAATGATCAGTATGCAGGGTGCAATGAAATACAAAACCAAACTGATCAACGAATTCGCTTCGAAACTCCCAATCTCAAAGTCATTGCCAATCGCTCTGGAGCACAGACCCGAGTGGATGAATTCCTTACCAATGTCACCGGCGCCACCTTCCAGGTTGACTCGGACCCAGCTAACCTGGTAGACAGTTTTGCCTCACAACAGCCATTTGAAGATGTTACTAATATAGCAGCCTTTGCTCTGGGGACATCGCTGTTGACCTCTGAGTACGATGCAGCCTGGTCGGTGAACCTACTCAACAACAATGAGAGTGTGATATCCTCCAGCCAGGGCTATATCGTTACTAATCTTACAAGCAGCTTCATTACCGGCACCCTGAATGGTATCATAACGGAAATCCCCCAAGTGGATATTAATCTGGACTATCAAACTTACTTCTCTGCCTTAGAAGACGAAAGAACAATCAGCGCAGAATTCCCCACGGGATCAGCAGGCCAGGCTCCGGCAACTCTAGCTTTAATCAAGAACTATTTGGTGTTGGATATTCTTGAGAAAAATACAGCTTTCGAGACAGAAAACTTTGACATAGAGGTTTATCATGTGGCCTCGGATAATTTGTTGACACAACTTAACTTTATGCCTCAATCCCCAGAAATCTTGAGCCCCAACTCGATGCTGTCGGGAGAAGTAGCTAATGTCGAATATTATATGAATATTCATCGCGATGAAAACATTCCTGCTGAGATCCTAGATACTGTGGGTCTCAATCAGAGGGCTGTTCGCTCGAACTCGTCCCGTCTCAATATTGTTCGGGACCTGTACAACACAATTGATGAGGAGCCCTGCTAATGCAGATTCAAATTGCCAAAGGTATATTCAAGAATAAGCTTCCTAATGTGGTAGTGGATCAGGTTTATTTCGACTCGTTTTACGATGAAGGTATAAACCAGGTCTCCCTAGATCTTATTTATCAGGTTCCGGCCACATGGGCCACACTTAGCCCCTATCGGGTCATGTTAATACTTTCGGATGATGATTCTATTATTCATGGTTTCCGAGAGCACCCAGCTACAGCCAAACATGCCATTCTTGACGATACTCACAAAACCGCTAATTACATGAAGATGTATCTCCCAGGCGATGAATCTGGGCAGGTATCCCAGTTTCCCGATCTCATGAGTCTAGGGAATAAATCAGCCGCCGCGCTGCTGCAGAAGAGAGTTAGGGTGGACCTCCCTAAATTGCCTCAAGATATGTGGCCGAATTTATATATTTATGCTATAGCCTATCGTACGAACCCTCAAGACGAAACTCCCTCGGGAATAAGCGAGAGGCTTCGAACGATCCGTATTGGTTCCCCTCTCACTGAGACCCTATATATGGCCAACCGCCCCTCCACCATGGGGGTAGTATACACCTTGGCTGCGAGTGTACCGGGATATGGTATTAGAGGAGATGCTTGGTATGGTCCTGTCCATCGACATGGTAAGGGTTTAATGGCGGGAGAGGCTCACCATAGTGGCCCTCATCCCTATGTTGCCATTACGGCGGTCTCTAACCAAAAGACTCAAGACAAATCATTTATGAAAGAGCAAGGGCACTTATTTCTTCGACTCTCCAAGGCAGCTCGTATCTTAAATCAGCGCATCACTAAGAATATAGAAGTCGCCCGAAATATCACAGGCCCGGGCAGTAATGGTATTTCCGATGTTCACTTTACTCGTACTACACAGGGCGTCCTAAAAGCCGTCTTTTCGATTAATTATAAGCAACTTGTACAGGCTAACACCCAAATGGGTTTTCTATTTGGCAATAAGGAAGCCCTCAATGGCTGTTTTCAAGTGGAAAATCTGCGTCTTTTCCGCACACGGGTTCGCTCGAATGTGGCCTCTAACAAATTGACCCCGGGCCGTCTTAATATTTGTGGCGCCGGGAAGGACGGTACTCCTAAATTGGTGGCTACCCTAGGTGATAATACAATCAACGGGCTAAATTATCAAAACAAAGCTACAGAGGTTAGCACCTATGTTGGAACTGATGTAGAGATGGCCGGAATTGAAGGGGGCGTCTACGAGTATACCCTCTACATAGACGCCGTGGATAACAGTGGCGCAGCTGTCAAACATGTTCTTGAACACCTCAAGTCAGCACTCACGGCGTATGATGGATGGCTAGCGCACAACTTTTATGGTCAGAATGGTGCACTGAGTACGGATGCATCCCGGCGGATTAGAATGCAAAGTAATTTTCTGCAACAAGATGGAAGCTGGACTAATTTGATTGACGCCTACCTCGGGGCCCTAATGTTTGTATTTGGACCTGAGGCCTTTCAAAGTTACTCCCTTACGACCTGGCGTAAAAACCTTTTAGCCATGTGTAATCCGAGTAACGGCGATCTAGAAAGCATGGGAGAGGTAGGAGAGCTTGCCCGCAATTTCTATACTTCTCTCAATCAGGCCGCCAACCCTCCGACCGTTGGAGCCAATAGTAACCAATTCAGTGACCGCTCCAGCATGGGGACGGCCTCCCCCGTCTCACGCAGGATTTCGCTAGAAAACGTTTTTCCATCTCCTTATGATCACCGATATGATCCAACCACGGGTTTTGATTTTCTTGATGATCAACTCACGCAGCTGTCACCAGACCTCACTGGTCTTACTTATGCAAGCTACCATGCTCGCCTGGGCAACGAAATAGGTAAATTTAATATCGCGAACGCTGCCGGCCAGAACTTCACAGGGTATCTTACTCCAGCTCGAATTCGCACTCCTACTAATATTATTGATACCTCTAATCTGGCAGTGGGTCTCACTAATACTATCGACCTTTTTGCCGCGAAGAAACGACCTCAAACCCCTAAGCTCTCTTTTCACACCTCGACCCCTAATGGCGGCGACGGCAACCGAGGCACCCAAGCCGATGTCGGCGAGTTGCTCTCGATAGGGGGGCTGACGGTCGAGCCTTTAGTGCTAGATATTGAAACAATCAGAGATTTATCCACCCCCACTGGTGCACAGGCAGCAGAACTCAATTTAGTTCAAAGCTCAAAATTCTTCTCTAGTGGTTCGGCTTTCAATACTTCCGATGCCCAGGAGGCAGCTGGAATTTCTGGGTCCGCTGAACAGATCATTCACTACTCGCACAGCGAGATAAACGATCGAGCAGTGGGGATACTTCAGTCCGGCCTGGTTATGACAGTAGTTAACTCTCAGATAGAAAATTTCTCCCAGTCTCCAGGCTTTGTGACTCTTGAAGGCATCGCCGGGTCTTTAGCACAGCAAAGGATCGGCCGAGATCCCCTGGTTCTTCAACAGAATAACGCTGCTTCCATCGCTATCAATTTTAACTCAATCAAAGAAGTCCAGTATTTCCAAGGTTTTGAAACGAATTCGAACGGCGACGCCTTAATAGATCGCCCGCGATGGGCTATACTCAACCTAAGCGCGTTCGAATCAGCTAGGGCTCAAGGTTCTCCCGTGCTGTGTCGTATCCAGGATACCCCCGATGTCACCGCCGGAGGGAATTCATTAGCTTTAGGAGAGTATGACAATCTTTTTATATTAGGTGATGCGGGTTCTACATCCGTCTCCCGCTCCTACACACCGTATCCCATTTACTACAACCTTATTATGACAAGTCTCCAGGCCACGACAAAACAAGTAGCGCTCAATATTGAGACGCCTATGTCTAATGTTAAACCATTTCTTATTCGGGTTCCACTTATGAGAGCCCCCACAATTTCTGACAAAGAGATAGTTAATGGAAAGGAGAACTCTACCTAAGATGTCCGGACAAGATCCCCTAACACGTGAATCCCTGTTGTTCATTAACGGAGGTTCCTCCAACCAGTTGGGCACCCCATCTCGCACGGCCGGTACTGGCTATCTGGGAAATTACTACCTTCGCCTGGATTGGTCCACCGTGGATAGATTTAGAGGAGTCCAGGGCGACTATGTTACCGCTGAAAACAATGTGCCCCAGAGCCTAACAGCAGAAGCCGCCAAACCTCTCTCTCGTACCACGGTCTCCACGACTACATCATTCTTGGGTACGGGACAGCAGCAAGAAATGGCTGAATATTTATTAGAGCCCGACAATGATGTTTGGAATAATGCTGATCAAGGCGGCACGGAGGACATGCTTCGCAGGTTGATCCAGGACCCAGGGATCTATGAAGGAGATCCTTACTATTCGTATTTCTTGGAACAGGGGGTCCCCGTTGGCCCTTCGTCGTCGCCACAGACTGTCCCGGCTGTCTTCAACCGTCCAGGCCCGCCCGGCTCTTTTCTCGATCATACCTTTTCTTATCTAAAACCTTCCGAAAATCGTGAAGAGAGAGATGAAGGGGGCCTCGAAATTACCATTGAGCCTGTGTATAATTTTTTCTTAGATAGCATGCCAGCATATGAGCAGATCACCAGCGATATACCGGAGGCCCTCCTTCCAAATTTTTATATTTTTGAGACAGAACTTAGAAACACGGGATCCCAGACCTATAGTCCTGACTATTATAAGGCCCTTAGTTTTTACAACAGAATGGACGATTGGTTTGTTGAGACAGCACCAGGGGAGTATACTGAAAGCACCACTAAATCTTTCTATCAAGCGTATGTTAGTTCTCTACAAGCGATAAAAAATAGTCCGAGCACCTATGCTGCGGTCCAGATGCAATATAATGATTATACTAAAAATGTAGCGGTATTGCACAGTGACATCAACGCGATTAATCGTACCGACCGCGTCCAGAGCACTGCGACTGGCGAAGAAGTGGTGGGCTCGGGCCTTTCCTTTTTACCTTTTTATAATATTGTAACTGTAGGTCACGATCAATACCGTGCTACCGAGCAAGGTACCGACGGCAACGTTGCCGCTGCAGATTCCCTTTTCTCCAGGCTTTTCACGATGCCCGACTTCGATGCTGAAAGCTTTATTGACCTGCTACAGATGTATATCATCACTTTTTTGGAGAAAGGAATAAACTCCTCAGCTCAATTCCACGCATTCAATCGGGAAGACAACCCGACCCAAACTTTAGTGAATGCCCCCTTGTATTTTGATCTCAGCCGCCGTGATGCCGGCGCCGGCTCACTCCCCGGTGTGCCTCAGGATTACGATGGATTTGAAGAATATGCTAGTTTTCTAGAAAGTAGAATCACCGAAAATGATTCCCTCATGGATGATTTCCACCTTCCGGATGCGATCGACGTAGAAAACCCAGGTAATCAGTATTGGGAGCGTGATAACGTCATCTTGTTGCGGGATTACCTGAACACTCCAGGGTGGGAAGAGGTAGCCGAGAACCAAGTTTATAATCCCCCTGAGGCTAGTTCGGTAGGAATTTTTTATGACAAGATAGCAAACGGAAGCATTCAATTTCCCATGCGCAATTTTGAAGAGGTGCTTGGTAATCAGGGAGCCCAGTCGGAGACAATACTCTATAAAATAGATAAGAGAGTGGTGGACCGCGCCGGCAATATTTTACCCAATATCGTTCAGACAATCTATCTTTCCCCCAAGTTTGTCAATAGTGGTCCCCTTCAGTATATTGATTCTCAGGTAAGGTATGGGGTCCGATATCAATATGATATCCAGCAAGTTCGCGTGGTCTTTGGCAATCAGTATCATTATGATGATCTCCAGCTGTATTTTGCCGGCTATGCCGGTTATGGTAGAGCCGTAGGAAATGCTTTAGGGTTTTACCGCGCCACCGTTCCCGGTATTTTAGTGGATGCCTATGTGGAAGCAGACATAAGACCATATTATTCCACTGATGAAGACACTCCCTTTGCCGCAACCCAACAGGGCTATTTTGGCGTGGCTCCCTCCAACGCATCAAACATCACCCTAGAGGAGTGGAATTATATGTCACAAGGATCCACCTATGGTGATGAGATAAAACTCAGCAGAGTAAATCTTATAATGAAGAGGGGGTTTGGCGAGGATGGGAATCCCGTTGGTGGCGCCATAACTGCCGAGTATGACACTCCCAACTTAGGGTCGTCCGCAGACACTTCCGGCGGGACCACTATCGATCCGAATGACCCAGGAGATGTTCTTGTTTTGGATATTCCCCAACAGCCCGTCAAGGGCTCTGGCATCCAAGGACCAAAACAACTAATACCCGGAGTGGAGGATATTCTAGGATTTGAGACCCTGCAGGAAGAAACCGAGCAAGCCTCAGGTTATAACCTTGATCGCCTTATCGGTGGAATCGAGGGGGTAGCTGGAGGGGACGGTCTTCCTCCGGGGGCGGGAGATGTCATCGGGGGGATCCTCGGTAATCTGGGGAACCTAGGCGGCGGCTCATTCGGCTCATCTGGCCCCATCGACGGCGGCCTTGGAGATCTTGGAGGCCAGCAGTTCGGAGGCTTTGACATGTCCGGCGAGTTCATGACCGACGGCTTCGGCGACTTTGCCAACGGCTTTGACTTCGGCAGCGGGATTTACTAAACCATTATGGGATTTCACTGGTATATTGATATTGATGAGGAGAATACGGGAAAAAGCTTTTCCGCGGGCCCCATTATATTAACGCCCGATCAGCCCCTCAAGGTACCCGACTTTGTGGAGATGGTAAACACAGCTTTCTTGAATGCCTACGAAGATGGTATTCATGATGCCTTATACACGATGGCAGCTCGAATCGAGCCCATGTTTGGTGCAGCACCGGAAACAACATCCGGAGGGGGCAACACGGCTGATCATTACCATATTGATTCCACAGGAAAAACTATGTCCCACGGGCCCCATGCAAATCAGCCTAATAACCAACCCCACAGTCACATTAATTATTCGCCGCCCATGATGTGGGATCCAAATGCAAATACCGCCGGGCCCTCACTGCCGACCGGGATGATCAACAACAATGTGCGCTATGATCAAGCCCGCGACGCTCGACAGTTCATAGTTCAGTATCGAGTAGAGAATACAGCGAATCGCTCTTTCAAAATAAGTTTTTACTCTGGCCCGCATGGTTCAGCGCCCGTGGAAAATGTGGCCTCGGGGGTGGGCGGTGGTATCCCTCCGCGAGCCCAGATTACTACCACTAACACCAGCAATGCGCAACCGTTGGTAGTGGGTCACTGTAAAATTTCATCGATGATAACGGACAAACCTCCGGTTCCTCCGGATATGTGGTTTGTGCCCTATAGAGGAGTAAACGATCGCCTTTTGGTGTTGTTCTCTCCTAATATTGGACGTCGCGAGGCCAAGCCCATTCTACTTGCCACAAGTGATAGTACTTTTATCATCGAAGAATATTATTCTCAGAAGGACCTAATTGTAGATCCGGCCGACATTGATACCATACAGGAAACTTTAGAATATGCATCGGATGATCCAGTCCGCACCTATCAAATTTTCCGGACAGAGACCATGCCAACTTCATATGCATCTTTCATAGATCATCATCTCGCCACGGTGGAGACTAGACTTGCTCCGCAAAAATATTCTACGGGAGTGTCATACTTGGATACATTACTTCCAAATGTCAAATACTATTATTGCGGTCGATCTATTGATAGGCATCAAAATATTTCCAATCCTACGCCCGTTACCGAAATAGAGTTAGTAGACAATAACGGACAGCTGTTTATTAACAAGAAAATATTTACATTTCCGACCGTCCCCCAGCGCCCCACAATCTCAGGACGGCGCCTTTTGGCCATTGAGCCGACCCAACTGCAGCAGGCATACAGCTTACAAGATAGTACAATCGGCACCGGCCAGGCAGTTGTAGGAACGGCGCCACCATCTAATGAAATCGGTGCTGCAGCTGATGCCGTATGGGATAAAAAATTCAAAATAAGACTAACCAGTCAAAAAACCGGTAAAAAAATGGATTTAAACATTACATTCAAAAATACTGGGGTCGCAAATCCATAGAGACATTAGTTAAAGTGACCACTATTTATAATACGAGAGGTGAATAGAAAATGGGATTTCTAGATAATTCAGGCGACATCATTTTAGATGCCGTGCTCACAGATACAGGACGCATGCGTTTAGCCAAAGGCGACGGAAGCTTCAAGATTTCTAAATTTGCGTTAGCGGATGACGAGATTGACTACAAACTATATGACAAGAACAACGTTAGTGGGTCTGCCTACTATGACTTGCAAATCCTCCAGACACCAGTCTTGGAAGCTTTTACGAATAATATCGCCAGTATGAAGTCCCGACTGATCAGCATTGGGCGAAATGATATTCTTTATTTACCGGAGATTGTTCTCAATCAGCGCGTTGGCATCGGGTCCTCGATGAATGCAGCTGGCACCTTTATTGTGCCGGTGGATGAAACGACGATTCTCAATCTCGGTTCGGTTCTAGGAACAGGTATCCTCAACGGCTATCGTCCCGGTGCTGACACCTCTAAAATTCGATTCGATCAGGGACTCAACACCAACCAACTCGCAGCCGAAGCACCTCTTTCGGACGATTTAGTTGAAACTCAGTATATTGTTCAAGTCGACAATCGCCTTGGTCAGATCTTTCCGCCCCCCGGAGCGGGAGGTCAAGCGACAGCTAATGCCGCTAGTAACGTTCAGTTGGCAGCTGCTACCCCTTCGTTTATTGATGATGATTCGGTAGCTAACTATTATTTTACGGCAAACACCACCAACGGTTTTGTCCAGAACATTCCGAGTATCTCGATCGACTCTGCCATCGCGGGCCCGAAAGGGACGCAACTGTCTATGCGAGTAGGATCCAGTCTTGAACTACGCACGAGTCAATATTTGTTTACAACTCTTGGGAGCTTGGGAACGACAACACTGAACAATGATGCGAGCGTCGACGGCGGAACGAATTTAGCGGCAGGAACTTATCGTTTCATTGATTCTACAATTCGAGTATCCGGCATTAACACGGGGTATAGTATTGACATTCCTATTCGGTTTGTTAAGTCTACTAGCTAAAGGTAAGGAAACATGGCATCTTCATTCAAAACACTCTCTGCTAACGACGTCGTTTCGACACGCAATCTTTTACATGAGTCAATTCCAATTACAGGAACTATTATTTCAGGAACCTATGGAACCTGGCCCAACGGCACCAATATCAAGAACTATGCCCATGGCATGTTCCAGTCGGTTTATGACTATCCCTATCTGAGTTCTTCGGCCAATCATATTTTTGACTTGACTTGTGGGTATCCCGCAACGTCGAGTCTTTCTTCGTCGACAGCCACTCAGAATGCCAAAAAGATCAACATTTACAATGAGATGGCGCAAGTCCTTGTTGGTTTCGATCAGAACGGCAACATACGACGGTTCGACCGCGATGGAGATCTTACGAGTGGTCCTAAATTTGACGATGCGGTATTCATTAACTTTACGCGGCTTCTGGCCAAGGACGAGATTAAGAAGGGTAGTTTTACTCTGACATTGGGGGCTACCAGTGCGTCGGCCACTCCCATGACAAATACCATTCTGTTGAAAGACTATAATGCTGAAAACTCCTATAAGGTTAATTCGCCGGCTGGTGAATATGGAATTCTCTATCTTACGAACCCGGCCGGCGGAGTGGCAACTAAGAACCCCACAGGTTCAGCAGCTGGCCTCATTTACTACCAAGCCGGAATCGTGGTCTTGTCGTCGTCGGTCTTCAATGGTCCAGACCGAGGTTACCTTTCTTCTTCTGTTGGGTTCACCCCCGGCGCGGGTTATTCGATTACCGGTTCGCTTGTGAGTGCCTCGATTAGTGGTACGTGTGACTCATTACGACACCGCATTGCCAATATCCAGTTCAACAACTCTACCGAGCTAAACTCCACCGTTTACTTCTGCCGTGCGAATCACAATGAGTTCAATTATTCGTCCAATAAGACCTACTTGAGTTCAAGTCGCCTAGTCGTGAAGAACAATTCTCAAGACAACCCGGTGGCCTACCCCACAGCTGTTGGCCTCTACTCACCCGATAATGAGCTGATGGCAGTTGCAAAGCTTTCAGAACCACTGAAGAAGGATCCTACGAACGAATTTACGCTCAGAGTGCGCTTGGATTACTAGGATGAGCAATGCCACTTTATCCATTCAAGAGTAATGATGTTTACATCAATACGCTCAAGACGTATCCGGAAATAAAGTTATTCGTTTATAATCTTACTTCTTCACTAAACAATACACCAAATATTTCGGGCTCCTTTACTGGGTCCATCCGGATGACGACTCCTGGTCACATTTCTCTATATGAGTTGAATGTCGACAGGAGTGCCACCAAAACTGGGCTCATCACGCCGTTTGTTATTAAAGATGGCACCAATATTGGGTTCCGTACCACTACTAACTCTAGCTGGGCTTCTAACTACGCGCTCGGACAGACTGTCTATGGTTCCTATCCTATGGTTTCGGCTATTAGTAAAGAGTATTACAGTTCTACTACACCACGTACTGTAACTCCGAGTCTCACCTCTTCAATCCCCGCTTTTCCAGCCGGCATTGCTAATAGCGGCTCGGTCTCCCACCTGCATGCTCTGAAGAACACCCTCAATCATTATACCTATATCAATCCTCATTTCAATTATTCCTCCTCGATCCTCGATCGAAACTTTGCCGATGTTCCGGTGGGTCTTATCAACGTACCGACTATTTTTTATGGATCACAGATAAAGCCTGGATCAATCAATCTCAAGTATTATTATACAGGATCCCAGATCGCTCAAGCCGAAGACAAGAACCGCGACGGGGTATTGTACGACACCTATGCGTCATCACCATCCAGCGGCAGCGTTATTGGACTGGCCCTCTATAACGAGGGGTTTCTCATCCTTACGGGTGGGATAGCTCTTAGTCCTAGCTCCGACTCTTATGTTACGGGTACCGACAATCCCCGGTGGCGTTATTTTGCTCAATCTATTTCAGGAACCGTTGGAGCCTCGGGCTCTCGGGCACCCAACAGTTCATTCCTTCTTCATATGAGTGGTACCACAAAGATTCAGAACATCACGATGTTTGCCACCGCTCCCAAGGGCCAACTCAACCATTCCAATAACCCTACCTTTGTGGCCTTTGGTTCGAGTAGTCAAGCATCCTCTGCCCCGCATGCATATGTACAAAATGCGCAACAAGGTATTAAAAACATCGTCAGTTCGTCGTATAATGATCCTACTGGATCTTTTGTGAAAACAACATACGTCTCCAAAATAGGAATCTACGATAAGAATAAAAACCTTATTGCAATTGCCAAGCCGGCTACTCCTATCAAAAAGACAGCCACGAGAGATTTTACCTTTAAGTTGAAACTGGACATATAGTTGATTTTAGGGCTCGATATTTCCACCAGTATTACTGGTTATACTATATTAGATACGGACGGCACCATTGTGGTGTGTGATCATATTGACTTGCGTAAAGAGAAAAATTTCTTTCTCAAGGCAGCCAAAGTCGAAGGAGTCCTCAATCAAGTACGGTCTCAATATTTTATAGAAAAAGTGTATATTGAACAATCGCTTCAGTCGTTTCGTTCCGGGTTCTCCTCAGCTCAGACTCTATCTCTTTTATCAAAAATAAATGGCATTGTGTCGTGGATCTGTTATAATATCTTTGGAAGCGAACCGAACTACTTTGCAGCCACCTCCGCCCGTAAACTCTGCGGTATCAAGGTTCCGAAGGGTCAGAAGGCAAAAGCTGTTTCTTTGCAGTTTGTGGTTGACAACGTGCCCGGTTTTGAGGTAGAATACACTAGACATGGAAATCCAAAGGCTGGTTATGCTGATCGGTCGGATAGCTATGTGATTGCCAGAGCAGGGTGGGTTCGTGAAAGAGAAGAAGCTAAAGATACTGACTAATGTGTTGGGGACCGGCTACCGGACCAACAATGAGTATCTTTTTAAGTGCCCCTACTGCGAACACCACAAACGCAAATTCTCCGTCAACCTTGAAAAGGGTTACTACAAATGCTGGGTGTGCGACACCCGAGGCAAGAATATCTATCGTGTCGTTCGCCGTTTTGGCACG
>Ga0080013_1002433_pt1 | contig 21885 bp, 25 predicted proteins | sample ETNvirenome_6_85_FD_69236 | JGI IMG/M metagenome (GOLD analysis project Ga0080013, IMG submission 69236) | Marine viral communities from the Pacific Ocean - ETNP_6_85 (SPADES assembly) (version 2) | ecosystem: Environmental > Aquatic > Marine > Oceanic | place: Pacific Ocean | collected 2013-06-19 | reverse complement strand
CTACATTATCATATATACTATCTAACATATTTACTGAACCATAGTATACTCCACCTAACCATCCAGTAGTACCAACTATGGTACTAACTATACTTGTTAATATTATTTGTTTTGCGTTCATATCTTTATCACTCCATCCTTTAATGTTGTGTTCTTTTTTGTAATCTTCGTGGTTTGCCCACATAAACAATAACCACACACCTGCTGCTAATGGCATTGTATATATTACCACCCATATCCAAGCGTTAGGATCATTATACATAATATTATCCTAATATAATATACATACTTTATACATCAAACCTAACTACAAAAGATGTATCGTATTGATCATCAAGTTTGATTGGTTTACTAAGTTTTGCATGTGCTAATAACCTATCTTGTTCATCATATAATCCCACTTGTGTAACATATGGTCTGAACTCTGAATGTGTTACGAAGTTTTCATAATATTCAGTAGCTTTATATTCTGATTTATAATCACCTATACCACTTTCGAATCCGTGCCATTCTTTTAGTGAAATATTATCCCAGATAGTACTATCGTTTTGTTGATTTTTTAACATCGATAAAAGTACATAATGAGTATCAGATGTTGCTTGAAACGGAACTTGAAATGATCTGGTTAGTTGTGAAGGAGTTACCAATAAACGACCACTTGTTGCTCTATATCTATTTGAATGATAATCATCATCTCCAATAAAAACCTCACCAAATGCACCATTAGCTAAAGTCCCCCCTGGTCTATATTGACCAGTTAATAAATAATGTTTACCTTTTTTAACATTTAAAGTTTGAGATGCTCTTGCAACTGAACTTGGCCATGCACCTGCACTTGCAGTTAATTCTAATTCTGCATTAGATGAAGTAGAAATAGTGGCTGTCCCATCTGTTCTCCAAGCCCCCATAGTTGAACTAGCGTTACCACTTGTAACTTGATCAAAAGTTCCATTAATAATTAATTCTCCTTTGGGGCCAGAACCAGGAGGTAACATCATATATGGTGAAGAACCGAATCTTGGTTTACGTCTACCATCTCCATCAAGTATAGGACTACCTTCTACCGTAGTAAATACGGTTTGGGGTCCTGGTGTTATTGATATACTACCACTTCTATTTTTTGTAACACTAATATTCATAGAATTATTAAATTCGTACTGTCCTGCTGTACAAATATACTCATATTCATAATGTTTTTGTGTTGCCTGAAAATCTAAAGTATAAGATGTACCAAAACCTACGTCCCCATATGAACCTGTATCGGTGATTACAAAAATACCATGTTCATAAAATACATTACCGATTTGAGAACCACTTCCATTTGCATCTATTCCTTGAGCTCTATCATATGAACTTGATTTATATGCCGCATAACTACCAGAATGATTTCCATAATCATATAAGTTACCATCCTTATCATCTCGAATATCCCAAGTTTGTCCTCGGGAAGTATCTGATAATTTAAGTGAACCTGGTTTTATTCTTTCACCAATTAAATTTCTTGGAATACTAAATACATTAGCATTATCAAACCACTCAGTCTTTATGTTTTTCTTGGTTTGAAACCTATTATGTATATCTTTATAATATAATTTTCTAATAACATGATAAGTTGGTAAAGCATAATAACTACTTGAAATAGAACCCGATACAATATGTGTAACGGTATCAGAACCAGTATTGTAATTATGGTGAGAACCACTAATAGCTCGAGCAACAAAATTGCCAAAACTGGCGCTAGTAGTATTATCTACAGTAAATTTTTTATTAGATTTAAAAGACCTTTTAGATATATTTTGGGGGTCTATTATTTTGAACATTAGGATCCCCTTTAGAAATCAAGCTTGACCTTAATAACAGCCTCCCTTGAAAATGATTTTAGTACTGGTTTACTTAATTTAGCAACTGCTAACAATTCACTTTTTGAATTATACAATCCAACTTGAGTCATATAAGTTTTTGGAGCACCTTCGAAAGTAGTTTGTGTAAATACTCCTTCTGTATTACCAGACTTCGTTGCAAATGTTGGATTATTACTAAAATTAAATTCCTTATTGGTTGCTCTACAGAAGTACATTGTTGAAGTTACTTCTTCTTCTCTTCTCGCTGCAAAATATGCACCAGCTGCAATTTGTTTAAAAAGTTGGCTTGGAGTGTCATCAAATGTATTTGTACTTCGTGTAGTAGTAACTGATGCAGTGGTTTGAAGATGAGCTGCATCTAATATAATTATTCCTAAATCAGGATAGAAATTACCAAGAGCTCCACCAGCAGCTGCAGTTCTAAATGTATCTGCAGTTCCACTTGCTATTGAACCACTAACAATATTGAATACTCGACCCGCTTCATTTACTGTTGGTGTTGTGGTTGCTCCACTATCATCAATTAATCTCATCTTTTTAGTCGCTGTGAGTGCAAGTTCCCAGTTACCTGGATCCATCTTTTCTCTCATTCGGGCCCTATTCATCACGATAAAGAAAATATCTTCGGAAGCCGATGAAAAAGAATTAAAGGTGAATTTATCTGTATATGGGGGTAACAAAACATTTGCAAATTGTCTATACATTCCAGCGGTTTCTCTATTACCAGCCACCGTTTTGGTTGTATTTCCTATAGAACCACTTCCACCATAATTCGCATATCCACATGCAAACTGTACTTCTCGTGTTGAGTCGGTTTGTACTTTATCATAAACATTCAAAAAAGAAGCTGAACTAGCACCTTGTGTGGACGCGGTGTAAAATGCGGTAAGACTTCCTGCCCCACTGCTAAATATACCACTCGATACTATAGTTCTATCTGTAACTACATCAGTATCTACTGTAAAATTTTTATATGCATCTGCCATTGTTTATTTTCCTTATATTAGAAGTTAGGATCTGCTAAAGTTGTCAAAGTTATAGATTTTGTTACACCCGTTTGATTACCAATCACAGTTAATCTTGCCGATTTACCTACACGCAATTGTTTTGCTTGTAACCTAATTTCCTTTGGCGATACTACAACTGCTGTTCTCTCATCATCTTGTTTTGTTTGTGCAGCCCCTGTAAGAACGGCTGTTCCATTTACAACAGGTATAATATAAGCCACATCAGTATCATTAAGTTCAAATGTAAAACTTGTATCACCCGCATTAGTACTTTGTGCCGCAATTGGAACTTCGGGGCCACCATAAGTTAACTCTGTATTTTGTAAAGATAAATATAAAATTGGCATCCTTGTTGTATTTTTATTCAAAGTTATTAATTTATATCTCATTACTTGATTTTGATCTGTAAATGCCTCTAAAACTGGCATATTCTCAATAACGGCTCCATAATAATTTGAACCATTAGGATGTGCCGTATCCCACAAATTATAGTCAATTTCATCATCTGCTAATGAAAATTTTGTTACATTGAAGCTACCATCACCTCTTGCTAACAGTTCTCGACCCTTTTTAGTCAAGATAGCATCTACGGTAATACTTGTATTATCTAAAAATCCCATATTTTATCTCCTCTTGATGGAAGTGAAGATATGAATAATATCCTCATACATAAATATATACTTCCCTAATTTTTATCATTATTAATTTCTATCTAACCCGGTTCGCCTGTCTTTTTCTGAAAACCAGTATCTCGTGGATTCAACTTAGAATCGTCTACCAAACGAGATTCTCCAGGTTCTTTTGATACCAATCTTGTTGGATTTGTTATTGTCATCTCTACTACAGGATAATTAGGATCTTTAGGATCGGAACCATGACTCGTCCCTTTATAAAATGCCCTAAATAATGTTGAATCATATGCTAATGACTGAAACTCAGATGGTACTAATGAATGACTATAATGTCCCATAAAAGTGTCCGTATTCTCAACAGAACCACTTAGTGCACCAATATGTACAGGATTTATACCGAAAGTTGGATGACGACTTGCTGATGCATCATTATGAAAGAAATATCTATATTCATAATTATGCTCAGATGTTGTTGAACCCGTTATAGTGGGATTCAATACTTCCTCAAAATTAACATCACCTTTGGTTATTGAGGCACTAAGATAACTAAGTCCCCACTCATTACTTTGAGAAACTGAGTTTCCGTATATTCTATACCGAGATGGCATTGCAAGTACTCCAATAGAACCCGATTCGGGAATCCAATATGCAATATTAGAATCTCCTTCATAATAAGGAAACTCTCCTGATAATTTAAGCATACTATCGTCTGAACCACTAATGATTCTTGTTGCTAATATTCCATCGTCATAATGTCCTGCGTTTTCGAAATACAAACTCTCATATTCAGGTGTCTTACCAAGAACTTCTTTACTACGATTCAATATATTAGGTTCAACTAAAACGCCAAGAGTAGATTTTGCTCTTGCTGGTAAAAGTGTTCTAATTTGTTTAAAAATACCACTATCGTAATATTTTAATATTCTTAAATAGTCCCAAAAATTATTTGACTTTGAATATTTTTTCCAATATGCATTTTGTATTTCTTTTAAACCACGATAATCGTGTTCAAATTGATCTCTTGGATCTCCAATATAATCATCATAATTTATATCGGCTAAACTATAAATAATATCTTTGTCTACAACATCGGTAGGTGAAAAATACACACCAAGTTTATTTGAATCTACAGGTGCAAAATCAAATGCTGATTTTTGTAAAGTTGTTTGTCTTGATAATGATCCTGTAAGATAACTACTTTCTATTCGTATTTTATTAGTATTTCTTCTTGAAGCTCCGATATCAGGAATCTTCATTTCTTCTATTTCACTAATACTACGATAGAAATTATCAGTAAATGAATTTTGAATACCAGTTCTTGCAGAATAAGTTGTATTATCAACACTATTACTTACAAACCTAACTCCAGCAGAACCACTCAAGTCTACATTCTCATCAAAAGTAAGTCTATAAACTAAATTATCTGCGTGTGAAGAAGTAGTGTTACCATTATACGCCTTTGGTGTTCTAACATGATTATCAAATTTACTTTGAGAAAGTGGTTCAGTCCATAATCTATACTCCATAATAGAACCACTTAGGTTATTACCATCGAAAGCACTTCCACTACCACCTATAAAAAGTTGGGCACTTGCAGTAAATGCGGCATTTAATGCATTTCCTGCGGACGCAACTCCACTCTCTAAACTCTCACTTGATTGATAATTAATTTTAAATCTTGTAGCATCATATTGTTTAGTAACTAATTCATATTTTACATTTTGAGTTATACTATCACTCGTCAAGTCTAATCCATTTGAACTTTTCCTCGTCAACATCACACTCCACATCTCATCATTATAAAATTGCTGTAAAGATGAAGTTATGTATTGTGCTCCTGTCGATGCACTAACTGCAAATCGTAAATATCCTTTATTAGTTGTACCACCATCTAATAATGATATTGCCCAATCATTACCTTTTTGTACTATAGTTTGATTCTGTCTCTTTGGTGTTCTAAATCTAAACTCAACTGTTTCGGGATAACGTCCACTTGAATTATCAGTAGTCCATAAGTGTTCTATATACTGACTACTCTTAAAATCTAATGCATATGTAAACTTTCTTTGTAAATCATAAGTAATTCTATTATCATAATCAGGCCCACCATATTCTCTAACTCTAAGTATAGAACTTGGAATACCATAACAATTTAATAAACCTTTTAGTGCTCTTGTAGTTCCTTTAGTTCTTTGTAAATAAGGTAAATTAGCCAGTATTCGTTTCCATATTTCTTCCGTTACTTCTTCTTGTGCCTTTTCAAATTTTTGTGATGCATCAGATATATCTTTGCCCAACAAATATTCTGAAAGATTTAATAAATCATTTCCATTAACTACTTCCAAACCAGATGCTTTAGCTACGTGTTTTACAATATCTTTTGAGATCCCTTCAGAAATCTTACTTTGTCTATCATTCATATCGGTAAAGTGTTTTAAATAAACCCAAGTCTCATCAAATTGTTGACCAATCATATCTGTAAATTCTAAGAAAGTTCTATTCTCATCATCGAACCTTACGTGTCCTGGTAAATTATTCACTAATCTACTATCATTCATAGTATCATACAAAGATGCACTTTCAATCATAGTATTATACCAAGTAACCGCTATAGAACCAGTTGAAGGTACTAAAGTATATGGACTTGAACTATTTTCTTTTGGCCAACTTGTATCGTGAAATTGTCCTGCTGAACTTGATACATAAGAAGATGATTCATTATAAAGGAAATCTTCATAGTGGTCAAAACTATTTTTCACCTGATCAACTTTAGTTTCATAGTAAGATTGTATATCACTTGAACTTGAAACATCAGTATATTGACTTTGACTTATAGTATACTCCTCAATAAGTCCTAATTTATATTTAAAGTTTTTTAATCGTTCTTCAGCTGAACTAAAATTTACAAAACTACTAAAACCATTATCGTTATATTCTTCTAAACCAGTTATTCTTTTTTGATAATCAATATTTACCTTTACATCTAATAAACTACCAGAAACTAATTTATCTTCAATCTCTTGTATAACCGTAGTATTACTTCCAACTAAATTATCAAATGAATTAAAATTAGTTCCTCTAAATTCTATTTGAGAATCTTCTGTTCCGATATTAGGAAGTCTTAAAAATGTAGACTTATTAAGTTCAACATCTTCGATAAATGGAACAAGTTTAATTCTTTCTTCAACTGGCTCTAAAACCTCAGTTACAAAATAACCTGATGAAGCTTCTTCAATATTATCTGTTAGTGGAGAGTAAAGTTTTATAGAAATAAATCCAGTTGGATCTTTAAATTCATTAGTGATTAAATATGCTTCACCTTGAACAATTAAGTATGTATTTAAATCATTAACTTTATTTTCGGAATAAAGAATATATCCATTTGGATATCTGACTTGTGGTTTAAATGAAGACACTACGGTTGGGTAGGTTACTCCTTTTATCACATGCTGTTCACCCATCGTTTCCAATTGAGTTCTTCTTGATTCCCAATCTAAACTAACTGAAATTTGATCTTTAGAATGTACCTTTAATATTGTTCCAACATAATCTTTATTCACAATCCTTGTAGCCCACTCATCTTTAGTTTGAGTTGCGGTAGGGCCGGATAATAATACCCAACCCCATGTTTCAACATCCGTATTGGGATTGGTGGATATATGTGTCCACCCATATACTGAACCATCCTGATCTGTATATGGGTCATCTGGTTGGCCGAATTGGCCTGGGCCCATGTCTTGCTTCGTCTCCACTTTCTTGGTTTTATCAAAAAATTCATCAAATTCATCTCCAGAACCTAAGAGCGGATTGTATCCCTCAGGAACTACAGCTTCTTTAACTTCATAAACATCAGGTACAACTAATCTACCACCTTTCATTGTAGTATTAAAACCAGGATCACCGTCTTCCAGTTTTAAGGTTACAACATTGGCTTCTGTCTGAACAGCTGGACTATTAAATTCATAACCCGCATTTGTATGGGGTTTATGTACATATACCTTTTCACCATTTACTGAATTTAAATCACTAATATATGTAAAATCTTCTATGTTGGGGTTTAGTCTTATTTCAATTTCAGTTCTATCTTTTGATATTTTTGAAAGATAATATTGGTCGGAATCTGAATTACCTGCTATTGGTCTATAAAAATAATAAAGTACACGATACTCACCTTCAGTATACCCGAAATCTCTCAAATGTTGACCGATATCTAATTCAACTACACCCTCGGTAGAAGGTGGGGGAAAGGTTGTAGCAGGAACAACATTAACAGATAATAACTTCTCTTCTTCCAAATCATAAACATAAACATATGCATAATCAGAATGGCGTCCAAAATCACTTGGGGCCCGTTGTGGAGATATTAATATTCCACTATCTCCTACTGATAATCCTTTTCGTACTGGCATATTAGTCCTCGCCTTGAGCGGCCTTTATTAAATCTTCGTATATTTTTATTTTTTCTTTTAATATATCTTCTAAATTACTTAAAGTTGATGGTTCTGGTGGGGGAGTTGTTGGTTGAAATTCATTAAACAATCTTTTCTCCTTTAATACTGATTCTAAATAAGATAGTATTATTTTAGGTTTTTTATTTGGTACTCTTACTAATTGCCAATATTCCTCTGTTGAATTATTTTCTATATCAGAATAACTAAGTAACAATCCACCACCGTTTCTTAATAAATTCTCTGAGGTTATTTCTGAAACAGAAACCTGTGCTGATTCAAAGGCAGATAAAAGTTGTCTCTCTCTTTCTCTATCATCTTCATTTAACATACTTCCATATGTATCAGACAATAATGATGCACTTAAATAATTAGTAGCCATTACGACCTCACTACTTTGAATTCATATCCATCATCATAAATCATTTTTTGTTGATCAGAACCACTACCACTTATAACCTGAATTAAAAATCTATAGTGTCTTTCGGGTTGAAATCCATCAAACCAAACATTAAAATAATTACCCGAACCATCACAACTAACAAGTGAACCTGTACTAAATGGTATTATTGTTTCATTAGTATGTGCGTCCTTTACTGAATAATAAGTACCTTGTCCCATTGCACCACTTCCACTTGGTAAATGTTTAACAGTAAGTGCTGCTGGTGTAGATGAAAATCCTCTTGTTGGATATAATTCACGACCAACAAATCTAATTCTTGCCTTAGACTTCTCTCTATAATCAGGTCTTAAATTTTTAAAATAAACTGTTAATTGATCTATTTCAGATGCGGAAACGGGTGCCATCCAAGTTGACCCAGTTGAAAAACTTGAATCATCCCACTCTACTTCTAATTTTGGTGAGTAGATTGTATTGGTTTCTCTTGAGAAAAATTTTAATTGTCCATAATGTGATGTATCATATTCTGCAGAACCACTTGATAATGAAGGATCAAATACAGTATGTGCACTTTCACTTGTAGGTAAATTTTGTCGTTTAACAATAAACCCATTATTAGGATATACAGAACTTGAATAAATATGACTTTTTACCAAATCAGTTATATCCATTCTTATATCTTGAGTTTCATATATTAAAGATTGTGAACCACTAACACTATATTCAGCTGCAGTACCACCTATACTTCCAGTAAACCAAGTCCCACCTTGAGTATCACTTCCACTTACCCATTGTGTTTTTGTAGTTGAATTATCACTATACTTCCAACTTGCTCCATCTTCTCCTGCCGGATCCTTACTATAAAATCCAGTTCCACCACTCCAACTTTGACTAACAATATAAGTATATAAAGTTTGTTCAACTGCTAATTCTTGTGAACTTGCATCATATAGATTTAAATAATATTTTGCAGTACTTGGTATAATACTATCTTGAATAGATTGAGAAATATAATCATAACTAAACTTAATTAAAATTCTCGATACATCAATTTTAGTACCACTATCATTCACATCTTTTCGTACTTCTAAAATCTCATCAAGACCAGTATTCGTTGAGGAACTTGGTGTTGCTTGATATAGTGTAGTATCTACGGTTGGGTATTCAAAATAAAACATTAAATATCTCCTACTACTCTACCTTGTATATCTGAATTTGGGAATTTAACTTCGAATATACTTGGATCTAATGATGGATAAATAATTCCATCTTTGGTTGCTGAATTTATATCGTAAACATAACCAGAATATCCCTCTGAATATCTCCATTTATTTTCAATAAGTATCATAGAGGTTTTAGGATTATCTTCTGCAGGTGGAACAATACTTGCTACACCATCCACTAAAGAAATTTTATATGCTATATCGCTCGTAACAATCGATTGGTTAAATTGCCATTTCTCAATATTAAAATGTTCCTTCACCGCCTCTACACAATTAAATAATACTTCATTCTTATTAAAACCTCTTTGAGTAATAATTGCAAATTTAACTCCAATATTAATCATATATCCATCACGTATGTTTATTGCATCGGTCATCATTCTATATTGTGATAAATAAATTTTTACATTTTCTTTTACTGCTTTATTTAATCTTACTAAATTTTTATTTCTATCAAATCCCAACATATACAAATTCATTGCCAACGGATTTGGTATCTTACTTACTTCATTTGATGTTGTTTGACCATCTGCAGATATGACTTGTATATTAGAAAGAGACTCATCTTGAACTATATACGCTTTAGATATATTCCCAAACTTTTGTGGTAATGAATAAACTCTTGTGATATAATCTTCTTTGGTTACTGCTCGATTTTGAGTATTAAAATATGCCAATGCATTTTCTTTAATCTCTTGATCTGTTTCACCTTCAGATCCTCCAGTAGCAGGACTTACATTAGTAACTGATAAACTTTTTTTCATATCATCTACATCAGATGTAGTTAAACCAGTTTCGTTAAGTGTCCAAGATATATTTCGTTTTGCGTTTATCTCACCACTCAAAACATTCTCTTCAACCGAACCACCAAAAGTATAAATTACTGTTAAAGTTGTATTACTTGGGGATAAACCAAAAGTACGAGTTTTCAAAAAATTACTCGGGTCATATGAAGTATCAAGTTTAGATAACCCTGTTGCCAAGGATGAACCAACATTGTCAGGATTCGGAATAATCTCTTCATCAGGATTATCTGAAACACCTGCACCAAATCTTAATTCTGTTTTACCATCTGGTCTAATATAAGTTGTAAATCTTCGAGAAGTCTTTATTAATTTTAATAAATAAGGTGTATCGTTTGAAAAAGATGATAATTCAGGATCATTATCAGAAGTGTTGGCAACTGATTCAAATATAGTATCTTGTGCCAAGAAAGGAACTTCATACCATTTATTTCCATCTGAATCGGTAATCGATACAATCTCTATAACTTGACTATCACTTAAAACGGCTGTATTAAATTTTTGAGCTGCACCAAAAGTAAAATCTTCAGAATATCTTTTACCAGATTCTACTTGACCTGTTTTTGTAAGACTATAATATGTTGGTACGTTTCCAGAGAATTTTGATATTGCAACATCCATTCTATCAAGAGAAGAAGATACTGCAAAATTAACATCATCCATCAATCTAAATTCACTACCATTTGATGCTCCAAATAAACTATTACCATCCAATATTGGTGCGTAATCTAAGTCGGGTCTATAGTTAGTATCATCTGAAGTAGTTGCTGGAACTTCAACTGTAAATTCACAAATTGCAGTTGATGGGTGTGAAACTTTTGGTTTATATCCAAGTGATTGTGCAATCTTATAAATATTTTTCTTTTCCTCTGCTGCATGTAACAATGATTCTCTAAATTGATTATCAACATAATATGAAAGAACATCACCCACATATGCTGCCATCTCGATAAACATCATACCAGGAGACGCTTCGTTGAAGTCATTATATGTATTTGGAAAATATGATTTAGCAAATTCTATAAGGTTTTGTCTAATAGAAGTAAAATCTCTACCGAGATATCTTACTTCTTTTGAAATTGATTTTTTATTTATTCCGTAATCTGGCATTTTATATTCCTACATTAAAATTAAAGGTTATAGCGTCGAAAGAATCTTCATCTTCAAAATCTATCGAATACTCAACTGACAATACTATTTTATTATTATCCTGTTCATCTAAAGAAACATATACATTTTGAAGAGTTACATACGATAACCAAGTTGATACAGCATCTCTAACTGACTCTTCAATACTACCTGTAGTAGACTCGGAAATTGGTTCAAATATAATCCTATTTACATTACATCCAAACTCAGGTTGACCTAAACGTTCACCTTTGGCAGTCAATATAAGATTTTTCATATTACTGTATACTTGTTCTTTAATCGTTTTAGACTGATTAAAATGACCAGTTTTACCACTTTGTAATGGTAATGTGACTCCTACAAATACATCGTCATTTTCATTAATCTCTCTAATGGATGCCATTATTTACCTTTTTTGTTTATCACTTTCATTAAATCACTATAATCTCGTGTCATAGCACTCACAACATCTTCAGGAATCTGGTCGGAAGTTACACCAGCATCTTTTAAAGTTTGTACTGCTCCAACTTCTCTTTGAACTTCTTTATTATCTGCCCCATATCCTAACAATTCAGTCATTCTTGTGGAATCAAATGTTCCACCACCTACCGTTGGATATTCATCAAATTCCCCGTTTCCTCCAATTCCACCAACGGTTTCATTTAAAACCTTATTTAAAATTCCATTAGATGAATATTTTACTTCCTTCTTAACAGGTTTTTTTCTAACAATACGTTTAGATTTTTTTGAAGATACCGCAGAGGTGCGTTGTTCCTTAATAAGTATCTCGTTCACTTGTTTTTTTACTTCTCGTCTAACCGCTTGTTCAATAATTTTTACAAGTTGTTGTTTATTCATAGTAACTCCTATTACTTTGTTTTTACAATTTTACTTAAATATGGGCCGGCTGCTATCATCTGTGTCATTTCGGTATTTAGTTCTTGTAACTTTATGTTCTCTTTAGTTAATTTACCTACTGCTACCATATCTGGAATTGCAGTTTTAACTACAATCTCTGCTGCATTTTTACCAATGGTTGCAGTATTCTTTTGAATCTCAGCCTTTAAAAGTATATCAAGTACCTTTTTTAATTCTTTACCAAGTACTGCTGGTTCTGTTGCATCTTCCCCACCAAATTTTATATTACCATTATCTGGTGATTCTATTACGGTTTCACCACGAGCTCCAATAGAAATGTTACCACTACTTAATATTCCTATGTTCCCATTATTTTTTGAATTCAATATAATTTGATTACTATTTATAAATATTTCGGACATTGAATATTTATCAAAATTATCTACTTGTGGTGTAAATGCTTTAGGTATAATTTGTTTAGTCATACTCCCAAGAGTTATCGTAGAACTCTGGTCTATTGAAAATTCTTCTTTCTCTGGTTTTACACTACTACCTTTATAAAGAATTTCCCTTTGTAAACCTGTATGTAAGGTTATTTTAGAACCATCAAGGCCATGCTCCTCATTCATTTCCCTATCACTGCCCAATCGTATAGTATTACCAAACCTTCCCTCGATAATTACATCACCCTCTTCTGCCATTAATCTTGGATAGGATTTTGGTTCGTGATAATATCCAGTTTTATGTTCATCCTCGTCAGTATTTACAACTACCTTATGATCTTTTTCATATGAAGTATATCTCTTAAACATACTTTCTTTATCGTGTCCCAATATACTAATATCTGGTTTTAAATTTTGAGAAGGACTACCAGTAAAATTAAAAGGACTAAAATAAAATCTATTCCCACTTTCCAATTTTGATAATTGTGAAACATACACAATTTCTCCAACTATAGGATAAGTCATAAGATTAGGATTCATTGGTTTACAATCTTTTAAAAAATCTACTTCTTTTCCTTTCTCACTTGTCATATATCTAGCAAGAATTCCACCGTAATATGCATAATTTGGTTTCCCATTAGCCTTTTTGGGAAATGAAGATTTAGTTTCATCTAAATGAACCTCTACAACTTCCGCCATTTCTAATTCATAAAATCTAAATTCTGTTTGTATTTGTTTTAAATAATCATTGAGTTGTGCTGCAGTAAAAATTATCTTCTGTTTTGGCTGTATTCCTGCATCAATTCGCTCTATATATGCCATTTAATTTTCTTTCGATTGTGTAATATTATCCGTAATTCCCTGTGTTCCTTTTGCAACATCTTCTATATCTTTTAATAACTGTTCTTTTTCTACATCACTCAAACCAAACTCTTCCGTAGAATCACCCCCATGTGCTGTTGCAATTCGTTGTACAACAGTTGCCAACTTAACAAGTTGTTCATCATTCTTTACATTGATTTCCAAATACTCTTTCAACATTGGAATGATTTGCACAGCGGTGTCACCATCTTTGATGAAACCAACTACTTCTTTCATCAGTACTTCTAATTGTTCTTTGTTTCGTTTGGAATTATCGTAAATGTCTTTGAATACATCTGAGAGGGTTTTGCCCTCGAATACTTCAAAATCGATTGCCATTTTATTACCTATATTATTACATTAATAAATATCGGATTGGTAAAAAATACTTATATATAAATATATACTAAAATTGTTTATAAAATATATACAATAGTTATTATTGTCGGAAAAGTAACCGACATATGACAATAACTAACGGGAGAAAGACCAATGAAGGAAGTCATAACACTCGTCAAAGGCTGGGTAGACGACATAGCTCATTTACTTATGTCCTTTGTGGCCATTGGTGCTGTTTCTGAAGTAATCTTTGGAAGTGGAATCTTTGGTGTAAATGTTATCGGTAACCTGACATCTATCATAAACAAGTTCGGCGATTCTGGGTTCGCAGGACTCGTCGCATTGTTGGTGTTAGTGGGTTTATTCCGTAAGTAGTACTAATCGGAAAAATAATTAGGGGAACTATTAATTTAGTTCCCCTTTTTATTGCGTAATTGTGATGATATGAGACTGAATCTCATTATCATTACTTATAAATAACTACCAGTAAATTTAGTATCTACTGAACCACTAAATTCAAAATTTCGTTTTAGTGTTTTATGATGCTTTTTCATCACATTGATTACACGAGTAATATGTTGTGTATTGGAATCAGTCATCTCTCTAATTAAAATATAAAGTGCCTTTTTATTAAAATTATCAATTCTATCTTTCATATCAATCAACTCAATAACGGCATTAGCTACATCTAAATCTTTCTTTCGTTTGAAAACTGTCGTGAGATTATTTTTCCAATATTCTGCAAGAATCATAATATACTCAACATTCATTTCTCTTCGGTCTTTAATTCTCATTTCAGTCGTAGGATTTCTTTTATAATCCGTAACCGAATAATCATCGTGTTGTTTCATTCTCTTATAATTGTTATTATTATGTAGAATCAAATAATTTTTAGCAACAATACTGAAGTATGAGAAGGCCTTACCCTTACCCTCAGTAAACTTATGCATGTTCATATAGAGGAAGCTAACCACCTCATGCTTCACATCCTCACTTGGTACATCAAAGTAATAAAACTTGAATGTATGAATGATATTTTCGGCAAGTTTTTCAAAAGCATACCGTATATGTTCATTATAAATTCGTTCTCTCATATGAGGACGAGTTTCTTTATTATGACGAACTATGGCATTTTCTGTGCCTTGGGTGAAGTAAAGTTTCTTCTTTGATTTACGTGGCATTTATATTTCCTCTTCAGTTATTTTAGTTAAATCGTCAACTGCACCTTTTATAGCTTTAAATACAGTTCCAATCTCATCATCGGATTCAAACTTACCCTCTGAATCTAAGTCATCAAGAACCCGTTGTGTTTGTATTATTCTGGCAGAATAATTCTCTATCCAATCTTCTAATCTTTCAACTTTGTTAACTTGATTCCAAGTTGTATATCCAAGTGTTGCTGTTAATATTAATACGATTCCAAATAGTATTTCTAAAACCATTTTGTACTCCTTTGTTGTTGTTCTAATCGATTCATACATAGTTTGTAAACTTCTGAATCTATTTCTGAACCTAAATAATTTCTTTCTGTTTCTAAACAGGCTACGGCAGTAGTTCCAATACCAATAAACGGATCAAAAACCGTATCACCTTTCTCAGTATAATTTTCTATACAACGAACTACTATATCTTTAGAGAAATTATAATTATATCCTTTATATGATTGGTGTGGATTAAACCAAATATCATATTTAAATTGTTTAGTATTTTTAGATTTAAAATTTTCTTTACCATAACACAAAACAAATGCATAATTGTATCGATACATATTTATTTCTCTTGACTTTTCCCAAATCTTTTCATTCAATAAATCGTAACCCAAATCTTTCATTATTGAAGTTACATATTCGTGTTTGGGAATAGTTCTTCTATTGTATCTACGATTACTAACCACAATCGTTACTACATTTTTATTTGGATTCAATTTAGAATAAATGTCTTTCATCCATCCAAAATATTTCTCATCATCCTCTATGGGTGTCATTCCTAATTCATCGTAATCTGGAGGTGATAAAAAAACATAATCATAATCTAATTTTCTATTAGTAATTGTATATAAACAATCCTCATTAAAAATTTTATTTTTCACCAAATAACTCATCAAATAAATCTTTAGCAGTAGCCCCTGCAGTTTTTTCAATATTAGTTAATTTACTTTTAACTTCTTTCTGTACTGCATCTTTTATATTGGTAACAGCCTTCTGAACATTCTTTTTGGATTTTGTTTCTCCATATTTCCATTCAGTATATTCTGCACGGGTTGCCATATGGTCTGCCCAATGAATCAAATATGGTAAACTTGTCTTGAAACTATTTTCAGGTCTAAATGTTTTCAAGTATTGTTGATTTGCTTCATCATACATTCCATCACTTACCTTGATTGTTAACCACTCTAACTGGGAAATCTTTATATCAAAATGTTGTAATAGATACAATGCTCTATCCGTAACACTCATATATTGCATTTCAGGATTTTGTGTAAAATATTCATTTAGTTTCTTCCGTCTCCAATCATCTTCTTGTGGAATATAATATTCATGTTCCGTATCCCCAACTTTACCTAAGTCGTGGTGTAGTGCACAAAATACAAGTTCTTCTTCTGTGAAATCAAGTACTGCACCAATCTCCTCATATACCTTCTTTAGTTTTTTTGCCGTCTCTGTAACGTGTAAAACGTGTTCTATATAACCACCAACAAAACAATAATGATAATTTGGTTTTCCACTTGCTGGTGCTACTATCATTCTATCTTCAAAAAATTTATACATCTTTAAAAGATTTTCTTTCCGTTCACCTTCAAAAGTATTCTCCACTATATCAATTAACTTTTGATAGTTATCCAACAATTGTTGTTCTGTTAAATTTTTCATAACCTATTTATCTTCTCCTTTGGTAGTGTCATTCTATGTCGATAACTACCTATTTTTTGAACGATAATATATTTGTTATCCTCCGTAATACTTTCTACTTTGTAAGCTGGTTCTCCTTTTTCAACAATACCAATCATTCTTGGTAGTACAAAATCACCAACTTTTATTTCTTTATCTTTTGCCATAGTTATCCTTTCCTGAATACTAATATGGGTTCAAATTTAAAATAATTTCCGTTAACTTCAACAGAATTTTTTCCTTGTTTTGGATTTAATCCAATCATTTTGGTCATTAACATTTTTAGTTTACCTTCATATGTACAACCTAAATCTTCTAATATATCAATACTATCTTGTTCCAATGGAATAAATTTATCACTACCAACTTTGATATCGGCTATGTTCCAACAAATATATCGGTCATCTTTCAACATCTTATACGCCGTAGTTAAGGTAGGTTTAAGAAAGTTATCACGCCAATCTTCGTACGCCGAAAATTTCTTAAACGATTGGTTCTCATCTTGAGAGTATTGTTCACGATTAAAGTAAGGTGGTGAAGTAAAGACGAAATCGACTTGACCTTCGTATTTTTTAAAGTTAGGTTCGTCATATATCTCTTCACTACCATTCGTAAATACGCTATACGTGTTCTTTTTTTTATCACCCCAAAATGGATTACTTTGGAAACAATGAGTATTATAGAACTCAGCTACATTCTCATATCGTCCAACATTATCAAGATTGGGATCAGTACCTATATAATGTAATGTTCTATTAGTACACATAGCTCCTAATATTCTTCCACCCCAACCTGCTGATGGATCATATACTATTACATCACCATCTATATGTTCTGTATAATATTCATATAAAAATCTTGCAGTTAATGCTGGAAAGTTAACCGCCGGCTGTCCTAAACCTAATCGAAAGATTTGTAATGCCGTAGGAAATATTCTTTGATTACGATTGTATTGTCTACAATGATAGTGATAATATCTCGTTTGACCATTCTTCAATTCTATAGTATCATCTAACTCTACACCATCTAATGTTCTAATATTATCTTTAGTTAAAATATTTCTCTTTAATAAATCTTTAACTTGTGTGCCAGTAAAACTTAACCACTCACCATTTGAATCAACTTTCCATTTATTTTTTTGTTGAATTATAGTCAATCCCTGCTCGGTATCTTTATTTATATCTTTAATATACTTCTCTACATCACCGACATCTTTTCTTCTTAATGTCTTTCCGAAAGCATACATTGAATCTTTATATAACCCACGTTTCATTGACTTAGAAAATCTTTCTCTATAATCATCTTCACTAAACATATCATATATAGAATGAGCGTTCTCACTACTAACACCAGTTGATATTTTAGTTTTTAGCATAGTAGGAAAGAATTGATTCACGCCACTTGCAAGTTTATTAAAGTTTCTAATAACTCCAGTTTTCTTTGTAAAGAATTCTTCTACATTCACTTCGTGAAGTTTACTCCACTTTTTAATTATATCTTCTTCGTTTTGACCAATAACAGGAGGTTGTGGTTTTTCTTTATCATCCCATTTAGTAATCACATAATCTCGTAGCTCATCTATCCAAACATCGACCTCGTTGGGCGATTTTTTCAATAGTTCACCATAAGTTATATTAACAGAATTATTCACATCCGTTATGTTTGACTTTTCGTAAAACCTTTTATTCAATTTTAATTGTAACCTATCAATTTATTATACTATAATATACGACATTTTTTGAGGATTATCAAGCCTTTTTTCAATTATTTCCTGACATAACTGCAGTATGTTTTTGAATTTTTGCATCTGCAAACTTATACGGCTTAGTACCAGGTGTTTCCAAAATATCAATACGATTTACAAAACGTTTATTCATCGTATCTCTAACTTGGTAAACGCCATCTTTACCATCCGTGCCTTTTAAAAGAACGAAATCATCGTAATCTAACCAACCACCAAATCGTTTCAGAAGATTTCTACTCACCGCTATGAATCGGTACTCACTAGCCTTATGTACCTTTATACGCGTTCCATCCGCGAGAATGTTCGGTGTAGAATCTGTCTGACGACTTACTGGATGATACATCGTTACTGTCACGTCCATTCCTTCCAGCTTATGTTCAGAAACAAGGTTTTCTAATTCCGTATTTCTAAGTGTGAGTTCCTCTGTTTTATTCAAAAACTCATCCCTCAAACTATCTTTGTATGAACGAAATATGTTTGTCCAAACATACGCGTTCGTCATAACTATCATTGTAAAACCTAATACAAAAAACTCTCTTAGGTTCTTCATCATAATCATATCCTTATTATTTTTCTTATCTATAAATATCATTTTACTTACTTAAAACCTCTATTTTTAATTTTTGTGGAGCTGCGGCGATTCGAACGCCGGTCCTGTCTGTTTCCTATACAAAGTCATTTACAGCTTAGTTGGATTCCAAATCTTAGTCATCCACAACCTTTGTCAAGTTATATACAGGTCTTGAAAACTGGTAGTTTCTTTAATCACTAACTTCCCCCTAACTAAAGTGAGATCGTCTAACTTATTTTATGACCGAGTGTTAGACAACTCAGTAACTTATGCGTAAGCGTAAGTTGGTTCGTAATTTGAAACAGGTTCAACGAAATCGTTGGACACCATTTCCGATGTGGCTAAATGCCAATCAATTACCAACCCGTTTAGCGAATTATCGCCAATTAGGTTTTGTTGAGTCTTATTTAAGAGTCTACTCAAACTCTGCTGCACTTTAGTACCGAATAACACCAGTCGATCCCTGTCAGCCCCATATTTATATTTCTAAATCCTCATCTGGGTTTGCCCAATCATCGTCACCATAATCATTTAATTCCACATGATACGATAATGATTCAATTAAATCCACAATGATGTTCCAATTCTCATCATTATAAGCCTTTTCTAACTTCTCTTTGATGTCCGCAAATTCCATTGATTTCTCCAATTATTCTTTTATAATTATAAAGAATATTCAAAACCGACCTTAAATTTATAAAACTGTTTTCCCTTAACATCATTGTAATCAATAATATTATTAAGTATTATTTTTTCTGTTAGTTTCCAATTCAATGAAATATTAACCTCTTTATCAAACCTATCTAAATCAAGAACTTCATCTCTGAAATAATATCCATCAAGTTTAGTCACTAAATCAAAATGGTCATTGATTTTTTTCTTATTAGAAATACCAACAGAAGTTCCTTGTTCTAATTTATTTTCAGAATAGAATCCTGTATACCCAATACTAAACCAATTCCTTTTATAACGAGCATCTAATTTACCATATTTTAAATCACGAGAAGTTTTGTTTACATATTGTGGTTTGATATAAAATATACTTGGTGTCCAAGTAAACCATGCCTCATCATCAATATAGTTTTGTCCTAACTCTCGTTCCCAGTCTCGTTTGAAATATACTGTTTTAGATTTAAATCCAATAGATACTTCATAGTCATCTTTTGTAATTGTTTCATCGTTTGGTGTTCTCATAGCAAAGCTTGAGAATAATATTAATCCACTTAAAAAACTATTCATTGTTTATCCTATTATTATTGATCATACATATAAAAACCAGTATCAGTCAAGCCTTTTTTTTTCATTAACGTATTCCTTTTTTTAAAATTTGTATTAAATCTAATAACACAGTATTATATTCGGGGTATTTATTCATAGTTTCCAAAAGGTTAGTTGTATACTCACTTGGTATAGTATCTAAATTATATTTATCCATAATATTAAATTGTTCAATAAATGTATTAATAGCATTCTGTAAATCTTCAGGTAAAAACTTAGCTGCTCTTTTATTATACATTATATCTCTTATAAAGCTTATTACAACGAATCATTTCACTTTTAGTTATAGGATGATTATATTCAGTTATACAAGTTTCTATAGTTTCTATATCATCTAAATCATATTGTAACCCAATAGGCCATTGTTCAATATCATAACGATCAGCCGCGTAATCTAAAATTAATTCTTTAAGTAATTCAAGTTTGTATAGTATAGTATCAGTTATCAATATCTCTTCGGTCTTAATGTTTCAATGTTAGTAATAAAATATTGGCCACCATTAGTAGCATAAAATGTTTTCGGTAAATTATCATATTGTCCTTTAGGTATTTTACCCATATCTGTTCTACTACCAGATAATCGTTCAGGAGGTAATCCGTCTAAATTACAATAATCCCATTGTAGTTCACCATCTATACCGTTTACTTCTACAAATGGTTTACTTCTGTTCATGTTATATAATTGTATTAATGGAAATTTCATTTAAGTATAATAATAATATATAACCACTAATAAGAGTAATAACGCAACCCACTTAGGAATCATAGCTAATAATAGTTGTTTAGTTTGAATATTCATATGAATAAGAGATAAATAAATAAATGCTATACTTGAATAAGAGATAAATGCTACGTGCTACATGCATAATATATTAATATTAAGCTTTTTTGTTTGTTTATCTATCACTTGTGATACCAATGTTTATTAATTCCCATAGGTGTAAAAGCTTAGCTCGATATGGAAACGAGTCTGAGCACCCTGACACATTGTCAGACTTTCGGATTAACGACTTAATACCTGGGTACCCTGTCATTATGACAACTTCTTTCACGCGTCTCCAATGATGACTCCAGCACGTTCATAGCTCTCTCGCATCTCCCATATACTAGTTAACATCATATCTAGTGTCTCTGAGTCTGCTTCTAGTAGCAGCGTACCGTTAATGATGTCGCTGACTATCTCATGCATTATTAATGAGTCTAGTTCTCTTATATAGTTGTCTTCATGCATTATTTTTTTTACCTCACGGATTTATTGTTAATTAATTATAAATATTTCTATTTCACGCAAAAGTACGTAATAATTTTAAGTGGGTTGGTATTCTTACGTTTCACTTAGCCCCGAGGGACCCACCTATTTGGGATTAGAAGAGGACTTGAACCTCTTAGTCATACAATGG
>Ga0080013_1002432_pt1 | contig 21886 bp, 10 predicted proteins | sample ETNvirenome_6_85_FD_69236 | JGI IMG/M metagenome (GOLD analysis project Ga0080013, IMG submission 69236) | Marine viral communities from the Pacific Ocean - ETNP_6_85 (SPADES assembly) (version 2) | ecosystem: Environmental > Aquatic > Marine > Oceanic | place: Pacific Ocean | collected 2013-06-19 | reverse complement strand
GTTCATATGTCTTATCATTATGCTCTTCATACCTAGCGTCTGCACTTAAAGTTACTTTCTCCTGAGATGCTTCCCTTAAGTTAGGGCCAAATCTGTTAATAAACTCAGACCATACACCGGGGTGCATTAAGGGCATTGGTAAAATCTTTTCTATATCTCGAGCTCTTCCCATCTTTAACCAGCTCGAAGGCTCTCTACTCTTTGCTAAAGTATTCTTGTGCTTTTCTATATTAGATTCAATTCTTTCTCTTTCTTTCTCAGATATCTCTGGTTTAGTCAACTTCTCTCTTAAATTTAAAATCAAGTTTCCTAAATATTCTTCACGTTTAGTGATCTTTTCTTTAGTTTTATTAGAAAATTGTATAGTTCCTCTTAAAAATCTTAATGTAGCATATGCTTGTTGTTCTTCTGATAGTTCTAAGAACGATGGGATGCCTTTCTTTTTATCTCCATGATTCAACCATTTATCAATGAATTTAAGTATATCCTCTTGGTACGGATACCCAGCAGCTGTAATCCTGCTTTTTGTGATATCCTTGTGCATCCTAGCATTCATCATTATTCTATGGTAATCACCTGTTACGTTATTAGCGAATATCCTTCCAACTTGTTTTTCTTTCTCCCATCCTATTTCTGGATACCATCTAGCTTCATGAGATTGTATTGTATATAAATCTTTTTGAGTTTGCATGATTGCTCTAACATATCTATTAGGATGATATCCAAAGGGATGCTCATAGACACTATCATTTGGGTTAGCCTCTTGATATTTGACCATAGACTCATGTGGTATAGAGATCAGCTGTTCCATAGCTGTTAGTTTATTATTGAATGTTAAGTCACTAATATCCATTGTATTTCTATACAGCTTGCTACCATTGCCAAACCTCACTCTTCTTATATTGGCCCTCCTCATTATTTCAGCTCCACGCTGTTTTCCAGACATCTGGTTTAAATCAAACATATCTTTGCTTGATGCAAACATATCAGCCATGCTCTGAGACTTCTTAGTCTTCTCATCAACACCACGTCTTAAAACATTGTACATTAATTCTCTTCTTACTAATGAAGATATTGATACAGACTGCTTACTGCCTATAGGAGAGCCATTCTCCTGAATAAATATCTTAGGTATAAGAAAATTGTACCCCATAAATCCCCAGTCAGCAAGCAACCCTTCTTTAGCATTGTCTACTGCAGCTTGTAGAAGTATGCGAAGCTCCATCATAGGACTTGTCATTAAATATCTGTCTCCGCTTTCCCATTTATTTCCATCTCTATCTACGAGAACGCCCATCTTTGAATCAGCAAGCATTTCTTGAGTAACATTATCATTAAGCTTAGCATATTTCATCACTATAGAAGAACCTTCTGGGTCTCTTACTACTATTTTTTGCCCTCCTATCTCCATTTTCATATCTTTGTAGTGCATATTCTCCATAAAATCTATAGCATTCATCAGTATGCCTTGAGAATTAATACCTCTTCCTACTCTGCCAGCAGTTATATATGTATCAGTTTTCTTAGTAACCTTGTATCCTACATCTTTTTTAGCAAAGTACTCTAATCGTACAAATTGATCCCTAGCTTCAAAAGCCTGCTTTATTTCTTTAGACCTCATAAGATTGACTATATTTCTATCAGAGTAATTTCTACCAAAATACATTGCTAATAGGAAAGCATTATCACCATCATGATCTCCCTGCAGCTTACCTATAACTGTATCTGGGTGAAACCATACAACATGACCATGTCCATGTGGCATTACTTTCTCAACCCTAGCAAGGAATACACTGTTTGGAGAATAAGTAGGCCATCTACCAGCAAATAAATACTTAGGATTAGTGCGTAATGCTTCATTGATATTCTCTATAAGATCATTTCCGAATCCTGTAACATTTAATGAGTCTTTCAAGAACCTAACCATAGTCACATCATCAGCACTCAATACTGCTCCATCTTTTGACTTAACAAGGGTTTTTGATAAATCTGATTTTATTACAGGATAACTGCCAAAACCTCTACGTCTTCCTTTATATGAGTTTTCTTTAAGCATCCTATTCTTTATAGGCTCTACCGTACCTTTTACTAAATGAGGATGCATAAACCCATCTTCAATCATCTGCCCCGGTATGGGCTCTAATAACATATCTACTTCACTCATAATAGACAGCCCATCAGACTTAAACTGCCCCATTAAAGCTCTCATAGTGCGAGGGTCTTGTCTCGTAGCAAACATTATATCCATGTTATTTCTAGCTACACTCAGCATCCTAGACATTATGGAGAACCGCAGATTATCAAAATCCCTATGGTGCAAATGCGATAGCCAGAACCATGGGAAAGCTGCACTACTATGACCTTGTTGCTTTGGTATTTTAATTATACGTCTAGATTCCTCAGGTAATGTGAGTATATCAGTGGCTACCCTGCCATTAAGTTTGAAAGCTCCACTGCCTCCGTCTGGTTCTTTAGCCTCATCAAGAGTCCCAAACATATCAAATATATTATTATCACCATCCCTTATAGAGATATGTCTTCCATCTCTCTCAGTATATAATATGATATTATCATTTTCATCAGTGATATATATGTCTTCTTCTGGAACAAACTCATTAGATTTAAAAGCCACATAGTGAGTGCCTTCAAGTAAATCACCTTCTTCAGCTTTAGGATATTCTAAATTAGAGAAGTCATCTTCTTTACTTATCCACCTTACACGACTCTTCACTTCTCTCATATTTGCTGATAAATTAGATGTTGGTTCTCTACCTATAGCTTCAGCTGTTTTATCAAGTAATTCAGAAGACACCCATAAAGAACCATCCCCATGATATTTATCTGGAAGACCAGCAATATAATCAGACATAGGTATTTTCTTTGAAGAGCCTCTTGCTCCTGGCATACCTTTAGAAACAAACAATTTTGACTGGTCAATTATCTTTACTGTGAAATCACCTGCCCCTATAGCTACATTGCCTGCTCCATCATCTATAGAAAGTCTTCTACTATGATGAGTAGCATCTGTCGATCTCATCATATAGTTACGGCCTCTTGCCCTCTTCATCACTTCATGTCTAATTATATGCTGAGCTGCAACATGCTTATTTAACTTCGACTTAGACATTTCTTCTATAATAGAATCCATAACTTCATCTCTCATTTTCTTAGTCATGTTCCCTATATTGACTTCATAGTCGAAATATGAAATAATTCCTTCATTAGTAGAAGCCACATCCATTATATCGTCATTTGCTCTAGCCACTATAAAAGAAGGGCTATTTCCACCAGAGTTTATATCAACTATAGTTCTTGCAAGTCCTCCACCTATCTCTGTATCAGCAAACTGTGCAAACTTTGAGTCCCAGCTTCTTACCAGCAGTCCATTGAGATTAAGATACATTGGCTTAGAGTAATACCTAGTACCTCCATCAGCTTCCCTTTCACCAACAAATACATCAACAATGTCTTTAAGGTATATGCGAGACAATGATATATCACCACCGCTAGCCCAACTATAAGACTTGCTATCCCAGTCTAAGAAAGATACATTAGCAGTGCGAGGTAAGTCTCTATTACTTCTTAGGTCTTTGCCATACTTAGGATGCCCACCAATCTTCGGGATAAACCTTTTGTCGTTCTTATTCTTGAGCCTAGTACCATCTGGGGCTAAATTAGCCCACCACCATGCAGGCTTATCTCTAGCATCCTGTCTATTAATAGGCTGATTTCTCACCCAAAAACTTCTTACCATATTTCTTTCAGCAGCGGTCTCTGGGTTGAACCCAAAGTTTTCATTTAAATAAGGAAGAAAGTGTGCTTCATATGATTCTTCACCTGGAAAGCTAACCGCAGACATTAAATCAGCAGTTTGTTTAGGGCTTAGCCATCCTCTTTGAGTTGTATTCTCAAGAAACTTAAACATAATATCATTCTTAAAGTCATAAGCTTCAAATGTCATGTTATTTGCTATCTCTTCAGTATCACTTATATCTGAAATGTCAAGACCTTCTCTTGAAATATCATGGCTGTCATCAACCCCAGCTTTATCAAGAGCATCTATAATGTTCTCTACTACTCTTTGACTAGCTAATTCTCTTCCTATTCTAAATCTTTTCCTTGCCCCATAACCCATTAACTCTACTATCTTGAAAGCAGTGTCTTCTGAACGCATCTTAGTAGCTATCTCAGGGTCTCTACTGACAGCCCACTCAGATAACCAATTTCTTATCATATTCCTTCGATCTTTATCAGTAATAGCTCTTAAAGCTCTATGCATAGATGGGACATAATCACTGACCTCTATACCATACTTATCTTTAATTTTAGTAAAAGATGCATCAAAGTATTCTAATATGCTGGATGCCCTATCAAGTTTATTTGATGCTCTTGCTAAGTTAACAGAGTCATCAACAATAGTATCTCTTATAGCTGTGTCTTTCTCTTTTCTACCAGCTTTTCCTGCTAACTCACCTACTTCATTTATCCACTGTTTCCATCCTTCAGGTTCTTCTATTTTATGAAATCTCTTAATAGGCTTTTGCTCTAAAGTGTCAGGTAGACGTACTATAGCAATAGGAGCCCCTAAGGTTTTATATTTTTTATATTCTGGTTCTAACTTATAAAGTTTTAAAACTTTTTTGAACTCAGTCCATACAGGGCCTAGTTTCGGAGCATCTCTATATAACTCTAAAGCTTGATTAAACGTAATTTCCCTAGCATCGTATCCTTGTTTTTCTATATAATATTTCCACTCTCCAGTTTTATCAGGAGATGGATCAGTCATCCAATAAGCCGACATCTGCACTAACGATCTAGAAGAAGGTAAATCAATTTGCCCTCCTTGATGCAATCTTGCTTTTATCTCTGTAATAAGCTGATCTTTACTTTTTAAATGATTCCCATTTCCAAGCCCAAAATACGTATCAACAAAAGCAGCCATTGATGTAGGAAATTCTTTCCCTAAACTTTTAATTTTCCATTCTTCATAGGTTTTAACCCTATCAAAATCATTAAGTTCAAATTCATTTAGATACAATCTAGCAGTCGATTTCCATTTGCTATCTCCTTCTATAACTGAATGAGCCTCTGCTCCAGCAAATCCATAAGTTCTATTGCCTCTAAAATGAGAAAGTAAGATAGATTGATGAATCTGAATATTTCTAAATTTTCTTAACTCATTTCTAAGCTTTTCTATTTGTGAAATATCTTGAGTTATTTTGCTCCCAATTTTATGAACAATATCATTATAGGCTTCATCGAATCTATTTATAGGCTCTTCAAACTCTTTCATTAGACCCCTGAACATTCTGTTATAAGCAGGCACCCAATATTTTTCTGCTCTAGTCGTTGCAAATTCCTTTGACCTGTATAAGTCAAGTTTTCTATAAATTTTTCGTAGCCTTTCTTTATTTAAATTTGCAGAAGATTCGCTTTTTTGTCTCTCTTCTTTATTATTTTTAAACGTATTATGAAACATTGTATTAATTTGGTTGACTACATCTTTTTGATCCTCATATACTTCCTGCGCTGTTTCAATGCTTTCTTTAATCCTAATAAAAGTTTGAAACATTATATCAGATAGATATAATTCCAGTGTAAGAAATTTATCTTTTTTATATTTATTAGAAAGAGGAGCCCCTGGCTGCTTGCTTCCCGGCAAAAGATTAGAATTAGCAATCTTATATCCAGTAGGATTATATTTTTTCAACTCTTTTTGGATAAACTGAATCTCTTTGTGGTTAATTTTTAAAATTTCTAACATCTTCACAACTCTCAATGTATCAACTACAAACCCATTTTTATCCATAAGATGTTCTTGTCCCCATTGATAGTTAGCATACCTTCCTGTTCTTGTATCAGGGCTAGTTTCAGCTTGTTTATGAACTTTATCTGTCTCTCTAAAAAATCTCTTTAATCTTTGTAAAGATACTTTTGGATTTTTATTATATTGTGAAACCCAATCATATAAAATAGGGCTAATTAATCTTCTTACTATTGCTGTTTGCAGAAAATAATTATTTCTTTCTTCTATACCTTTTATAAGTGATCCTGTTCTTAGTACATAGTTTTTATATTTCTCCGGGCTAGGGAAAAACTTGAAATTAACATTTTCTGTATAGAATACTTTATATCGGTCATTTGTTTCATCTGGTATTATTTGTTCATCTGGGATAGAAACTGAATAAACATACTCCTTAACCAAACTACTCTCTCCTGACAATTCAGCTTCTTTAGCCATTCTCTTTTCAAGAATCTGAATTATACTCTTTCTATATCTTAGAAAGGCTACTTCTTTAGCTGTTAATTCTCCTGCTTTTATCCTATTTTGCTCATGTAAAGTTAATCCTCCTATTTTAGCTTCCGCTTCATGTTTCAAACTAGGCATAATTTTATCAATGTCTCTCTGAATCTCATATACTATTGAGAGGTCTTCCGTTTCAGGGTTCGCATTAGGATAAACTTTAGAAGAAGGCTCTATAAATCTTGGCTCTACATACACATACCAACCTAAACCAGAAATCCTGTTCCTACCTTCAAATAGTTTCCACTCTTCCATCTCTTCTTCAGACATAGTTCCTCTAGTGCTGGGATCAAGATAAAATGCATGTTGTTGGTTTAAATAAAAATTATCATCTGTTATCATTACCCTTGCTGAATAGAAATTCTCATTATCTACTATCTTTTCTCCACCTTTAATAAAATTTGAAAATAAACTTGGGATTACTTTGCCGTCTTTTGATATATGGTCTTCTCTTAATCTTATCGCATATGCATTTAATGGAAATACAGTTTCAATGTAATTTTCATATCTATTAATAAGATCATTCTTGTCAATGGATTTCTTTTCTTCAAACCATTCAGCCTCTATAGCGTTATCGTAAAAACTTTGTAAAACAACTTTCTCATATTTTGGCAATCTTTGGTCGCTCTCTGATATAAGTTTTTTAAAGAAATCAGGTGATGTAGTAACCAATTTTTCCTTATTATTTCTTATAATATTTGAGAAACCATAAACAAAAGGCAGTTCCATACCGCTTTTAGAATTTTTACCATATCCTGCAGCTGGAATAGTAGACGCAGAAAGTTGAGAAAAATTTCCAATAAGTGTTGGTAACTGAACAATGGGAACTCTATCTACAGTCACTCGTTTTGGTTTATACTCACTAGCAGGTACCTTATTTATCTTATCTAGAATCTCCATTATAGAAGTATCTGTTAGTCTAGGTAATAAGATTATCTCGTCAGGTAGCTCTATTTCAGAAGTAACTCCCAGATCATCCATTCTATCTTTAAAATTACGAATAGTAAAGTCTCTACCAATTCTATCAAATATATCAAATATTGTTTCTTCATCAGTTACTCTCATATTGAGAAACTTTTTAACTGCAATCCAGAATCTCTTTAATATATCTAAAATCTTTTCAGGTAGACTTCTATCCAACTTGCCAAGCTCGTAGTCCGCTGCCGCTCTTGTAGCAGCTTCTTCAGCTTCTATAGCCATTTCATTATATTCTTCTGCAGTTCTTGCCTTACTGAGATCAATACCTTGTTCTTCAGCAAAATGGTTAATCAGTGTATCATAATCACTATCACTTAGAACTCTATTAAAGAACCAATGAATAGGCTCATGATAAGCGGTATGCTGAGTAGCCCTACCAAGAACAAACTCTACTATGCCTTCTGAATAAGCTCCTACATTTTTAGGGTTATTTTCAATCTCTTCAACAAGAGTAGATTCTACATCAGGGGCATGAGGCCCCATCACTTGCTTTAAAGCATTAGAAATGAACTTCTTAGTGGCTTTCCTTTCTCCTTTTTCGTAAACATCTCCTATCTGGTGGAGTCTCTTTGTCTCTGGAGAGTCATCCTCTTTAATGAATTTGCTTATTCTACCCTTTAGTTTTTTACTCTCAGCTTCAGATAACCCAGAAGTAGAAGCCTGTAAAGAGCTTATCATCTTTGCTTGCTGTCTTAAATCTTTTCTTGTGGGAGCTCTGCCTAAAGATACTTGTAGACTTATTTTCTTATCTAATGCTTCAAGTTTGTTAAGGATTTCTTCTGTTGACTCTACTTTTTCAGATGGTTTTTCCTTTATAAGAACTTGTCCTTTTCGCTTTAAAGTATAAACCCATGCTGTCCCATCTGAAGATTTTTCTTTAGTAGCCTTACCCTTCTTAACCCAACCTTCCCATATTTTATTCATTAAAGGAGTTTGTTGAGTATGATACGAATAAACTTTACCTTTAGTTTCATTTAGTAGAGCTTCATATAATTTGGTAGCATACCCCTTTCCTTTCTGTCCCTCCTCTATATGAATAGAATTAACTTCTATACCCTCTTTAGTAACCTTGCCAGAAATTCTACCAACATTATCACCACCTACATCTAATTCTAATGTAATTCCACCCTCGAGCTTAGGGTCAACCTTTCTTATCTTATCAGCTACCTGTTTTTTATCTTTACCTCGTAACCAAGAAAGTAGTTTTTTATTATTTTCGGCTACACTTGGATCATCTTTCATAGTCATCATCAATGGTTTAAAACCTTTAGGCAGCTGAGTTCTGCCAAGACCACTTAATTCAGACCATTCTTCCTGTGTCATATCAGGTGTACCGTAATAATCTTCCATTAAGTCAGAAGTTTTACGTTCACCTTTAATAAATTGTTTTAAATATTTTTGCTTAGAATCATCATCTCTATATTTTCTCTCTAAAACTATCTTATCACCCTTTATAAGAAATGCACCAGTCTGAGCTAATGCCTTTTTCTCAGCATCAAACTCCTCTTTAGTCCCCAGATAGTCACCTTCTGTTACAGCTGTTTCATAGTCAACATCTTTATCTATACCCAGTAAAGCAAGACTCTTTTGAGGTTTAGAAAGAGTCTCAAGACCCTTAGCCACAGATACTTTCTTCTCAGGCTTTATTTCTTTTACATCAGCCCCAGGCTCCTCTCCCGGTAAACCGACAACAGCTAATTTGTTTTGTTTAAATGGGCCTACTACAGTACCATCTTCAAGTTTTACTTTAACTAGCTTCTGTGATGGTGAATGATAAGATATTTTCCCTGCTTTGCCTTTATGTTCTCCTTCAAGTATATGTACGCTTTTACCTACCATACCGGGAGTTACAGGGGCCTTAGGTGTAGCAGCAGGAACTGGGGCTACTCCTTTCTTCTTTTTCAGTTCTTCTAATGCTTCCTCTTCTATGGCTCTCTGTACTTGCTTCTCAGCCTCCCTTTCAGCCTGTCGAGTGACTTCAGCTTCAGCCTCTTTAGTAACTTCGGCTTCTATACCTTTAACAACATGTTTATGTATAGATGATGATACTTGCTTTTGAGCTTGTTTATCTATCTCTATGCCTAGTTGCCCTGATAAAAAATTCCTTGTAGATATTATAGTAGCATCTTCCCCTAGACCATCAATAATCTGATTTTTGTACATCCTGAATACAGAATCAATATATCCTTGGTCTTTTATAAGAACTTTGCGATAATCAGTGCCTTTCCTATACTTCGCTCCAGTTTTTGTAACAACTATATCTATCTTATTATTGAGAATATCTTGACCTATATCTTCAGGGTTATCCACTATATTAAGTATATCTGTAGGAATATTTTGAATACTCTGAATAGAGCCTCTGATATAAGCATTCATCTCATCCTTAATTACAGGCTCTAGTCCATCATACCAATCTCTACCACCTTGCTTAATAACTTCGGTAATTTTCTCAAGTATTCTTCCTTTACCGTAATTATCCTGCCTATTTAATAAATCCCGTATAGGGCCTTTTGAATCACTTCTGTTAACTATGACAGGAACATCCCTTACAGGGCTAAGTAACTCTTTTAAATAATTATTTAAAGTGGGCTTCTCTATCCCAATAGGCGCAGTACTCGATTTTTCAAGTTCAGTCTGATCTACTATATCTGATGATTTAGGTATTACTTCATCAGTATCTATACCGTATTCTTCATTTAATACAGTATTCGCCCGTGTCATAACTTTATTCCACGCCAATTTATTCGACAGTTCCGCCGCACCACCAAAACCACCGCCTAACAACATACCACCTACAACACTTTCATGAGCTTCAGCAGGGTCATATACATCCATGAAACTGGCATCTTTATATCCCATCTGAGTTAATACATTCCCTCCATATTGTACATACTCTTGCAATCCTTCACGAAATGAATCTTTTGTTATGCGAAATGCACCAGACTTAAGAAATTCAGGAGTAAGGTTTGGATTTTTTGCCATCTGTTTTAAGATAGAAACCTTTGCAGGTTGGTCTATATTTGATTTAGTTATTTTAGCAACAAAATTGCTCTTAGCTTGTCTTGCGAGAGATTTAGGGATAAACCTTTTCATTAACTTACCAGCACCCCAACCCTCAGTAGCAGCTACCACTGTAAGGTACTGAGCAGTTGCATAAGCAGCATTTGCTCTTGCTAATTCTTCATCACCAGTTTCTTCTAAAGTCCATGTAAAACCTTCAGTATATGCATCTACAGCCTCAAGCGGCATAAACCCAGCTATACTAACTAATTTTGCAGTAGCTAGAGCCGCTGCTCCACCTACAACTGGCCCACCTGCGACAGTACCGGCAACCCCAGCGGCAGCTCCCGCAGCAAGTGACATTCCAGTCACCGCTATGGATGGAATCATTCCAAATAATGTATCAGTAAAATATTCAGGTGATTTGAAAGTGGTAAGCCAACTAACAGGTTTTTCTCTAGCATAGTTCTGCCAAGCAAGGAATCTTGGGTCTTTTTCATTCTTTTCTATATGCTCTTGTATGGACTTAACTGAATAATTTTCATAGTAATCATTAGTTTTTTCAGTCCATTCAATCCACTTTTCAAGCGCATCATCTTTAGCAGGGGCAGTCTCCAATGCTTGATTAGTAACTGATTTTATAGCATTTCTTTTTTCTTTGCTTAGAGTAGTGGATGTTTGAAGATCAAAAGGATCAAAGCCTGCCGGTACTCTATCATATACAGAATCAATCTCATCTAAAGTACTGCCCATCTTTTGAAGGTTGTCAAAGCCTGTTTGAAGTGTAGTTAGAGCATCAGCGCCTAACCTCGAAAATGATGCTCCTATCATTTGGAACCCGGACTCGGTTGCTCTTTCAGCGGCAGGAGCTACTTGATATTTCCACTTCTCCCCGTGTTGACTAAGGAATGGTGGAATATAATGCGCTGCTGAATTTTCTTTAAATTTCTGAGTTACATCCTCAGGTAGGGCATTGTCTATAATCCAAAGAGCTAATTTATCTGGATTATCTTCCCAAAATTCTATTTGTTCATCATTCCACTTAAAAGGAAATGATTTTTCTATCTCTCCAGTTTCTTCATTTCTTTCCTCAGAGTACCTTGATACATCAAATATTGAAGCGTTATCCCACAGTTCAGGGGCATTTTCTTGAAATATTAACGCAAAATCGTCTGGAGACCTTAGACCAGATAGAAAATCTTCAGCCATAGCAATCTTTTATTATGGCTCATTTTTTTTAAAGTACCCCAAGCAACTTTTGCATTTCGTCTTGTCCTACGACCCCTCCACTTCCAGTCCCAAGAATTTGTTCGTAGCCATATTCCGAACCAAATCTTTCTTGTCCTAAAGCGAGTCCTTCATATATAATTCTATACATCTCTAGATATTTTTTATATATTGAACGAGATTTTATTTCTTCTCTATTTTTTTCATCAGAGAAAACATTCCAAACAAAATCTAACTTATGGTCATCTCCACGAGCTCTTAAAATTTCATATAATCTATCAGATGATTCATGATCTCCTGTTTTTTTAATTATATTATTTATAAGCCCATTTAATTCTTTTTTCTCCTTATCGCTAAAACCTTCCATATCACTAGCTCTAACCATCTTAGCAAGTTGTTCCGCCACCATAGGTTTATATTTAATAGCATCAGCAGCATTATCAAACTTAAAATTCCTACCCATACTTGCTGGGTTTTGATTCAATGCATTCGGGCCTTGTAAAAATTTATCAGGTATATACTTTTTAGCTTCTTCAGGTGCTTTTGGCCCAATTCCAAATTCTTCACCTAGTACATTTGCTTGAAGTAAGAATGCTGATGATACTCCTTTTTCAAATGATTTTATACTCTTCCCAATCAGTTGTCTTTGAGAAGTCTTATACATTCTTTCTTCTGTGATTACTGCATTCAGATTTGATATACCCTTTGCAATTTCAGACTTATTTTCAGTAGCCATTCCAGATGCAATCACTTCTGCCGATAAATTTAGTCTAGCCATAGCTGCTTCACTAGAAAGTCCTGTCTTTCTTATTTTCTCAATAGTATTTAATGCATTATATCCACCTGTCCATATATTCATCTCATCCCGTATATTGTCTATTTGAGATAAAGCTGCTTTCCCGAGATAACCCTTACTATCCAAAAATCTTTGATTCAGTTCATCAATCAATTTAGGAGCTTCTCCAGTAAATATATCCCCTCCTTTTGTTTTAAGAATATCCAACTCATTTTCAAAAGTTAAAATAGACTTATCCCAGCCTGTGTGTATATCAGCAACTCCCTTTTGTTGTTCTAAGACAGTTAGTAGCTGATCCAGCCCTTTTATAACCCGAAGTTTAAGAGGGTCACTCTCATCTGACATAAATGAAGCACGAATTTCATCTTCACTTTCTTTAAAAGTAAGATAATCCTCAACACCATATTTCTTTACAACGGCATCAATTTCTTCCTGTTTCATTCTTTCTAAGTTTCTCCAGTAATCCTGCTCATTTATTGTTTCAAGTTGTTTCCTTACTCCCTCTCCCCTCGGTTCCCAATCTAGCGGTGTATCCCAATCTCCCTTGCCTTCAATGACCTCACGAAACTGCTCTTTCGCAGTTTCTAAAGGAGTCCCTCTTAAAAGTTTTGGGTCAGCCTCGCCAACTGTGACTTCCAACTTTTTAATGTAAGGATAAGCAGTTGTTTCTTCTTCACTTGACCATTTAAATCCTGGCTTTAAAGTGTTTTCTCCTATTTCAAAAGGCTTATACTTTTGAACAATTTCATCAAGTTCTTTACTCTGCTGCTGAAGAGCTTTCTCGGGATCATAACCCCTATATGCTTCCGCTTGCTTTTCAAATTTTTCTTGAGCTTCTTCTCCCATAACAAGAGCTGATCTATCTTCTTTTAAATCGTTAATCGCTTCAACAATGAAAGCTTTATTATGAGGATTATGTTGTAAAATATTTGATTTCAAATCCTTATGGTATTCATAAATCCCTGTAAGTTCAGCTTTTTCCATAGCAAGTCCATGCAAACTTTCAAGTTGATCTTGTTTCTTTTCTAATGCTCCAACCATACCGTCTAATCGGTTCCAATTATCCGAACCTTCAGGATGCTCATCTTTTAGTAAAAGAAAATCATCAAGGGTATCTTGTATATCATCTACATTTGTAGATTTTAAAGCCTGTGAAGCTGTAGCCGACCATCCTTCATATAAACTCACAGCTTCAGATGCTCTTTCTCTTCTAGCTTCAATCCATACATCAGAAAGAGTACCCCTTATAACAGTGCTTAATAGTTGCTTCCACATAGGGTCTTGAGTGGGAGTGCCTATCTTTATATCCGGTACTTGTGGGAGATTATAAGCCATTATGTCTGGTCATTATTTGTTGGGTCTGTATCAACATCAAATTCCACTCCTAACATAGTCAAGAAATCCCAAAATTCATCTTCATAATCTCTTTCAGATTCAGCTACTACTGTACGCATATCTAAATCAGCTAAAGATTCCTCTAATTCAAGACCTTGTCTTTGTAGGCCAAAACCCTGCATAGCTGATCCATAACGAATGTCCTGCTCCTGCCGTTCTAGATTAATATTTTCCATTGCACCATATGTTCCAGCCATTACCCCTTTTTTAGCTCTTTTACCAAATCTTGACCTATCTCCTAGTCCACCGGAAGCTAGTGTATCACCTTGTGCAAATAGATCATACATTTGACTTTCTCCAGTCTCATATGTTTGCCCTAACTTCTTATCAAGAGCTACTTGACCTAACCCGTATAAGTCCTGAGTTAAAGATTGTTCAATGCCTATACCTGCTTCCTTTAACCCTATCCCTTCCATCTCGAAACCATATCTTTCTTGAGCAAATTCTGATTTATAAGGGTCATAATCTTGAAAATATTCAGAGTATTTAGTTATATCTTGGTCTTCATATCCCATTTGTCGCATGATAGAGCCAATATCGCCACTAGTTAAATCAGAAAGTGTTGGAACCCAATCAGGCATCTTTTCTACTATACATTATAATAAGAGTATAAACTTCTTTGGTCTAATGGATCATATAACTTTTTGTCATCATCTTGATTTAATGCTTGGCTAATAAGAGTCTCAGCTGAAACTCTTCCCATCATTTGTCCTAATGGTTTGCCATATTTAGACCATAGATTTTTATCACTCATAGCTCCAAAAACTTGATCTGATGCTGATGGTATTCCGGGTAAAGTACCAGTAAATCCTGCTTCAGGCACAGAAGATGCTAACTGCATTTGTGGAGCAGCAGTCGCACCTTTTGTAAATTTGTCAATAGGGTGATATTGATAAGCAGTATCGCCTGTTACAGCTGCCATCGGCTTAATAGAAACAGCTCCTTTAGTTTCACTAGCATATTGAGTTCCTTTACCCACAGTTGACGCAACCTCAGCCCCAGCTGATTCGCCTCCAGATAATAATGGTATATCGAATCCAGCTCCTCCAACTTGACCTGCCATAGGCTCTCCGGGTAAAAAAGTACTTTTGAATTTATCAGTTGCTTTTCCTATTATTCCAGATTTAGCAATCCCAGCTGTAGCCCCAGTAATTAAAGCCTGCTTTCTTAAATTGCTTTCTATGTCTCTATCAAACTGTTTGAACTCTAAATTAGCGGCTTTGGCTTTTTTGTCATAGAATTTATCTACTTTAATATCTTTACGTCTTGCATCTCCTCCTACACCACTTTCAGCTAATTGTCTGCCAGCTCTACCTCCAAAGTAAGCGCCTCCTCCTGCCATAGCTGCTGCGGCTATCCATCCTCCTGGCCCTAGCATCATAGGAATTGCAATACCTCCCAGTATTCCTCCTACACTTGACCATAAACTTCTTTTACCAGCCTTTTCAGCCTCTCGTTCAGCTTGAGCTGTATACGACTCAGCTGCCCTTTTCGCATCAGTTAATAAATGAAATCTAGCTTGCCCTCTTGATTTTCTTTTTTTAGTTCCATCAGTAGAAGGTGATTTTTTAGAGCCACCAGTTTTCTGTGTCTTTGAGTACTTTCGACTAGCCATATTTTATCTCCAATGAGTCATCTTAACTTAATAAAAAGATTAGCAATTTCATAATTAAGTTTGCTTTGCTATAACCATAGCTGCCATTTGTATATTAGCTAGACCAGCAATTTCAGAATACGCTCCAGAGTCTTTGTATATTATTTTAGTTATTGTTCCAGTAAAGCTTGCTTCAGCTCCACTACCATGACCAGTAACTCTTCCAAGAATAATAGATACTAAATAATCATCATCATAGTCTTCAGCTCCACTACTAAGATAAGATAACTCAACCATTCCTGTCCCTGTCGCATTAGCAGGAATCCAAGTGCTCTGTGTAACTTCATGATAAGCCCCAGCTGAAGCCCAATTATTAGTAGTGCCGTTTTGCTCTCCAGCTCTAAGAACCAAGTTGCAAGTACCGTCTTTAGTAAGGTGGTCATTTGTTATACTATAATATACTTGTACAGTATCTACTTCTGTCCCACTACCAAAATGCGAGAGCCCACTAACATCAAGTTCGTGATATGCATCATCACTATCAACTGTGTCTCCATAAGCCACGCTTCCTGCAGTTATATCAGAACCTCTGTAATCAAATGTAGCCTTTGAAAAACTTGATGTTACCTCATTAGTCCCTCCAAGTCCACCAGAATAAGATTTACAGATAGGCGTAAATCCAGTACTTGTCTTATCTTCTGCATAAAACCCAACAAAACTAGCGTTTGTTTTCATAGCTTTTGGAAGAAACATTACTTCATACGAATATCCGTCAGGTATATCAACTAGTCCATTGTCAGTAAAATCAAATGCAGCTCCAAATTCCAACAAAGTTTCAGGTATATATTGCACAAAAGGGAAATTAAATGTACTAGAGCCTACTTTGAACTGCAAATTACCTGAGTTCATCTGTACATAATTTGAAGAACTTCCTCCATATATTTTTAAATCAGCTGTGCTTCCTGAAGTATTGCCAAGAATTATATCACCATCAATTTCCCATTGAGCAACAGTGGTGCTGTGGCTTCTTATTCGTATACCATTAGTAGAATCAATAGTTATGTTAGCTTTTCCACTGGCATATTCCCCAAAGGCTGCCCCATATGCAGTAGAACCATATCCATAAGAGCCATTTAATTCACCTATTCTTGTTATGCTTGTTATTGTACTCCAAGGCGCTCCAGCATGTTTACCAAATACAATATAAGGGGCATTCTGTAACTCTGCTAAGTCATTAGAAGTAGCTATTGAAGTGAGATATATAAAACCCTGACCACTAGCTCCATAATCAACAACTGCAGTGCCTGCTTTATATGTAATATTTTGTGATCCAGATTTCCAAGTACAAGTCATTTCATCATATGCATCTTGACTAGTATCAAGTGATGATATTTGGAACCAAGTAGAATTTACTGCACCACTACTAGAGACTGCTTTTATTCTACATATATCACTATTTGCAAATCCAGTTGATCCACCTGCTGGTTCTTTCTTTAGTCTCATTGACCAAGTAGCTGAAGACAAAGTTGGATTTAGAGTAGCTCCAGAACCTCCAGCTCGAGTTATTGTTAAATCAGAATTATACCCACTGCCAGCATTTGATATATTTACTGCAAGAATTGCCCCAGAAACACCATGTACTGAAGTTACAGTTCCAGCGGCTCCAGAGCCTCCGCCTCCAGTAAATGTTAAAGCTCCTGTAGAATATCCGGTTCCACCATCTACAATAGTTATTCCAGTCACTGTTCCATTAGTAGGGACTGTAATATCCATATAAAGTGTACTTGCACTTTTAGTTATTATTTGACTTCCAGCAGTAGCTGTGATATTATCATATGAAAAAGTAGAGGCTTGTATTTGACCTCTTGATATGATATTCCCAAATTCAGCATTACCACCAGAATCTATCTGCCACCCAGATAATCCAGTAGAAAAATTACTTGTCTTTATTTTGCCTGTCTCTAGTTCAATTCCGCAAATTTCAGCAGTAGAACCAGATATATCCATTAATGTACCACCAGATGCATCTAGTATTTTTAACCCATAGTTACCAGTAGTTATTTTTCCTAATCTTACTCTTTCCTGGCTTGAGTTTACGATTCTTATATATTCGTTTGATGAATCAATATTTAATTGATGAGTTCCATTTACCTTATCTATGCTTGTAGTACCTATTGTCCACCCACATAAATCAGCTTCATTACCCCATAATTTAAATACAGACTGACCAGCTGAGTTATTAACCTGCAGTCCATATCCAGAACTTGTCAGTCTCCCAAGTATGACTCTCTGCGTAGTCGATGGGTCTGTTATAATTATATTTTCATCAGAACTGTTTATATCTAAAGAACCATGGAAAAAACCAGTATCATCATAGTCAAATCCACCAAGAGTCTGTTGTTGTATTTCTATATCAGTTGCTCCTCCCATTCTGATCCACGGGCCAACGTATATAGCTTCATTCAACTTTAAATAAGTAGATACGCTTCCTCCATAACTAGCAGTTGTCATATCTCCCTGCTTAAGATCATCTATCCTTACAGGCTTAGTTGTCCACTTATGATCTACAATTCCACCGTCACGACTCATAATTAAGTAGTCTCAGTTGATAGTGTTCTCTTTAAAATAGCTCTAAATCTGACAGATATACTTAAAATTTTTAACTTTACTGCACTTCCACTTGCTTCAGATGCATTTGTTATCCTAAAAGCAATACTCCTGCATGATATAGGAGTTGCTGGCTTAAAGTTAAGTACATTTGCGTTATCAAAATCGGCTATACCTGTTAATGACTGGTTAGTGCCTAAAGCAGTTGAAGAACTGTCTGGAGTGTCATTACCATCAATTTCATATCTAACATCAATAGCAGTAGATGCATCTGTAGATATATACTCTACATTTACTTCATATATTTTTTTAATAACATTTGGATATCCTAAATCATCATCTTTAGTCACCATAGTAAAAGCTGAAGTCCCTGTAGTGGCTAGTGATAAACTGTATAAGTCACAATCACCTGATGATGCTGATTCATCAGCATATATCAATACACCTCCATTAGGATTAATAGCAGCATTAGAACCATCCTGTAATTCACTTCCAGTAAATGTTATCATATTAGACATTGCAGTATTTGAGCCTCCCGGTAGTCCCCAGTATGTGCCTGAAGTTGCTAGAGTATAACTATCAGTTAATGTTTTAGTCTCTATATTAAAAATCTTAATTGAAGTGCCTGCATTAACATTATTAGATACTAATACTTTGTTAGAAGAAGGGTCAAACCCTATAGAGGGGCCTTGATTTGTTATGCCGTAAAAGCTAGCCCAGTCATTAAAACTAATTTTAGGACTAGAAAGATTAATTAGATTGTTGCCTATATATAGATATACTCCACTTTTACTTACCCAAGCTATACCTTCTCCAGTATTTATTACTGCCCACGGCCCTGCCACACCTAATCCTACGTGCTTGTTAGCTAACTTCCACCCAGCATCAGAAGGACTGGAAACATCAATTACAAATAGAGACTGTTTCTTAAATGCGAATAAAGCACCTCCAGAGTAAGCCAGTGCAGTGAACTCATCTCCGTCACTGCCTCCTATGTCTAGTTTAAAGGAAGATGGGAATGTATCAAACTTATTATTAGGGGTATATAGTATAGTATCCCCCATACGCTTCAAAATACCATCAGAATCCTTGTAATTAACATTTCCTACAAATACCCTTGAACCTGCTACAACAGAGGTTTTATACCCATATCCTGCAGATTCGCCAAAAGACAGAGCGTGCTCTCCAGATGAGAAGCCATTTAAGTTCTCATAACTTTCAATGCTTGGGCGTTTTACAGTATATAATTGACTCTTAAATCCTTCAAAGTTACTATGCGTTATGCCCATACCGCCACTTCCACCATCAGCATCGCTTGCAGTTGTCCAAGCATCATAGTCGTCTATAGTAGACAACCTAGTGCCTCCTCCAATAACATCATGAAGAACTCTAAAATCCATATCGACCAGCAAAGACCAGAAACCGTCACTGCCTGATTTTCTTGTATATACCCTACCGCCTATTAATCTTTTATTTATATATGTATTATTTTCAGCTAGATTACTTACACCTGAAGTATGCACTCTCACATACAAGATTTCATTACTTTTCATTAGCAGACCGTCACCTGCAAGTTTGACTACTTTTGACTCTTGGTTTCCTTCATATATAAACGACTGCGCAAATTCATAACTACCTTTTGGCCATGTACCTTGATTGCTTCCAATGCTTGAAACAGCTTCTAAAAATACACCAGTGCCGGGATATGGATATAATTCAAAAGCTCTACCATTCCAATCAGCTGAATTTGTATCTGTTGTAAGAAGTTCAGACCCCTCATTGACACTCGTTACTTTAAAAATGTCATTGTTATCTACGTCATAAGCTAATACCCACCTGTTATTGGCAACACCGTAAACTATTTCACTATCAAATTCTTGAAAATTATCACCAACAGGATCAACTCTCCAATAAGCAGCTCCATCATTTACTACAAACTGTACTGGAATCCTAAACGAATGCGATGGGCTTGTTAAAATATTAGATATGACATATTGGCCATTATATGATGTTGAACCAGTTATTGTCACTTGCATACCATTTACTAAACCAGCAGGGATAGTAGCAGCAACCTGAGTATAACCAGCGATGGCTCCAGTAGCTACTTCAGTAAAACCTCCAATTGTGCCAGATAAAGAAGATGTTGCCACTAAACCGAGTGTAGTGGTAGAACCTGATGATGCTGTATCTGAAAGTACTGGAGCTACAACGCCTACTGTAGGGGCTGCTAAGTTATTAGTTTGAGATACCCATTCTCTATCAAGTTCGACACCAAGAAGTTTCTTTTTAGTATCTGTGCCTATATTGCCAAACCAGTATACAGTATTATTAGGATCAAAACTTGCATCAGCAACTCTTAATGCTCCATCTACATAATAATATTCAGCTTCTAATGCAGAACCACTGCCAAGACCGGCAGCCAATGCGTCTAATTTTAAACCATGGTCATTGCCATTATCATTATAACCATATAAATCAATTTCTGAATTAGCTGCATCAGCTATACAAATATATTCACTTTCTCTTGCGGTTAAAGTGTTTGCTGTATCTGAGTATGAATAGTCAGTTTTAAAAGAAAAAAGACCCCTACCGGGGCTTATAGTGGCAGCTTTGTCAGTTAATCCACTTATCTTAGCAGGAGGAGATGATGTTCTTACAGCCCCTTTTTCATCACAAAGAATACCTTTAGCTTCTGAAAGTTCATTTGCCTCAATATTCTTAGGATTCGTCTTAGTATTGACTCCTCCAGAGAAATCTTGATATGTCTGGAAACCTTTTGGCATTATACATTAAAATCGCCATACAAGTTTCACCGCTGCCATCAATACATCCATACACTCTTTTGCAATAGCTTGCTGTTCAGAAGGAGTAATTTTCCCATCTTTAGCAGCTTCGTGATACTTTTTAGCAGCTTCTTTCATTTCTTTCAGTATGATCCGATACTTTGTAGCAACCATAGTTGCCATAGCCCCTAAGATAATTACTGATAAATACGCAGCATTTGACCAACTTAACCATTCACTCATTATACTAACCTCATTATTATTGACACAACGACTGGAACGACAAGAATACCAATAGAGCCCACAGTGCCGATTTTAGCCAGATTGGTTTTATTTTCTTGTACTTGACCATTAATCTTTTCAATATGCTTTTCAACTCTTTGAAGCGTCTTAAAGATACTAATCTGACGCTCCTCTAATTTAACGAGCCTTGCTGTATTTTCAGCTCTATATTCTGCTACTGAATTAGTGCCTGCCATTTATCCTACTCACATTTCCTTTAACTTCCATAAGAACATCAGACATATCATTAATTTCTTTCACCATATCTTCATGCCTCCTGTCTCTTGTTTCATCACTACGGTTCCATCTATCTAAGAATTTAAGCACAATAGATTCAATATTGGAAATCCTTACAGATTGTTCTTCATTCTCTACTTTAAGGTCTTCAAGTGCTTCAGCCTGTTGAGTTGCTCTCTTGCTCATAGAATAAACCAAGAACATGAACATAGCGCCAACAACACCTATCATTCCCGCTTCTGAGTAGAGTGTTAAAAATTCCTTCATTCGATTTAGTTCCTTGGCAAGCTACCATGTGTACTTACATAATGATTTATTTTAGCTAATATCTCACTAAAAGACATAGCCCTTACTTTTTCTTTTTCTTTCGCCAACTTAATGGGTTTAGGTTTAATTCTTTTTGATACCATTGCAATTCTTCTTCCATCTTAGCATATCTTATTTGCTCATCCTCTATATGTCTATCAACCAGTTCACCGATTTGGGTAGTCGAAGCAGCCATCCCGTCCTCAAGGGCTTCGATACGTGCGATAATATTCCAGAAACCGTAAACCAACATCCCACACAGAACCAGAATCTGTCCCAACCATTTAATGTTGAAAGAGAAAACCATGTTATCATCCACGAGAGTTCCCCGATAGCTTCTGGCTGTAGGTGGCTTACCACTCACTTAATCTCCCAGC
>Ga0080013_1002431_pt1 | contig 21892 bp, 28 predicted proteins | sample ETNvirenome_6_85_FD_69236 | JGI IMG/M metagenome (GOLD analysis project Ga0080013, IMG submission 69236) | Marine viral communities from the Pacific Ocean - ETNP_6_85 (SPADES assembly) (version 2) | ecosystem: Environmental > Aquatic > Marine > Oceanic | place: Pacific Ocean | collected 2013-06-19 | reverse complement strand
TCTTCTTCGTCTAGGAAAGTCCATAGCGCCTCATTTTCTTTGGCGAGCGCTTCGTGTCTTTGTACGGTTGCTTCGATCTGATCGAGGCGACTAAACAGTTGTCTCCACAACGAGACCTGCTTTCTTATCTTCTTCACTAAAGAGAACATCTATTAACTCCTGTCTAGTAATTATACCTGACTTTCGGTTATAGATTAATTCTAATAAGCTTTTTTTTGCATCCGACGATAGCGGAAAGGGCGACACGGCAAAGCCGGCTGGGTTGAGCATTATAGGAAAGGATGGTGCATCCATAGCATTATTAATCCAAGGTTGTGTCAACTTAATAACATCTTTCTTCGCTGACATAATTAGTTAGTTCGCGGCCGAATCGTCATCATCCCCTAATATGGGATCAATGACATAGCCAATCTCGACGTGAGATCCTTCGGGCGGAATCGTTAAAAACTCTACACTATTAAATAGTGGATCGTAAACCCAATCGAGGTACTCCACAGAATCTACAAAAACAATCAATGTGTCCTCGATAGGTGTGAAGGTTAGCTCCCACTCTTCGTAGGGCTCGATCTGTGTAGTGGCTGCCTGCACGCCAGGAGCCCAGTCTTCTGAACAGATGTCGACGACGACTCCTCCGAACGCATTGGTCGCGTCAATATAGCGCTGACCGATGAAGGCGGCGTGGGGGTTATTGTTACAAATCGATTCTGGGGGTGCCACATTTACAATGCTGGCCAGGAACACAGAGGGTCGCTGACTGCCATACCAGTTAATAAAATCTTGTAGTCCCGCGGGCATAGAAGTGAAATCGCGTTGGCTCTGCTCGTTCTCATCGCTTACAAAAACTACTAAGAGGGCGGCGTCTGCGCGGAGCCATGACTGATTATATAAATTCTCCAGCAGGTAGGCGTAAAGAGCATCGAAGCCGGCTTCATAACCATAGGTGCCCGTGTTGTTATAAGCATCCCAAGCATCCTGCACGGTGTCGCCAGGAACCAGTGGAAACTGTGACACGATCGCTGCGTCTTGCCAACCAGTGGTGGTGATTCCGAGGCGCCAGCCAGAGGGGGGGAGCGCCAACATCATAGCTTCGATCCCGTCGACAACTGCTTGAGAGTGCTGGTTCATCGAGCAAGACTTATCAATTAGCCACACAATGTCCACCCCATCAATTGTATGAGGCTGGTCAAAGGAGTCAATCCAAACATCGCCGCCGTCGCCGGGGACCTCTACGGGGACTTCTACTATCACCTCGACTTCAATGATTTCGGGAGGGTACTGATCATATATTGTGTAGTCCCCCTCGCACCCGAATATGAAGCAGGCGGCTAGCATAACAAGAGGGAAAATTCGCTTCATCGTATCAGTCCTGGAGTCCCCCCCTTCTGGGGGATCGGGCGCCGGGGAATGCTTTTACGTTTTGTGGCATCATCGCGGAGCGGATTCTTATTTCCAGCAGCTCAAGATCAACTTGGCTTATGGGGGCAACCCACACAATCGATTCCAGCGGAAGTCGGAAGCCGATGTTTCCGACATCAATGCCCGAAACAACTCCCACTAGTCGACCAGACTGGTCATACACTCCAGAGCCCGAGGAGCCAAACCAACCAAACATGTTGGTGACCACCATCTTGTGCTCTAGGGCGGAAACATATCCACGAATTGTAAGAAGGTCGTGATGTGAGGGAAACCCCGTGTAAGTAAGAGGGGTGCCTATGAGGCGCTCGTTATATATCTTTCTGGGGCGGTACCGTATTGCCGTTCTGGTCTTCAGTTCGGGAACCACTATAAAGGCAATATCATTTTCTGCATCAGAGAATACTACTTGGCCCACAACCGTCTCGCCGTCTCGACCGTCGATAGCCATTACGCTCTCGTTCCGGACTACGTGAGCAGCAGTGGCGACAACGCGATGGCCGTGGGCAATCATGTAAGTGCCAGATCCGTGGCCGCCTTTTAAGAGTGACCTTACTTTGACGGCAGCCGTTCTGGCGCGTTGTTCTGTGAGAGTTAGGTTTGGGGCGTCGAATACTTCAAGTACTTCACCCAGTGCGGTTTGAACTTCGACCTTCGTGGTGATAGTCGATGTTTGTTCAATTAAGTCAAGGTTTGCATCGACAGAGATTGTGTTCGTTGACGATGCAGAGGTGCTGGTACAACCTACTGTGAGCAGAGAAGCTATTATTATTAAGTTTTGTAACCACTTAGACACGAGAAATCCTCCGTGCTTAAGGTTAACTTATCACTATTCTGAACTGCACCTACTGTTCCCGTGGGACGCTTTGTTTTGCATTCAACCTTTGAACCTTTCTTAACCTATTCGCTACTAGTAATTATAAGGCTCGGGACCTTAATCGGAAAAAATATAAAATTTATTTAATTATCTTGGACCAGCGCTGTATACGCGATTCCGATAGCCCATAGTCGTAATCCATTTCTCCTGCTGACTGGCGGAGGGGGAGGTCGATCTGTCCTCGGTCGGCGGCTCGCTCGCGTTCTGTCTCTGCATCTTGCTCGGCGGCAATATCTCGGTAGACACCGTACTCTTCTAGCTTCTCTTGGACTCCCTCAAGGAAACCATTGTAGTCAAAGTGGTCTTCGTCAGGAGCAGCCTCGTAGGATGTAAGCCAACGCGACATCTCCGCCACTGCTTCTAGGTAGCGCCCCAGACGCACCTCTTCTTCCTTGGTGCTTTCTGCGCCGGCGTCATCTGGCTCAAAAGTTTCACTCCACATCAAAACGATTTCTAGCATCGCGGAATCGCGATCCTGTTTACCGCGGGCATATACCTTTGCGGCCCCGGGGATATGGGGATTGGGATAAAAGGTATCGTTCGCGATGAGCTGAGCGTCTTGCTTGATCAGCGTCCCTATGCGAAAAGTATCTTCATCAACGATGATGTCCTTCACGGGCCACCATGCGTGGTGATATAACTGAACCTCGGCTGGCCCTGTGGCTTCCGTCGGTCCGGGTGGATAATAAAGCTTTAATGTGGTTTCGGAGTCTTGCTCGATGGTGCCTTCGTACTGGTTAAGGAGACCTGTTGCTATGGCGTTCCAGCTACTACCAAAGTTGATCTGTCCCTCATATTTGTTTTTAAGGTGCCCTAACATCTCGGCAAAGCCAACACCGTCGTCGCTGTGCTGTCCAACTTCTCTAACTTGCGTGACATCCATATTCTCAAGGAACCAGTCGATATAGGGCCAGAGTTCTTTGGTGGGAGCGCGGTTCCCCTTTGCCTTGATCTGATGGACAGTCTTATCTTCATCCATCGACAAGGTGATATAGCGCTCGATGTCCGTACGCTTGGCTCCAGTTCTCAGTGAGTACAGGGTGCCCTTGTCGGCGCCTCCACAGTGCTTCATCTGCTTTCCTTCGATCTCGCAAGCGTTTTTTCTCAAGTCATACCAGAAGTACCCATCATCAAACTCATGAATTACTTGGTCTTTTTTCTTCGGGGGATTGGCGATGATCTTTCTGGCCAGGGCGCTAGCTTCCGATAGGTCGCTGTAGAACAGTTCGTCCTTGATGCGAAGCTCATCGTAGTATGCTGGGTCTTCCCCGAGCAACTCCATAATCGGAGCATAGTTGGCTTGCTGGGATTTAACGAGTTGCAACATTCGATAGTCTAGAAAGGAATCTAACTGTTTGGTGACGCGGTCGGGGGCGTTGAGCTTTTTCAGCATTCGCCGGGCGCCCTTCTTTAACCCCTTCATATCCATTATATTGGGGCGCGATGCGAACGTTGAGGACTCCCCATTAACCCTCTCATAAAAATCGTCAAAGTAAGTCTTGGCTTTATACCAAGCTTCCTCTCCTTCGGGAGTGTCGGGCCAGAAGGCGCGCCCCACAATATCTTCTACAATAGTTTGGTGTGTCCGGGCGCTGAAGTAGTTGGGGTGGCGCAGGTCTTTTATGAGGTTCCCAATCCAACGAAGGTGACTGTTTTCAACGGGACCATATATTTTGTTTTGTTGTCGCAGATAATGTGCAACATCAGGAGGCAAGCCGATATCTTCGACCCCCTCCTGAAGCAGAAACTCTTTCCATTTGTTTGACTGACACAGATACATCAACTATAAATAGTTGCCTAGGCTACCTATGTCGAGTCTTATTTCCCGCTACCCGGGGTCGGGGGGATATCCGTGACGCGTCGATAATCATCTTCAAGCCTCACGACGTCAGAAATTTCGGGTGTACTCACCTCTACCAACCTCACATCGGTCTCTTCAGCACAAAATCGATGGATGGTTCCAGGAGATACATGAAAGATATCTCCCTCCTGCATTATGTGACGAGTAGCTCCGAAGCCGGGGGCTTGGGGGCCCTCCTCGCACGTTAGTGTTCCAGCGAGTACCATAATGGTTTCTTCTTTAATTTGGTGGTATTGTCGTGAAAGGCGGTGACCTTTCTTAATAAATAAGATCTTCCCGGCGTATCTCGACGTTTGCGCCCACACCTCTTCGTGGCCCCAAGGCTTCTCTGTGATTGATTTAGTTTGCCTCATCATTATCCTTTCAATAGTTGATGGGTATTTTTACTAAGTCGGTGTGCCACACTTATGGGGCTGCCGACCACGATATGGGTCTCGCTCAGATTGCCGCGATTTGTTATCACCCTTGTAAACAAGTGGTGGTGCTCTAGTTCCGAGGGAAGTTGGCCTTCGTGAAGGAGCTTCTTATAAGCCGGCGCCTCTCGGACGCTCACAACATATTCTTCGTTAATCCACACTTCGCTCACCGTGAACCTAGCTTTAGCTGTTCGTTCCATCCGCGGGTTATGGTCAGTGATGTTCACTACCTCAATAAATCTTATCATCTTATGATTGTATCCCGTATACGCTATCGGTTTTTACTGACCAAGTTTTGCCTGACCACAAGACCCTCACATATTCGGAAGGCGCCGACGACACAACCAGTGCTATCTCGGGACGCGATGTCTCGTGAAAAGATAGAGGGATAGTGAGTTGTCGATCCGCAGGAAGCTCGAAAGGACACTGAGTCAGTCGGACGGCTTGTGGAATATGAACGAGGTCGCCGGTTTTATAGCTGCCGGCCATCCTAATCCGCCCCAAACAGTTCAGGCTCTTCGTCATCAGCGGGACCATAGCCGGGCATCGGATTAGGCGTAGGAGTTCGATTGGTACGTAGGTATTCATCGTAGCCTTTGATAATCTCGTCGACTTCCTCTAAGCGGCGGTCGACCAGCAACAAAGCTTCGCGGAACTCTGCGACCATCTCATGCGCTCGATTGATATTTACTATCCCGTTCTCGGGGTCAAGATCGCCGCGGAGTTCCTTTTGAACCTCCTGGAAAAGAGTAACCGCCTGTTGCATATCGTCCCCCTGGAGTCCAATAAGTTTAGCCGCCTCTTTAAGAACGGACTCAGCGTCCACTGTGTATGATAATTTTACTCTCATGTCTTTGTTTTCCTTTATAAGTAGTTTTAGAAGATAGCTTGCCACGAAGTGTTGAGCACAAGACCCAGACCTGCCGTTACCACAATCCACAATATTTTAATATTACTACTTTTCCATGCTTCCAGCATATCTAAACGTGAGTCTAGACGAGTCAGTCGCGCATAAAGTCCATTGTCTGGATTGTACACAGCTTCTTTTATCTTTGAGATGTTCTCTCCCAATTCATCTTGTTTTTCTAATAAAACTTGCATCTTGGTGACCATTTCAGCCATCATTACCGTTAGTTCTTGAGCGTCTTCACCGGTCATCGAATAATCCTCCCACTCCGAGATAAATAGCTTTATACTTCAACAATCGCATGGGAAGTTGTAATTAAAGTCCCAGCAGCTGAAGCAGCATTCTCTAGAGACGAGCGCGTCACCTTCACTGGGTCGATGATACCGGCTTCTAACATATTTTCAATCCTAAAGTCTCGAAAGTTAAAGCCGCTATCTTGGGGGGCTTCTTTGATTCGTGCTTCTATCAGATCTGGGGACAGTCCACAATTTGTAGCCATTTGACGCAAGGGGGCTACGAGGGCGGCCGCAACTATATCCACGCCAAACTGTTGGTCCTCGTTCTCCACTTCAACTCCCTGGAGGGCTTCTGCTGTCCGCAGCAGGGCTACGCCGCCGCCACAAACAATTCCTTCTTCTTGAGCAGACTTCACTGCTTCAAGTGCATCCTCCAGTCGGTGCTTCTTTTCAATCATTTCGACTTCAGTTGCCGCTCCTACGTTAATCACTGCGACGCCTGACGCCAACTTAGTGATTCGTTCCTGAATCTTCTCACACTCCCGCAGCTCTGATGTGCTTTGTAGTTCTGTTTTAAGAAGTGCAATCCGGCGATCAAGTTCAGCAAAATCTCCCTTGCCGCCAATGACAGTGGTGCCTATCTTTGTAATATCAATCGAACGGGCCTGACCAAAGTGCTCAAGCTTGATATCGCGCAGCCCCATGGTTGAATCCCGCGAGAAGAACTCCGCTCCTGTCGAGAGCGCCAGGTCACTAAGACCATGTCGTCTGCGCTCTCCATAGAATGGAGCCTTTACGGCCGCGATCTTCATAGTACCCCGTACCGTATTCATAATCAAGGCGGCGAGGGCCTGTCCCTCAATGTCTTCTGCCACAATAATAAGTGGCCGGCCGTCGCGGCTGATGATTTCTAAGGCTGGAAGGATCTGCTCTACAGTGTCAATTTTCGTGTCTGTCACTAAGATGAGGGGAGAGTCGTATTGCACTGCTCCTCTGCGCTCATCTGTCACAAAGGCAGCTGCAGCATATCCGGCCTCGAGTCGAAAGCCCTCGATCATATCCAGGGTCGTCTCAGAACTTCGAGCTTCCTCGATAGTGATGGACCCATCTTTACCAGCTTTATCCACGGCAGTTGCTACGAGCTTACCAATGACTCGATCATTGTTAGCAGAAATGGTGGCAACGTTCTCTACATCGTACAGGGTTTCTATGTGAGACGCCTGCGCCTTCAAGTCCGTCACAACCTGCTCTACTGCTACGTCGATCCCTCGCTTGAGTTCAATGGGCGACGCTCCCGCTGTGATGTACCTCTGAGCATTGGTAAGTATGGCCCGGGCTAGGACGGTTGCAGTAGTTGTGCCATCGCCGGCCATGGTGTTGGTTTGGGATGTCGCCTGCTTAATAATCTGGATGGCGGCGTTCTCAAAGACGTCATCGGAGTGAACAAATTCACTCACTGTCACCCCGTCTTTAGTAATGATTGGAGCCTTTCCCTTTTGATGTAGAATCACGTTGCGGCCTTTGGGGCCCAATGTTGCGGCCACATTATCCGCGAGGGTATTAACCCCTTTTAGCACTTTAGCACTTAGCTCTGAGCGACACTCAAACTTACACTTAGCCACACGTCACCTCTCTTTCTTATATTATCTATTATAACACACTTGTTTGTAATGTCAAACTATTATTTGCCTTGACTTACAACTTCTTCTGTGCTCGTGGCGATGTCTTTAGAAGCTTGCGAAGCCTCTTTGCCGGCCTTCTCGTCCTGGAGACCGCTAGCGAAGTAAGCGTTAATCTCAGTGGACAGAGTCTTCAGGTTTTTGAAGATACCGAATACCTGATCATTAAGATCTCCGCGGGCTTCTTCCAGAATAGGAACGATACGAGAGGCTCCAATTTCGAGAATTCCAAGATCCTCAACAGGCATTAGAACAACTTTAGTATTGCCAGTAGCCACGCCCTTACCGACTCCAAACTTCTTAGCGCCCAAGTAACCATATGATGAAAAGAGAGCTTTCTTTTGCATCTCTTTATCTCCGGCTAGGGAGTTGTAGTACTCAATAGATCTATCAACACTTGCCTTATCCAGACGAATACTCTTGAGCAGAGTATCTGCTCCACTTTTACGAGAGACTTCAGGGTCTTTCTTAAGCTTCTTCAGGAGACCATTAAGAAGGTTGCCAAAGTCCGCACCAATGGCTAGGTCCAAGCGCTGATTTCCTTTGCCCATCAACCTCGGCGCCTTCTGCTTGAAAAGCTTAGTCACTTCAGGGCTCTGGAGCGCGATCTCAGCTACTGCAGCCTTGATTGCGGCATGTGCTTGTTTCACGCCGTCACCGGTTAGTTTCGGGAAGTTCTCCCCTCCAAGCTGAATAAGGTTCACAAGCTCCCCTAGATCGGGGACCTCCGCAAGTTCCGGAATCTGTTCGATTCTTTTCTCCAGTTGCGCCTTGACTTCCGCAGCCAGAGTTTCGTTAAAGTCCTTTACAAATTGATCACTAGATGTGCGTACGCGCTGGGTAGCCTCCTCCAGATCATCGGGCTCGGGTTCACCCAAACTTATAAGCTGCCCGTTTTTGTCCAGGGGAAGGGCCATCATGAATCTGGACTCCTTAGAGGACTTGGCAATAAAGTTGCCTACATTGTCTAGGTTTAACTTGAACTGATGAAAACTGAGAGTTCCTTCCTGATCGAGACCGTCGCCCTGCAGGTTTTTGAGAACAACAAGATAAATCATACTATTGTTCTTCGCGTCGTCCACAAGGTCATCCACCAAATCTTGAAATGACCCCCCCACTTCCACACTAGCTTCGTTATATAACTTCAGACTTACGTAGTCGTCCCCAGACTTGTAGTCGGCAATGGTTTCCTGACCGGTGGCGATCTGCTCACCGCCGGTCAACACGGCCAAGAAGGATTCAAAACTAAAGCCGGCCGAAGATGCGTTAAAGTTTGTGATCACGCGCGTGAGGGTTTTATAGAACACCAAATAGCCCAGAATCTGGGCGATTTTGTCTCCAGGCGATTTAGAGTCAAGATCGGGATTGACCATAAATTTGTTAAGATTTTTCAACTTGTCCTTGAGGTTAGCCCCCTGGATCTTGTTAAGGTAGTCTTCAAGCAGCTTGCGCTGACCACCTTGGGGACCACCAACATCCGAGGTGCGTGTATCTGACCAGCCCAATTCTGAAATAGGAAGTTCGGGAATTGCATTCCAATCGAACGATTCGCTTGTGGGGGTGACCCCCTCTTCTTGGAGGAGCCTAACAACTGCCGGCACTCCTTCCATCGAATCCATTACCTCCTCAATCAGTTGAGCAATACTCTCAAAACCAAAGACATCTCGATTCTTTTTAAAGTGGTTCTCCACCATTGTATCAATATTCATGTGTAATCCTCTCGGTCTAATACTAATTAGATGATTTTATCTACAATACCCATTTCTAATGCTTCATCAGCTGAGAAATATTCATCGGTATTACGCGAGATTATATTATAAATCTCGCCTACTGATAGTTTAGAATCAGAAGCGAGAGCCTGCACCATCATATCCTCAACCTTTTTAAGTTCATCAAAATTAGATCGGATGTTGGGGTGGGGGCCGCTGGCGTTGGTAGCGCAGTGATGTAACATGAGACGAGTGTGCTTGCCTATGTATCGCTTTCCTTTCGTGCCCGCTGCTAAAAGGGGGACCGCTGCAGATGCAATTTTTCCATATCCAAAAGTAGCTATATCCCTATTCTTTTTAACCAGTTGCATCAGGTCGTATACCGTAAACATTTCATTAACGGATCCACCCCCAGATGAAATAAAAAATTCTATATCGGCGGGGTCCTCTATGTCTTCACGAGTGGCAAGAACTTTCCCCCCATTGAAACCCAGCAGTGACATTGCCATCTGTTGAGCTGCCTCTTCTGTGAGTTCTCCCACCAACCCCATAAGGGGTGGTTCGCTAGGTTCTTGTTCAATAGAAAAAGATATGTCTTCTGACTTCTTCTTCCCGGGTTCTTCTTCGGGCGCTTCCATTAGTCCTCCTGTTTAAGTGCTTCATTAAGAAACGCCATCGCTTCGTTCCACGTCCCAAAGGGCATCATGGTTCGGAAGGGAGGGGGCGCTTTATTAACTAAGGATAGTATAACTGAATCCTTCCAGTTTGTCAAGGTTCTTTCGTCGACCTCTTCGAAGTTACGAATTTGTTGTGGTGTAAAGTCGGCGTCTCGCATGTGCTTCTTTTTAACTTCTTCCAGAAAGGCTACATCCTCTACAATCTTCAAGCACATCATCAATAGTCGGGCGAGCACCTCTCGAAAAAGGCGCCACATATGGACCACCTCAAATAGCCGTGTTAAATAAAAGCTGGTGAACACGCCGGCCGAGAATCCAAGAACTACGAAAACCATCAGTTCCTGTGTTGTTACTTCATACATAATCTATCCAAATAAAAAAAGCTGTGAGATCTCACAGCTTTTAGTATACCCGTTAGGGTTCTCTATGTCAAGTTATATATGTTATTTTTTCAGCGCGGTCTTAAGAATCCTAGCTGCAACGCGCTTGGTGATCTGCTCCACGAGGTCGTCGTTGGCCTCGCTAACGTAGTCCACTCTACCATGGCCCTTAGTCTTGGCCAGAGTACCTTCTGCGCCGCGCTTCTCGGCACCCTTGCGCTTCTCGGCACCGTCCTTCTCCTTCTTCGCGGTATAATCTTTGTCTTCCTGCAGTTCGAGTTCATCATCGACTTCAACGTCCATGTCCATATCAGCGTCAGCATCAGCGTCAAGATCGAGAGCAGCGTCATCAACCGCCGCTTCGTCGTCCATAGCGGAGGTATCCATTTCAACCTCTTCGCCCATGACGTCCTCGAGGGCTCGCTCGAGTGCAGCCAGAAAGTCCTTAACTTGGATGGTGTTGCCCGAACCTTCATCTTCGGACGGCTCTTCGGCAGCGATCTCTTCTTCGTCTCCTAAGGCTTCTTCATCGCCTTCAAGACTATCATCACCCAAATCATGTCCGATGTCTCCCTCTAATTCGGCAGGGTCTTCTTCCTCGGCCATTAGATCGGTACCCGGGATGGGCTTATCGGATCGGCCGCGGGTAGATGTAGCCGCATGGCCGGGGGGTCGTGTCTCGCGACGCTCGCCGATGAAGTCCGAACTAAGGGGCTCCAACTGAGCCAGTTTCATGAACTGACGAATCTGGGTTTCGTTCAAAAGGGTTTTAGATGTTTTGTTGTTTGACATAGCTACTTCTTCTCCTAAGACATGTTCGGAATGCTACTATTAAATAGTGTTCGTACGTGATAACGTCTTTTTTAATTTGAGGAGAGTCGCATCTAGAATCTGCTTGGCACGTACCGTACTAATGTGATGTCTCTTACCTATTTCTTCCAAAGTCATAGGACCATGTTTAGCGCTAGCTATCAATGTACAGTTCTGATCCTCGGGGAACTCTATAAATAGACGGCAGTCAGTCTTTTCGCAACCTTCCCTATTCTGCCTACACTTCTTTGCACAATTTCTCATAATTCTGGTAAATCCTCTTCTAGTATATCAAATATATTTTCGATGTCCTCGTCTGTCAGAGACAGGTCTCGTAACATCTTGTTGCCCTGTTCACGTAACTTACGAGAAGCAGTAGCTCTTTTCTTGGACTGGACTTTTTTGGTGATCTTATAGTCATCTAAAAAGGTCATGAACAAGGGGTCCTGATCGAGATAAGATTCCACACAATAACGAAAGAACTCGCTCTGGGTCTTAATCTCATCATAAAACAGTCGTATCTTTAGGTTCTCATGGAGCTTGGAGTTCAACGAGAAAGAGAGTACTGAATGATCGTCAGGATATTTCTTCATCGCAGGATATGCGTCCCACTTTCTGTTTGGCCGCTGGAGGTCTGTCGCACAAACCGCGCTTTGGCCTGAAGTTCACTAATAGTCCGGGCCCCTGAATATGAAAGCCCGCTCCGAATGCCCCGTGCTAGATCCTCCAACACATCGGCGACAGGACCCTTGCAGGCCACAGTGGTAGCTACCCCCTCAAGTGACGAAGTTTTTCCTCGCCAGTCAATCTGAGCATCTTTGCTCGCCATACCTCTGTACGCCTTGACTTTACCCGTCGGCGTATTAATTATATCTCCAGGAGTTTCATCAGTACCCGACAAGAGAGACCCAAGCATAACGAAGTCAGCCCCAGCTGCCAAAGCTTTGACAACATCTCCCGAGTTTCGGATTCCCCCGTCAGCAATGATGGGAGCGTTCCTGTCTGATCGCGCGCAATCAATAATGGTTTGAAGGCCTGGAACACCATGGCCAGTCTGAACCCTAGTTGAACAAATAGAACCGCCGCCAATATTGCAACGCACACTATCGGCTCCCCAATCGACCAAATCATTGTAACCCTCCAAGGTTGCAACGTTGCCTGCCATGATGTGAACCGTGTCACCGATGGTAACACGTAGACTCCGTAACGCCTCTTTCATCAGAATATGATGTCCGTGAGCTACGTCGACACACAAAAGAGTAATACCCGTATTAACAAGCGCCGTTGCTCTCTCTAAATAGTCACCGGAAGTGCCGATCGCTGCTCCTACGGTCGCCTCGGCAGGCATACACCCCACATGGTCGCACTGAGTCTCTATAGAATTGTACCTATGTATGATCCCTAGTCCTCCACAAGAATCCATAGCCGCAGCCATAGGCGATGTAGTTATGGTATCCATTGGGCTAGCAATGATGGGGATTTCGAATTCGATATCGCCCAAAAAACTGCTTATGCTTACCTCTGACCTGCTTCTGATGTCCGAGTATTGAGGGGCGAGTAAAACGTCCGAATAGGCTAGACCTTCTCTCATCGTTCTTTCTCCAATGTGTGTCTTACTATGGCCCAGCAAGGAGGGCACGTTAGCCGCACACGTTCTTCGTTCACAACTACGTGCCAGTTTATCACTGTTTCAGCAGTGCGCTCAAAGGGTCGATCGCACATACAACATTCTTTTGGGTGGTCAGCGATCAATCTTGCTTGACGCTCGATTGCCTCTATCTTGTCCTGGTATTCCTGAGAGGTTCTCTTGGTTTTTCTTTTTCGAATCTTAGGGCTCATAATATTCCGTCGATAACTCCCAATCCAAGCGCTTCTTCGGCTGTCATAAACCAGTCCTTCTTATTCTTGAGGATCTCGTTCAGCTTCTTTTTAGAGATAGAAGTCTTTTCGAAAGTAATGTCCTCGATCTTCTTCTGTAGTCTCTTGGATTCTTCAAGCTTCTCTTCCATATCCTGGACCTTCCCATAAAATCCGGTAGAAACCTGATGATAAAGGGGGGTGGAGTGCTTGTAACCGAACCTCTTGTGGCCGCTGATAAGAATCATAAACCCGCAAGACATGGCTGCACCGGTTACAATAGTATGAATTGGCGTATCGCTTTTGTCCATTACACCCAGGAGGCCGAAACACTGGTATACTGCTCCGCCATAGGAGTCGATGTACATCTGGATGGGCTGGGGCTTATAGTCAATTTCATGAACTGCATACAGTTTCTTAAGATATACATCGTCTTCATTAATCTCAATGATAGCTTTAGTGAGCTTGTTCATCGATTCTTGATTTACTTGCTCTGGCAAGTAAAGATTTCTTGTCTTTGGTCTTGGTAAAGTAACGGGCACTTTACTTCCCCGTGCTTCCTAGGGCTCCGTCGCCCCTGTTAGAAATGGTAATAGGATACCAGTCGTAGATGTCTGGGCTCTCGCTGGCCACGAAGCGGGCGTGAACCACCGGGACGACGACTGCTTGTGCAACCTTGGTCCCTGGCTCTAAGTATTGAGTTTCATTACCGATATTGTGAAGATTCACGAATACCTCTCCCTCATACCCACTGTCAACGACACAGGCTCCCACAAGCAAGCGGCGCTTGTAGGCGACCCCGGACTTGTTTTTGATTTCCATCATGTAGCCATGAGGGATCCCGAAGGTACAACCCGTAGGTATCAGTACGCTTTCGCCGGGTCCAATAGCCAGCACTTCCTCTGCCTGTTCGGTGGGTGTCCACCTTAGGTCGAGACCCGCGTCGCTGGGGTTTGCTCTTACTGGAGGGAACTGATTCCCTCGTAACATGTGATATTGCAAAATCATTTTTATATCTCCTCTGGTGATTCTGAAAAAATTGTATTCAGGGAACCGTCCTTGAGATACCTGGAGATATACATCTTCCAGCTCTCTTCGGATCCCAATTGCATAAAGATTGAATCATTGTCGCCGGCGCGAAGGTTCCACTTCCCAGCCTCCCTCAATATATCAACCTTGTTAATGATAAGATCGGTCACGCCGTTAATATCAATTGCTTTCTTAAGCTCTCGTATATTAAGCCAGTTGCACTGGCGCGCTCTTCCCGTTGTGGCACCATATTCATTGCCGAGTTGCTGCAGCAAGTCGAAGATGCGTCCTTTGCCGTGAAAATCCTTTGATCCCACGTAAGTGTCATATGCCTTCGTGACGCCATAGACCTTGCGGACAGAGCCGGGCGGGATTCCGTTCAGGAGCGCCCCAGCGGTCGTACAGTGGCTTGAGGTGACATAGGGGTAGTCCCCCCAGTCAATGTCCAACCCAAAGCCCTGAGCGCCCTCACAGAGGATCACAGGCTCAATGACGCTACCGTGCAACTCCTGATACATATCAACAAGATAGTCCTTAAGCGCGGGGATGGATTGCGCGCGCATGCCGGTGCGATTATACTTGTCGCGGTATGCCGGTCCATTGCCCTGCTTGGTGGTTCCGATGTTTGTATCGGTGCCATCTTCATTCAGGTGATGGTCGGTGATAATGTGAGCATTGTTGGCAATATAAATCAACCCTTCGGTGGGGATGCCACCTTCTTCCAGCATTTCGATTTCGCTGAAGAACTGCTCAAGGTTTACGACGCAGCCTGCGCCGATGATTGACTTGACGCCAAAGAAGACACCAGCCGGGATGTGATGGGTGACAAACTTCTTGCCATTATGATAAATGGTATGTCCCGCATTACACCCGCCATTAAACCGGAGGCAGTGAGTATACTCGCCCGACTTGAGGAGGTGGTGGGTTACTTTACCCTTCCCCTCATCACCGTAGGACAAGCCTATAACAACATCTGTGATCATTTTCCCTGTCCCCGATACTTCTTCTTATAGTTCTTGCTCTGTCCTTGGGGACCCGGCGTGCGATTTTTTGTTCTTTCGCTATTACCAATCGAAGTCTTCTTCTTGTGTACGGACCGGTCTTCGCGAGCGCTATTTCTACTTTTTGCCATTTTGTGCTCCTATGCTAGCAATCTTAAGTTTCTTCTAATGGATCTCGTTGAGAATCCCCAAGTTGGATCAAAGTCTAATTTGCCCATATAAGGGCGGTTCAGGTGAATCCTATCCTTACCCTCTATAATACCCCAACAGCGGAACTTTGTCAACACTGAATTGGAATCAATTACAGAAACAATCCAATAGGGCTTTCCGTTCTTTGTCTTCTTCTTGATAATCTCACGGGGAATGAACCATACAACTCCCAGGTCTGGATCATAATCTGAAACGGGTGGAACGAAATAGTTATCCAGCTTCGTGCGCACAGCATCGGTCATTACCAGATGCATCGGGAAGATGCCAGTGAGGGTCGTCAGGTTGTCGATCTCTTCTTCGTTTGAGAAATCCCCTTCGTGTTTGTAATCTTCAATGTTTTGCAAAAATTTCTTTTTGTTATAGACTCGATCAACGGCCGTCGCAGACCAGTAGTGCTTGCGACCCGTGAAGCGCTCGTCCATTAGGCTGTTCATAGCTCCCGAACGGACCAGCACATCAAGTGCTTTTTTGTTTAATTTTGAATAAACGATGTTTTCATTGAATAAAAAGTCCTCGATATCCGTAAAGGGTCGATTGTCCACGATCTGTTGGATTGCTGCGTCGCCTAGACCCTTGAGTCCTGCTAGTGGCTGATGGAGGCGCTTCGGATTCTCGGGGTCGATTTCCCAAACAAACGACGAAGTATTTACGTCTGCTTCCACAATCTCAAAGCCGTTCGACTTCGCGATGTTGATTGCCTTCTCTTTGCGCTTCTCTGGCTCTTTGTCAAGGAAGGATGCCATCCACTCCACCGGGAAGTAGTTGTATAGCCATGCGCACTGGAACGAGATTGCTGAGTACGAGACAGCGTGCGATTTGTTAAAGCCATAACCCGAGAAGTACTCGAATCGCTCCCACATATCCTCTGCTTCGCGCTGAAGGATACCCTTCTCAACGCAACCTGTGATAAACTTGGTGCGGAGCTTGTTCTTTACTCGCGCCTCTTTTCCAGTTCCCTTTTTAGTGAGGACCTTACGTAAGAGGTTGCCCTCGTCAAGAGATAGGTCCTTACCGAGTTTGTGAGCCAAGAGCGCGATTTGTTCCTGGAAAATGAGGAACCCGTATGTCTCGCATGTAGCTTCTTTAATATCTTCGTTAAGATAATCAATTTCATGTTCGTTTTCCTTTGCTTGTATATATTGTTCGTGAACGTTCGCCGACAAGGGTCCAGGACGATAGATGGATGTGACGGCTGAGATGTCAATAAGCGACTTTGGTCTCACGCTACTGCAGAATTCTTGTGCTCGCTGCTCAGTAAACTGAAAAATACCCGCGAAATTTCCCTTCTGGAAAATGTTCCGATAAACGGCTTGATCGTCGAAATCAATCTTGTCCGGATGGAGGTGCTCGTCGTAAAATGCTTTTACGTCTTCGAACGTGGGCTCTGGGTTGTCGTGATGTCTCTTTAGAATGTGGCGGATTGCTCCCTCAATCATTCGGAGTGTTGAGAGACCCAAGAGGTCAAACTTAATAAATCCGAGAGGCTCAAGGTGGCGAAGGTGCTGTCCCTCTGCCCATGGAGACTGTCGTACTCCGCCTGAGCTGATGATCGGCATGTGCTCGTTTAGGTCGTCTGCAATCAGAACGCCGCCTGCATGTCGGGAGCAGGAGCGAACCTGACCGACCAGTGCTTCAACATGCGTCTTGATGTGTGGATACTTGACAAGGAAGCCGCGGAGGGACGGAGATAGTTCCATGACTTCTTCCCAGGTGGGAACATAAACTCCCGCCTTAATTCCGTGCTTCATCTTTGCTGCCGGGGTTGCCTCAAAAATCATATTTGATGTAACTTTATTAACTTCTCCGAACTCAATCCCGTAGAACTTTGAAATGTCTTTAATCAAAGACTTGAGCTGAAGGGTGTTCCAGTTTGAGATCGGAATGACCGAGTTCTTGCCCCAATCCTCCATGAGCATCTCCTTGAGTTCCATTGGCTCCGCAACATCATAATCAATGTCGGGGTAGTCCGTCGCATCCTTGCGCAGGAACCTCTCGAAGAGGAGCCCATACTTGATGGGATCGATCTGTGTGATGCCCAGGACGTACGCAGTCAAGGAGCCGGCTGCAGAGCCTCGTCCTGGTCCGGTCAGTTGGACTTCATTAGCCTTGTCGGCAATTGCCTTCATGGTCAGGAAGTATTTGCAAAACCCTCGATCTTCAATAACACTAAGTTCAGTTTGAAGTCGTGTCGTGTATTCCGCGTTTGTGTGAAGGTCGCGATCGCGCAATCCTTCTAGGGCATAGTTTACCAGAGCTTCAGCATCAGTGTAGCCAGCTGGAACCACAAAGTCTGGAAGTTTGACTGTAGTGTCGGGGACGAATGCTTCGACTCGATTGAAGGCAATATCGTGCGTACGTGTGATTGAGTCCATGATTAGCTGGTCATCATACTCAAAACCGCAAGTCTTGGAGTAATACTTGTACGAGTCCCACATTTGATTGCCGTTCTTGGGATACAACTCGTATCCCGTCTCTTGGACAGCCTCTGGAAGTCCGGTTTCACCTTCAGCCCACGCAGGAGTGCCCTTTCCGAGCCAGCCTAGTCGCTTATACAACTCGCGGTCCTTCCAGGCGTCAGGGTTGGGGTAATGGCTGTCGGCGGTTGAGATTAGCTCAACCCCAGATTCCTCACATACCTTAATAACATATTGATTGAGTTCGTGTTGTTCTGGAATGTTATTCCATTGGAGTTCGCCGTACCAACGGTCACCGAAAATGTCGACGAAGCGGCGCGTTGTTTCACGCATTGCGCTAAGAACCTCTTCAGGTTTGCTCCGCACCCACTCGTTCTTGCCGGTTTCCTCATTCTCTTCGTACTCGCTGTTCGCCCAGAAGTCGCCGGCGAGCGGTCCACCTAGGCAGGCCGAGGATGCAATGACCCCCTCGCTGTACTTCGCCAACATTGCGTAGTCCATGCGCGGATAGCGATAAAAGTTCTCTTCTTTGTATGACTCCGAAACAAGCCTAAATAGGTTGTTTAGACCGGTCTGGTTCTGGGCAAACAGAACCAAGTGTCGCCGGCGGTTAAGGACTGACTTTGTTTCTTTCTTTGATGCCTCTTCGTCTTCGACTGTGGCGCCTGAGGTATCGCCCTCTTTTGCTAAAGTCTTGGACAGTTTCTTGTCTTCTTTAATCCGGTCATATTCCTCGCGCCATTCTTCGATGGAGGGTATAAAGTATGCTTCAACGCCAAAAATAGGCTTGAAGTCCTTTCCTTCAGCTTGCATCTTCTTCCAGTGTAGGAACTGATGCGAAAAACCGTTCATATTTCCATGGTCTGTGAGAGCTAGCGCCTCACCACCGTTCTCATAACAGAAGTCCATATGTTCATTTGGAAATCCTAGGGCGTCGAAAATAGAGCCTGCTACGCTATGAGCATGCAGTCCTACGAAGGGAATCTTCTTTTCTGTCATTTGTTCTTTCCTCTATACATTACTGTGTTGACGGGGCGGCGAGTTCTGCTCCCCAATTCCGATGATACTAATTTAACATATCCTGACCATGTTGTCAAGTTATAAAAGCTTTTTATGTCCTGAATTGTTCCATCTGTGGCGTCCCCGAATACATCCTGCAGATCATACTTTAGCGACTGCAGTCTTTCTTCTACCGGGAGCTTCTCTGACGGCATCTCATTGCCGGAGTGTTTCCAGACTGACGAGTTGGTGGTTATGACATGCTTGGCTCTCCGCCATTCCTCTGGCGTTATGGCAAAGCTCAGGGGTATGCCGTCCTTGATTGTCTTCCCTTCGTGGGAGAAATAATAGGAATCACCCTTCTTTAGGGCTACGCGGTGCTCATAGACCTCTTTCGGGTCCATCATCCCCATAGGAAAAGAGATATAGTAGCGGTCTGGTTGTGACCACCTTGAGAACATTGTCTTGATCCAGTACGACACATTGCAGCCCCATAGCGCAGACCACGCATAGTTATCTACTTTATCGCGGTGGCGGGGGTGAATCGGGACGTAGTAAATCGGAACTTCTCTATGTTTTCCGCTACCATAGGTCGCGAACGTGCCACGATTGATGGTTTCTATGTCTGTGGCGTATTCTCCTAGACGCTGACGCAACAAGGGCGCTATATCGTCGTTGGCCACTATCCAAATAGACGTACAACCGGTGTGGAGGCACTCATAGACTGCAGCCTCGATAGCTGTATAGTTCGGACCTACGGGCATCAGGCAGGAGTCCCACTCCATGCCAAACTCCGATGTCATCCCCGATACAGGGATGATTGCTGGCATATCTAATCTAGGCATGCAATACTATTCTTTCGCTTAGTTCTTCTATTGGTTTAAATGAAAAAGTGCGCTTTACTGTGTGTCTGAAAGAATGGTTGATTTTTAGGTTCCGTCCATTGGGTTGTTTGATTTCGTGTTCTCGCATTTTTCGTTCCAAAAGGATGCGGATTACCGTGTCGGAGAACTCAAAATTCTTTATATCTTTGGTGCTGATTATGCTGGTTGTGATGATATCTTTGAAATCGCCCGATGTATTCCTATCTATGCGATTTGATGTAACAAACTCGATTAACTTAACGAAGGTATCGGTGGGTTTAAGTACTATATCCCGTCCTAAACGTGACCCAGCTGTGATGTCGAACATATCGTACACCAAATAGTCAGAAATACTCTCTTCGATCCCCAGATTGCCACAATTGTCTAAATCAAAAACATGCAACTTCTTAAAATTGATTAATACTTTGGTATTGCCCTGTGTGACCACTTTTAGCTTGTCTTCTTCGAGTCCAACTGTTTGCACGCTGAACGGGATTGGGAGAAGTGATTTCGACCCGAGATCGAAGATTCCAGTATACCATTTGTGCTTGGTGTCTTGATATCCAACGAAGTGGTGGAAGGGGCGCTGGTCGCTATTCACAATCAGGTGATAGCCGTGCTTGCGCGCAAACGAAACAGCCTCCTCTCGCCACCCAAGGACTACGTTGTCGAAGGTGTATTCAAGAGGAGGCAGTTTCATCATAGTGCTAGTATAGCACCGATGATTGGTTAGGTCAAGGGGTTATTCTATAGTTGTTTAGGTTTTTTTCAGCGGCGGCGAAGATCGTCCTCTGACGACCAGGATGCAGCGCGTCGTGCCGCGTCGAGTTTGACAGCGCCCTCTATCTCAGAGTCAGCCGCCTTCCGGTTGTCCTTGTCAACTCTAAGTTCCTCGCCGGCAAGACGCTGAACTTGGTCATGGTGCTCTTCGGAGGGGAGACCAGCCTTTTTATATTTCTTGAGCATGCGCCTCAAGAGATAGATATCATCAAGAGCCATCATGGGCTGCAGTCCCGGAATCATGGCGATTATATCGAGTCCCATAATAGTACCCATATCAACGGGAGAAATGAAATTAAGAATGGCAAAAGCAGCTAATCTTCGAAGTCCGTCTGGGGTCTCACGGTCGAGGAAGGCCATGTACATAGCAGCCAAGTCGCGGCCGCCGGGGAGTTTGACGAGTGTCTTCGCAATGAGGCTGGTTTGGTCTTCGCCCTCTTGCAGTGTTACGGTGTCGAGCTTCGAGAGCAATACATTGAGAAGTTTCTCTTGTGCTGCATCCGGCATCTGGCTAAGAGCGGCTTCTGCCGCATCAACTGGGTCCGGGCTCTCAGCCAAAAACTTGCGCCAGTTCTCTGTGATTAACTGGTGGCTTTTAAAACTGGAAAATTTGTTACTCATTTTACTTCTCTCCTTGGGGGTCTATTGTATGTTCTTCTATTCAGCATAGCGCTGGGGTGTTTTGTCATCCATATTGGACAACGAGGCTAAAAAGGACGGGGTGACAAACTTCATCATACATTCTGCGATCTCTTCGGCATTCGCTGAAATAGCTGAGCTGATCGTGCGCTTCATAAAGGACTCAATAATATCTCCATCAAAGGGAATATCTGGTACGACTTTGTCAGCTAGGTCATTCGCGCTGTTTTTGAGATACGCTGCTAGTGATTGCTCTGCGTCACCCAAAAACGCGTGTCCGCGTCGGAGGATGGCTTGCTTGATTTTGCCCCCAAACTTATCAGGGATCCCGGCTTCCTTTGCTGCAGCCGCTCCGCCGGCGAGTCCGGCAACGCCGCCGCCAACGAGCCCTAAAGCGCGTCGCCGCGACATCTCAGCCTCTACCTGCAGGGCGGCCAATTCTTCTTTAATAATGGTGCGCAGCTGTGTCTTACTAATTTTCATTCTACTATAAATAGTCTAACTATCTGTTAAAATGCCGATTGGTTAGGTCAAGGGGTTTGTTTTATTCTTCGTCAACCTCTGCCGATTTCGTCGGGAAGACCGTGAAGGTGCGATCTGCGTTTTTTTGAACGCTGAGGCCGAGGGCGTCGGCGCCTCCTAGATTGTGGATTGCCTTCAGCACATCCGAAGACTGGCGAGCTGTAGTTGTCCTTATGACCTGATTTTTCTTATCGGGATCCTTAGGATCCTTCGTTATGACCAAGTCGGGGAACTGTTTGAGCTGTTTGAGGAGTTTCGCTAGCGCCGAGTGATCCGCGGCCTGCTCTTCTGCCAGGAACTGGCGCCAATTCTCTGTGATTAGTTGGTGCTCTTTGTAACTTGAATATTTGCTCATTATATCTCTCCGCGTATTATAAATAGTCTAACTATCCGTTAAGATGCCGATTACGTGATTCTCTTTAATCACTGTATAGGTCTCGCCGTTGTGCTCGATGTCGCGGAGCATGTGTGCTTCCACAACAATCTGCAATCCGGCGCCCCATAGGGTTCCGTTTTCGCCCGAGCAGTTGACTACTTCAACCACGGCAAATGGGCTCTCTACTGCGCGGTAATCCTGAGGTAACAGGATGCCGCTGTCTTCTGTCTCGTCCTC
>Ga0080013_1002429_pt1 | contig 21895 bp, 37 predicted proteins | sample ETNvirenome_6_85_FD_69236 | JGI IMG/M metagenome (GOLD analysis project Ga0080013, IMG submission 69236) | Marine viral communities from the Pacific Ocean - ETNP_6_85 (SPADES assembly) (version 2) | ecosystem: Environmental > Aquatic > Marine > Oceanic | place: Pacific Ocean | collected 2013-06-19 | reverse complement strand
ACTATTAATTTTAACTTTATTAACTAAATCATAGTTTTCATTTTTAGTCATTTTAACCTACTTTCATTTAACTTACTTCTATATTATTAAACTTGCTTGTCAAGTCTTTTTTTTAGGCGTATCTACATTTATTTGATTTACCCCCCATGTATGAAAAACCCCTATAAGCACTTGATATTGGATAGTGTATTCTAGTATCAAGATCCTTAAAACTTTCCTCTTTGTAGTCAACTTTAAACTTTTTCTTTTCAATCTTTGTGAAAGTTATAGCTTTAAACTTTCGTCTTGGCTTTTTATTTAACATTATTAAACCTTTGTTTAACTTGGTTAAGGGAAGGTTTTTAAGTTCATCTTAAATCTTCCTTGATTGTGTTATCACATATAATTAAGGCACAAATAAGGCAGTATTAGGTATGCCTGTGGATAACTTTGTTGTAAAAATACAACACATTTAGGGGAAGGTATATAATAAGGAATGGCGGAAGTCTGGGAAAAATAAAAGGGCGAAGTTTAAACTATAATTGTGGCTCAAATAAGGCAGGGGCCAGGTCCTGCTGTCGCAGGTCCAGATGAGAACAAAACGAGAACACCCATTTTCCTCAGAAATGACCAAGCAACCACCCCCCACCCAAAAAAATCCGGGCCTGAATATATATATAAGGCATCTCAAAAAATTTTAGCAAAAATCTAGACTATTTTTCCCAGGGAAAGTTGGGCCGCTGTGTATATGTGAGTTTGATTGCCCCCTTTAGTTGCGGGGAGGTGCGTTATATTTGAGAGAGTGAACGCTATTCAATCCTCCCCGTCTTACAGGAGACGTGTGGCGTGAACCACACAGGGTTATTGTACAACATTTGCTCTTGCAATTCAAGACTAAATGTTGTATACTACTTCTATGACTAAAGCAACTAAGATGCAACAACCTGACTCAGAGGTAAAGTTAACTCCCCAGCAGGAAGCGTTTTGTAATGAGTTCATAAAAGACCTCAACATTAAACAAGCCGCCATAAGAGCAGGCTACTCTGAGAAGCACGCAGCGAATAACGCATATAAGTTAACGAAAGATTCTGCGATTGTAGCAAGGATTGCCGAGCTGAAGTCTGAACAAACAAAACGTACTAAAATTGAAGCGGATGATATACTTAGGCGCCTAGTACGTATCTCTGAAAAGACTGAACAAGAAGGAGATTATAACGCGGCTATCCGCTCCTTAGAACTATTAGGTAAACATCAAGCGATGTGGACTGATAAATCTATAAATGAGACTACTGTAACAAATGCATTTGCTACAGGAAACTCACAGGAGGATATAGCTAGAGATGTTGAACGTCTCAAACGAATAGCAGCACCAAAGATTAAACAAGTAAAATAAGGATACACTATGCCAGGAATGACTAAAGGAATTAGAGAACAACAAAAGAAAAGAAAAGAATTACTTTCTAAGACTAAGACTAAAACTAAAACTAAACCTAAGTCTAAAGCAGAGATTGCTAAAGCTCAAGTAGAAGCTAATCGCGCAAGGAAAAAAAGAGCTAACATAAAATCATCTGTGTATAGACCACAGCAAAAACAAAAACCTAAAAGTCAATTAAAAAAGAAAATAAAAAAAGGTTTTGAAGATTTTAAAACAGGGTTTAAAAAAGGACTTAAGAATCCTATAACAGCTCCAATAAAAATTATTAAAGATAAAATTACTAGCGGAAGCAAAGCTAAAGCTAGTGAGATTAAAATAAAGAAGAAACCTGCTAAACCTAAAAATCCTAAGCAGATGCCTAAAGGTAAAGACAGCCAAATAATGAAAGCTGAAAAAGATAGAAGAACAAGAGCTAAAGCTAAAGCAGCTAAGAAAGCTTCTTTTCAAAAAGCAGCAGATAATAGAGATGCAAAGCGTGGTGGATTTATTTCCGCTAATGCAATGAAGTCTTCTGCGAAGAAAGCTAACAAAGCTCAAGCTGATAGAAAGAAAAGAAAATCAGACGAACTAATATCTAGAGGTAGAAGATAATTGTCTAACCAACGGAAAGATATGGGTGTCAATGAGGCTAAAGATTTTGTTCAAAGCAAGTCTCAAGACTATATAAAGAAATTAGCCGCGGGGGCATTGGGTTATGGTATTAGTAAAATACCAGGAGCAACCGAAGGTTATCAAAAGATCAAAGAGAAAGTTCCTAAAGGTTTCTCAGCGAGCTATGATCCAGACAGTGGTAAAGCTACTGTAGGATTTAAAATAAATTTTTAGGGAGGAAAGCATGGCTATAAAAGAAGTTAAGTCACATCCAGTAAATGGTCCTTACAATAATACTAGATACACATCTAGTGCTAAAGCAGGTAAGAACGGAACATATACTTGGTCGACTAAAGCAGAAGACTATGACTACAATGATGGAGTACACGTATGGGATATTTATAATCTTCCAGATGGGGGCACACCAACTATTGGAGAGACAGTCAAAGTTTCGAATAAAAAGAAATAGAACCAACTAACACAGGAGATAGTATGGGAACTCGCGTATTAACGCCAACACTAGAGGAATACGACGCGTCCAATCCTCCGACAAACCTATATATGCAATTAGCATTATGGGGCGGAATTGCGTATGTCGTTAACAAGTGAAGATAGGGATGCAGCCACAAGGTTAGCCATCCATCAAGCAAGGGACGATCTCTTAGCGTTTGTAATGCTAATGAATCCTTCGTTCAGTATTGGTCCGCATCACAGAGTGTTGTGCGATCAACTAATGAGATTAGAGAAGGGTGAGACGGATCGTCTCATGATTTTTATATCTCCACGTTCCAGTAAATCATTAATCACATCTACATACTTTCCAGCATGGGCGCTCGGTCGTAATCCATACTGGCAAGAGATAGCAGTATCACACAGTGATGACTTAGCTACAAGGTTTGGTCGTGCTATTCGTGACATCATAAACACGGATGCATACAAAACTATATTTCCACAAATAAATATTCGTAAAGATAACAGAGCGGCAAACTCATGGGCGCTTGAACATAAGAAGAAACAAGCAGGTTCATTCTTAGCAGCTGGTTCTGGTTCAGGTATCGCAGGGTTTGGTGCACACTTGGCTATCATTGATGATCCTATATCAGAACAAGATGCCTTTTCAAAAGCTAGACGTGACAGTTTAAACGCATGGTATTCTTCAGGTTTACGTACAAGACTTATGCCTGGTGGTAAAGTCGTGCTTGTTATGACAAGATGGCATGAAGTAGACCTAGCAGGTTATTTACTTGATCAACAAGACACAGCTCCTATGGCAGATAAGTGGGAAGTAGTACGTATACCTGCCTTAAATACTACCGAATCTTTAGAAACTTTAAAACCTGCGCGAAAAAAGCTAATAAAACAGGGGTATTTAACTAAAGATTTTACTACATTAAAGTTAGGTGAGTCCTTTTGGCCAGAACCCGACAAAGAAAAAGGGTTTTGTTGGACAACTGCGGACATTATTAGAACTAAAAACAACACGCCTGGATTTAAGTTTGACGCATTGTACGGACAAGCTCCTTCATCAGAAGAAGGAAACATAATTAAGGCGGAATGGTGGCAGGATTGGACTAAGGATGACGCACCTGAGTGTGATTATATCATACAATCATGGGATACTGCGTTCTCAACTAGGACAACAGCCGATTATTCTGCAATAACTACGTGGGGTGTGTTCGGTGATGGTATATCTGCCCCCAATTTATGCCTATTAGGTGCAGAAAGAGGCAGATGGGACTACCCAACGCTACGCCAAAAGGCAATTGACAAGTATGAAATGCATCAACCTGACTCAATTATCATAGAAAAGAAGGCATCTGGGCAATCTTTGATACAAGACCTGCGAATGACAGGACTTCCTATCTTTGAGTTCCAACCAGATAGGGATAAAGTAGCAAGAGTGTACGCAATTACTTCATTATTCCATAATGGTAGGATATATGCACCACATGACAGGACATGGGCACATGAAGTTATGGAAGAAACTAGAGTTTTCCCTACAGGTAACCATGATGACTACATGGATACAGTATCACAAGCTTTATTATGGATGCGTAATGGCGGTTACATAGAGCATAGTGAGAATACATGGGTTGACAAGGCAGAGCAAAGAGTATATAATAGAAAAGAAGCAGCATATAGTAAAAAACGGGGACTTTACTATTAACAAGGATACGAAATGGCAATTGAAAAACAAATAGATTTAGAAGAAGTAATATCGGGCGTACCTATGCCTGATGCTACTGAAGAAGTAGAAGTAGAATTAACAGATGAGGCAGAATTAGAAGCTGCTGATGCAATGGGTCTACTTGAAGACGAAGAAGTTTTAGAAGATGAGTTCGATGCAAACTTAGCAGAACTTATACCTGAAGAAGATTTACAATTAGTAGCAAATGATTTAATAGATGGCTATGAACGTGATAAAGAATCACGTAGTGACTATGATAACATTGCAGAAGAAGGTGTAACTCTATTAGGATTTACAGATGAACAAGGTGATGAACCTTTTCCAGGGGCATGTGGAGCAACTCACCCTGTATTAGCACAAGCAGTTGTAAAGTTTCAAGCAAAAACATATAAAGAATTATTTCCAACAGAAGGTCCTGTCCGTACACGTATTATCGGAATGGATACTATGCAAAAACAAGAACAGGCAAGTCGTGTTCGTCAATTTATGAATTGGCAAACGCAAATACAAATGCCAGAGTACGGTCCTGAATTAGATCGTTTATTATTTTATGTATCATTGTATGGTACAGCATTTAAGAAAACATATTGGGACCCAACATTACAAAGAGCACGTACAGAATATATTAAAGCTAGTGATTTTTATATAGATTACTATGCATCTGATTTAGAAACTGCAGAAAGATTTACACATAGATATGTACTCTCACAAAATGAAGTTAGAAAATTACAATTAGCAGGTATGTTCCGTGACATTGAAGTTATGGAAACTGAAATTGATGAAGACGCAGCTACAGAAACAGCAAATGAAATTGTTGGTAGAAATCAACCGGGTCAACTCGATGATGAAGTAGAAATTTTAGAAATACATGCTAATATAGATTTACCAGGTTTTGAAAATGAAGATGGATTAAAACTTCCATACATTGTTCACATGACCAAAGACCAGCAAGTATTATGTATACGAAGAAACTGGGATCAAGAAGATATGTTATTCAAAAAGAAAATGTACTTCACACATTATACAATGATTCCGGGTTTAGGTTTTTATGGTTATGGATATTTACATTTAATAGGCGGTCTTACTAAGACTGCTACCTCCTCTATGCGTCAGCTTATTGACGCTGGAACCTTTGCAAACTTACCAGGGGGATTCAAGGCACACGGTCTTCGTGTACTTGCCCCTGATGAGCCTATATCGCCAGGTGAATGGAGAGAAGTAAATAGTCCAGCAGGAGATTTGGCTAAGTCATTACAACCATTACCGTTTAAAGAACCATCAGGAACTTTATTTAATTTAATGCAATATGTTACTAATCTTGCAAAAGAGTTTGCCGATGCGACAGATAGTGTAGTAGAACAAGGTTCTAACTATGGTCCAGTCGGCACTACAATGGCTTTGTTAGAGCAATCTTCAAAGTTATTCAACGCTGTGCACAAACGCTTACATGCTGCTCAATCCAAAGACCTGCGTATTCTCGCTAGAATAGATAGCGAATATCTTCCAGATATGTATCCTTATGAAGTCGCAGGTGGTGCACAGCAAGTTTTCAGAGAAGACTTCAATTTAAAATCAATTGATGTTATTCCAGTATCAGATCCTAACATGCCAACAGAGGCACACAGGATTGCAAAGATAAATGCTATTATGTCTATAGCTCAACAAAACCCAGCTGCATATAACATGCAACAAATTAGCATGGAATTGTTTGCGGCTATGGGGGTAGAAGAACCTCAAAGATATTTAGCACAATCACAACAACCTATGTCAGCTAATCCTATATCAGAGAATATGGCTGCTATGAAAGGTATGCCTTTACAAGCACAGATGGATCAGAACCATGATGCACATATTGTAACTCATGGAACTATATTACGTAATCCTGCTTATAAAGAAAATCCACAACTGCAACAAATATTAATGGGTCACATAACTGAACACTTAGCTATGAAATACCAACAAGAAATGATGCAGATGATTCAAGACCCACAAATGCAACAAGCATTACTTATGGCTCAGCAACAAGGACAACCACTTCCAATGGAAATGCAAAATGAAATTGCAATGATGGCAGCTAACGCTTCAGATAAAGTATTACAGTTTGATGAAGAGAAAGCTAAGATCATGGCTGGTGAAAATCCTAGTCCTGAAGAAGAAAGAATGCAATTACAGAAACAAGATCTTGCACTGCGTGCGCAGGGTGAGATGAACAGGCTTAAGATACATCAAGACAAGATGGATCTTGAAGAAACGAAACTCATGACAACGGATGAAAACGAGGATGAGGATCGTGCGCTTAGATTAAAAGAAGCGGAAATGCGTTTTGCCAGTGACATGGCAAAAGATGCTGCTAAGACAATGGACGCAGCAGTTAAAATAACTAAAATATAAGGAGTATATTATGCCAAGTCTAGCATATAAACAACCTGCGCTGCAAAGAAATAAACCAATGGATTATGCAAAACCCGCAGGTAAAGGAAAAGGAAGTTCTATGAAAAAGAAATCAGCACCTAAGAAAAAGAAACAAGGTTATAAAGATCGTAAAGACGAATCTATTGCTATGCGAGTTAAAAAGAAAAGAACTAAAAAACAACTCAAAGCAAGTAGAGATGAATCTTATGGTAAATGGGGTCATGGTACTGGCAAAGGTAAAATTAATAAAAGAAAAGCTTAATGCCTTTCAAATCGGAAAAACAAAAGCGTTATATGTACGCGAACCATCCTAAGATTGCTAAGAGATGGACGAAGAAGTATGGCGCTAATCCGATAAAGAAAAAGAAAAATGTTAAAAAGAAAAAAAGCTAATCCCGTGGCAAAAGAATTACGTACCCCTAAATACAAACAAAGAACTATAAAAAGTAAAAAAATTTATAATAGAAAGAATAAATAAACTATGTCTGAATTAAAAGTAAGTTCTGATTCTGCTGTAAGTATGCCTATGCGAAATTTAATTTCGATAATAGGAGCAGTAGGAATTGGGGTGTGGGCCTACTTCGGCGTGATTGAACGCTTAAATAATATTGAGACCCAAGGTAAGTTAATGATTGTTGATGTAGAAAAGAATACAGAATTTAGAATTGGCTGGCCTCGTGGAGAGATGGGAACATTACCAGCAGACGCACAACAAGATATGCTCATAGAATTTATGGCATCCCAATTAGAAGCTATGGCTACTGAAATGGAATCAATGATGAGCAATACCGTAAATATAAAGAGGGCACAACAAGACATAGAAAAGATGATTGCTGATATAGAGAAGCTTAAAGATAAAGTTAGACAAAATGGAGCTACAGATGGAAGTTATTAGTATTATAGTAATGTTCTTATTTGGTAATATGAATGACCAAAAATCTCAAATGACACAATACATTCCTATGGAATCATTATCTTCTTGTATGAAAGAAGTAAGAATGATTAAAAAGAAAAATAAAGAATTTGTTAAAGATGCTTTTTGTGGACCAGCTATTGTAGAAATACAAGATGGTGAAGTTATAAAATTATATAACAATATTCCTGAGGGGGCAACCTTAGTTAAAAAAAATATACAGAAAGAAGCTTTTGAGAGATGGTCATTAAGAGCCAAGGAGAAGTGGACTAAATAATTAACCTGGAGGGGAAATGTTAAAATACATAGCATCCATTCCTGTGGTATTGTCCATCTTGGCAGCCACATATGGAGCATTCAATTACACAAGCAAACTTACTGCACAAATAGATGAAAGCACTACTACAATTGCTTTACTAAAAGTAGAAATAGAAAACTTAGAACAACGTGTCTATACGGATATGGATAATATTCACGCTATCTTTACTGATAAGACAGGCAGAAACTCAAAGAACTATTCAGACGCTCGTGAGGAACTCGTTAAAGAGATGGCCGAGATGGCGACATGGGTAGGAAGACTCGAGGGAATACTATATGCTGTACGTGATGGTTCATATAAATTAGCATCTGACTCAGAGTTACGTGCATTAGAAGAACTTGTAAGAACAAACTCAGATGCAATAAGACAATTTAAATATGATATGAAAGATCTAGAGAATACTATTTCTGGAGGATACTAATGCGTTGGTTATTTATTATATTAATATTTATATTAATATTTAGTTGGGCATCTAGTGCTCATGCTAGGAATGATTACTTAGGATCAAGTTATGGTAGTTGTGAACGTGGTACAATAGAACTATATACAGAACTTAGAGGTACTGATGGCAAAGATATATATCAAGATGGCGATGGTGATCCTAATAACAGTTACACCTCCTATGATGATGACGTCAACGGAACTGTGGGAATACGTTTTAGTTGGCCATTACAATCGACGTGTAACGATGAGACAATAGATTTAATGAGAGAGAACGATAGACTAAGACAAGAATTAGAACTCTTATCTGTTTGTGGTAAATATCAAGATTTAGAATTAGGTGAACAATTTGCTACTGTGCGAGAAATGTGTAAAGGTGTGTCAAAGAAACCTAGCATAGAAATAACAACAGAAGAAGAAAAACCTGTAGTAACCTTGACAGTCCCTATAAGATAGTGTATAATAATCTTGACTGCCGAAAGGAGTCACGATTTAATTTCGCTTAACAAGGAGGTTACTATGATTAAATCACTCGTAGATTGGGAACCGTATAAACCATTCACAGTTGGGTTTGATTCTTTATTGGATAGACTACAATCTTTAGAATTGGATGTTCCTAATTACCCACCATATAATATTCGTAAAATTGATGAACTTAAATATTCTATCGATTTAGCATTAGCTGGATTCGGTAAGAAAGATGTATCAATTAATTATGCGGATAATTCATTAACAATTAAATCTAAACAAAACGATAAGAAAGCCGACGATGTCGTACACCGTGGCATATCTCAACGCGCTTTTACGCGCACGTTTGCATTAGCAGATGACGTGGTAGTCAATGACGCCAAATTTGAGAACGGATTATTATCTATTGAATTAGAGAAAATTGTACCTGAGGAGAAGAGGCCGAAGGAAATAAAAATAAAATAAACGAGTGGGGCGTAATGCCCCCTCACTATTACAGGAGGTAATATGGCATCAGCCAACGACTACAAAGATAGATTATCTAAAATAATAGATGAGTCTATACAAGCTAATACTGCTCAAATCCTACAAGGTGCTTCCACTATGGAAGACTATAAGTACATGTTAGGTATTCAACATACACTAGGTGATCTTAAAGATAGATTACAATCTGAACTTATTAAACTTATAAAGGATTCTCATGAGTAAGAAAAATCTACCAAAACCTGCAGGTTATAGGTTATTATTAAAACCAAGAGAAATAGAAAACAAAACTGCAGGGGGCATTATATTAACCGATGAACTAGTAGAACACGCTAAATTCTCATGTGTTATATCTCAAATTATTGATATGGGGCCTGACGCATACAAAGATCACAACAAAGTTAACAGTGAATGGGCTAAGATTGGGGACTGGGTATTGACAGGAAAGTATGTAGGACTTAAGTTTGTATATGAAAAAGAAACGTATTCAGTTATAAATGATGATGAAATCATAGCTATTGTACCTGACCCGTCAAAGATTAGTGCGAAATAGACTTGCATTATCAAACAAATTAGTATACAATATACAATGATAGTGATAAACGCGGTTCACAACCGAGGAGATCTAAATGATAGATGAAGAAAATAAAGTTGTAATTGACAATGAATCTGAAGAGGATATAGTTGTTGAATTACCAGACGAAGAAACTACAGAATCTCAAGGGATTGAGACTGTAGAAAAAACTGAAGAACCTAGTGATACTGAGGTTCCTGAGGAAGAAGTAGTCGAAGAAGATACAGAAGAAGAAGAGGAAGAAACTGAATCTGAATCTGTAGAAGAAGAGACTGAAGAACCAAAGGATAAAAAAGTAGTTGGCAAGCGCGCTGAAAAACGTATTAAGCGACTTGTTGCGCAGAAGAAGGAACTTGAAGAAAAGCTCAAGGGCTATGAATCTGAAAAGGATAAATGGCTAAATGAGAAAAGCGAACTTAGAAGTAGGCAAGCTGACTCGGAATTAGATGCAATCAACCAGTATATGGAAAGATTGGAATCTCAAGAAGCTCAAGCTTTAAGTGTACTTAGGACTGCAAAAGAAGCTAGCGACGTTGACGCTGAGATTAAGGCAACTGATGTCTTAGCATCTGTGAAAGCAGAAAAGCTAGTGGCCAAACAATATAAGGCTAGAGCAGAAAAAGGTTTAGGAACAAATAAACCCGACAGTACTGCGAAGACGGAAACTAAAGCTAAACAAGCTACTCCACTTCCAGATCGCAAAGCATTAGCTTGGCAGAAAAGGAATAAGTGGTTTGGGGGCAACGAGACTGGAGACAGGATCAAGACCCAAGCAGCATTAGTTATTCACAGAGAACTTCTTGAAGAAGGTATTAACCCACAAGAAGTAGCTGATGAATACTATAGCGAGCTAGACGCTAGATTAACCTCAGAGTTTCCAACTCTTAGAAAACAGACTGTTAGGAAAGTTCCAACAGTTGTAGGCGGAACGCGCTCCGCAACGGGAAAACGAAAAGTAACTTTGACAGGACCAGAAGTGGAAATGGCAAATAGACTAGGAGTTTCCTATCAAGATTATGCGCGAGAAAAAATGCGCCAAAATAAGGCGGGGAGCTAATATGACACAAGCAACTAAAACAAGCCGTACGACTAGAGCTTCGGCAACTCGAACAAAAAGATCATTCGAGGCACCTTCTAAATTAGAAGCACCTCAAGCACCAGACGGAGTAGAATATTTATGGGTTCGTCACGAACTTCTAAATAATCCAGATGATGCGAATGTTCATGAACGTCTGCGCGAAGGATATGAAATCGTAACACCTGAGGAATTAGGTGAAAATTATATATCTGACGTAATGACAACTGGTAAGCACGCAGGTGCTGTACGTTCAGGTGATCTAATCTTGATGAAACAAGATGCAGATTACATGAAAGAAAAACGACAGCATTACGAACAACAAACAGCGAAGGCGGCTCAAGCATATGGGCAAGATTTAAAATCGCAAGCGCACTCAAGTATGCCAGTAGAGGATACATCCTCGACCTCCGTATCAGGAGGAGCGGCGAACAAAGCTAAGTTCCAAGACTAACACCGCGTTAGTTACTGATTGGAATTTAGTGTATAAGCAATAAGGAGAATTTATGGCTTATGGTTTATCACCCGTAAGACAATCCAATGGCGGAACAATCCGTCTAAATAACTGGGTTGACGGAAACGGGTACCAAGTTGCTGCTACTGCACCTTCAGCATATTTCGAAGGTGATACTTGTTCTTTATCAAGTGGTCTATTAGTAACTGACATCGGGAGTGGCGATTTAGGCGCTCTTGTTGGAGTCTTTTGGGGTGCTGAATATCAGGACAACAGTACAGGTGACGTACGATTTGTTAGATCAATCCCTGTGAGCACTGTAGCAAAATCCAATTTCAAAGCTTACGTTTATGACGATCCATCAACGATCTTCAAAATGGAAGCAGATCAAGCTTCGTCAGCATTGACGTTAGCAGATGTTGGAGCTAATGCACAGAACTTAACAGGTACTGGTTCAACAGTAACATATAAAGGTGGGTCTTCTTTAGATTCATCTACAGCAAGTAACACACAAAATGCAACACAACAAGCATACCCTTTCCAGATTTTAGGATCTGCGGAAGATGACTTGACGTACACTGCAGTTGGAACTCCAATGAACGTACTTGTTAAAATTAACACTCATTCGTGGGGTCGCTATGATGGCAACTTCCCGACTGCTTAATTGAAAGGTAGTATACAATGGCTATAACTAGAGGTCAGTTACTCAAGCAATTAGTACCGGGCTTGCACGCAATCTTTGGAACGGAATATAAACGTTACGAAGATGAAGCAGCGATTTTGTTTGAGAACGAAAAATCAAATAGAGCCTTTGAGGAAGAAGTACTCTTCCCAGGGTTCGGCGAAGCATCAGTAAAATTTGAAGGTCAAGGCGTAAATTACGCTAATACAGGTGAAGGTTGGGTAGCACGCTACACAAACGAAACTGTTGCAATGGCTTTCGCTATCACTGAAGAAGCTATGGAAGACAACTTATACGACAAGCTGTCTACCAGACTAACAAAAGCATTAGCTAGATCAATGGCTGCTGCTAAACAAACTAAAGGTGCGGCAGTGTACAATAACTCGTTTACGGGCGCTGCATTTGCAGGTGGTGACGGTGTTTCATTAATTAACGCTTTACACCCATTGCAAGACGGATCACAAACTACTGGTAACAGAAAAGGAGCTAATACTCCTACAGTTCAAGCTGAGCTTTCAGAGACTTCTCTAGAGCAAGGTTTAATTGATGTTGCTGGGTTTGTAGACGACAAGTCTATTCCGATTGCTGCACAAGCTAGAACTCTTCACATTCCAAGACAATTGGTATTTGTGGCTGAGAGACTAATGGCGTCTCCATACAGAGTTGGAACTGCAGACAATGATGTCAACGCAATCGTATCTAAGGGTATGGTAGCTGGTGGATATCATGTTAACCATAGATTTACTAACAGTAAATATTGGTGGTTAAGAACTGACGTTCCTAACGGTATGAAGCACTTCAGCAGAACTCCGATCGCAACTTCAATGGAAGGTGATTTTGAGACTGGTAACGTAAGATACAAATCCAGAGAAAGATACAGCTTCGGTTGGTCTGACTGGAGAGGTGTATACGGATCTAATCCAGCCTAACGGCACAAGGGAGGGGGTAATTAAATTTGCCCCCTTTCTATACTAAACAACCTATTGACTGCGTAAGCAGACAGAAAAACAAGGAGTAAGACAATGGGAACAACTACATTTTCGGGACCGATTAAAGCGGGAACGATATCAAATACAACTGGAACAACAGTTGGAACTAATGTTAAAAATATTGGTTTTGTAAAAATGGCACAAAGTGCAAGCTGGAGTCAATCAACTACAGCTGCAGATACTGGAATTGTAATTCCAGCTAATAGCCAAATCACTGAAATCATTGTTAATATTACAACTGCATGTGATGCAGCTAATATTTCTATGGGCACTACATCTGCATCAACTGAATTATTTTCTGCCTTAGCAGCTGGAACAGCAGCTAATGTATTTAAATTTGGAACTGGCGGTACAATTACCGATGGGGATGCTTGGGCTGATATAGGTGCAAGTGACTTACCAATTTATATTGACTTTTCTGCTGGTACAAGTGGAATAGGATTTGTAACAGTTGAATATATTCAAAATATAAACAACGCATAATAAATAATTAGGGGAGTTTTCGGGCTCCCCATTTAAAGGAATTAATATGTTTCAAACAGATTCAAATGTAACCAATATAGCAACAGGTGCTACAGGTACAAATGCTACTAGTGATGGTCAAGCAACTAATGCACATCCACAAAGACTTTTAGGTCTTAGTTTAACTGCAGGAAGTAACACAGCTACTGCCGTTGTTCAAGATGCAAACTCTGCATCAGGTACAGTATTAGCAAGATTATCTGCAGTAGCAAATACAACTGCTTCATTTAGCGCACCACAAAGTGGTGTAAAAGCAGCTACCAATTTATTTGTTACAGTAACAGGTACATCATCTAACGCTTTAGTTTACTGGAATTAATATGCCAGAAATTTCCAAATATGATTTGGAGATACAAGAACTTAAAGGTGAAATAAAACTTTTAAGTGAACGTGTTTCTACGATTAAGGATAATCATTTAAAGCATATTGAAGATAAAATTAACAGCATTACAAAAGTAATGTATACAATTGGCTTTATGGTATTAGGTCAATTATTGTGGGTAGTAACTCGCGCACTAATGTAAGGGGGCAACTTGGCTAGTTCAGGTACAAGAACATTTAATCTGCAGATTGCAGATGTAATACAAGAAGCTTATGAGCGATTAGGAGTAAGTTCTAAAGGTGGTTATGATTTAATCACTGCTAGACGTTCTCTTAATTTATTAATGATTAAGTGGATTAACCAAGGCGTTAATCTATTTACATTACATTTACATAAAGTAGCAGTAAATTCATTTAATAACACAACTTATCCTACATTCAGTTTATCAGCTAATGGGTATTCAGATATCTTAACGGCAGCTTGTCGTGATACTGATGCAACTCCAGATCAAGATATTGAGATGGAAAGAATTAGTTATTCTGATTGGCTTTCTTATCCTAATAAATATTCCACAGGTACTCCACTTAAATTCGCAGTAGATAGAAATGCTGAGTTTACATCTAGTGGTGTAGCAGATCATACAGTTTACTTATGGCCTGGGCCAAGTGAAGACAGTAGATTTGAAATAGTAATGTGGGCTATTAAGTATGGACAAGACATAGGAGATAATTATGCACAAAATGCAGCTGTACCAAAAAGAATGCTACCAGCATTAATTAGTGGTTTAACTGTAGAACTAGCAAACAAACATCCAAAGTTAGTAGACATTCCTAGAAGACAAGAGTTAACTCAAATGTATGAAAGAGAATGGGAATTGGCTAGAGAAGAAGATAGAGAACGTGCAAGTTTTTATGTGACGCCTAAGGTTCGTGGATATGCGTAATGGGCAAATACGCGAGGGGTAAACACGCAGTATTAATCGACGACCGATCAGGTTTTAAGATTAGATACAAAGACGCTCGAACAGAGTGGACAGGATTTAGAGTATACAAGGGTGACTGGGAACCTAAACAACCTCAGTTAGATCCTGAAATGTATATTCAAGGGGGAGACCCTAGTGTTTTATATAAACCTAGACCTCCTCAAAGTACATCGGACACAATTGTACAATTAGGTTCGTTGTATGGTAAATGGTCAGGGCAATGTGCTGCTAACTTAGGACGAGCTACAGCTGCACAACCAGCAGATGCACCATCTGGCTTCCAAGCTACTGGTGTATTAAATAATACTGGTATAGCAATTGCGGTTGTAATAGCAATACCTACTGAGGCTTGGCAACAAGCTACAAGTGCATTAGGTAGTGTAACTATAGCAGCAGCTGAAGACGCAGAAGGATTTGAAGCAACATCATCATTAGGTGATGTTACAGAAAAATTAGTTCATCCAGTAACGATGTCACAAATGACATCAACATTGGGAACTGTAATTGCTGATCTTGCAGAAGAAGCTGCAGGATTCGAAGGTACTACTACATTAGGAAGTGTAATTCTTAATGTATCAGAAACTGTTTCTGGAATTGAACTAGGAACAATGACTGGTACTCTAGGTAACACTGGATTGTTCTTTAACACTACAGAGATACCTCCAGGGTTAGCAGGTACAGCACAAATACCTTTAGGTACTACTTCAGGGTTAATACTTAATGGTGCTCATCCAGTGACTATGTCGCAAATGACATCCACACTAGGATCTGTGACACCTGCGGTAATAACTGCAGTACCAGTAACTATGTCAGAAATGACAGCAACATTAGGAACAGTTGCAGCAGTAACTCCAGGTTGGGGAACTTACCTGTGGGGTACAGATGAATGGGGTAATTAAATGGGATTAACATACGTACAATTAAAACAAGCAATCCAAGATTGGACTGAAAATGACGCTACAGAATTTACTACAGCTACGGGGTCAGGTATTGCGCCTATTGATGTATGTATAGCGAACGCAGAATTAAGAATTATGAAGGAGTTAGATTTAAACGCCTTTAGAAAAACAACTACTATAGCATCAGGTACAGCTACAACAGGTGTAGCTATGCCTCAAGACTTAGTAGTATTACGATTTTTACGTATTCAAAATGGCGACATGCTTTATTTAAAGGATGAAACCTTTATACGTGAATATACAAAAAACCCGACGTCAGGAACAGGTACTCCTATATACTACTCGTACCAACGTCCCGGAACAGCTTATACTACTTCAAATAGGCACACAAATATTATATTTGCACCTACTCCGGGGGTTGACACTACGTGTGAAATAGGTTATACTTATCATGTACCGGGTTTATCAGCTAGTACCGCACATACGTATCTAGGTGATAATTGTCAGGATACTTTATTATATGGTTGTCTCGTTGAGGCAGCTACATTTATGAAGGACCCACAGCAATTAACCAACTACCAACAATTGTATGAACGTGCAGTTCAAACGTTAGGGGTAGAAGAACAAGTAAGAATGAGGAACACCGAACTGTACAAAGGTGAACTTCGAACATTAGGAAGATTAGAAGGAGATAGGTAAATATGGCAGGTATAACATCAGCATTATGTACTAGTTTCAAAGTCGAATTACTCGAAGGAGATCATGATTTTAATAACGGAGCAGACGCCTTTAAAGTAGCGTTGTTTAAAGCTAATGCAAGTATCACAGGTACTTACAGTGCTGCAACAACTAACTATTCTGACATGACAGGAAACTCAGATGAGTTACCAAACGGTAGTGGTTATACTACTGGGGGATTTGCATTAACAAATGTTAATCCAACGTCAACTGGCACAACTGCTTTCACAGATTTTAGTGCTAACGCATCATGGGCTTCAGCAACATTTACTACACGCGGTTGTATGATTTACAATACAAGTGATGGTAACTCAGCTGTGGCAGTAATTAATTTTGGAGCAGACTATTCAGTTTCTGGAGGTACATTTGAAATACAATGGCCGACAGCAGATTCAAGTAACGCTATAATACGTATAGCATAAAGGAGTAATAAATGGCATCAACATGGACTAACGCCGAGTTGAGGTTAATGACTACAGGTGAAAACGATAACACCTGGGGTGACCAAACTAATTATAACTTACAACGTTTAGACGATATGGTTAACGCCTATATCGGCGTAACGTTATCTGGAGCAACTAAGACTTTAGATTTTTCAAATGACCCAACTTCTTATACACAAGAGAATGGTCGTTGTAAGATATTAAATTTTACAGGAAGCCCAGGAGCTACATGTACAGTTACATTCCCTAATAAATTAATGTGGTATTATGTTTTAAATAATACTGGAGATAGTAAAGATATTATTTGCACTACAGGATCAGGTACAACTTACACTGTAACTGCAGGTAAAGATGCTATAATTTATAGTACAGGTTCTAATGCTATTTACAATGCTATAAATGATTTACAAGTTAACACAGTTAATGGGGTTGACCCATCAACATTAGCAACAGCAGGCTTTAGCATTGCAATGGCCGTTGCATTATAATATAGGAGGATAGATTGGCACAGAATTTTCGCAGATATAAAGAATCAGCAATAGGAACTTCGGCTACAGATATTCCTAATGGATCTAACTTCGATAGTTATGATACAATTGTAGGCATATCGCTCGCTAACATATTAGGATCTACAATTAATGTAGATGTTTATATAGCAAATGGAGGTACGAATTACTATTTAGTAAAAACGGCTCCCATCCCTAGCGGCGGTGCGTTACAGGTATTAGCAGGTGGCGCTAAGATAGTAGTAGAATCGGGGGACCGACTTTACATCAAATCAGATACAGCTTCATCAGTAGATGCATGGGTTTCAGCAGTCGACGCAATAAGTACATAGGAGTTTAATTTGCCTTATATAGGGAACAGTCCAGCTTTAAAATACGCAAGTTTTGCAGTACAGCATTTTACAACAAGTGCGACTACAACTTATACGCTAGATCACGCTGTAGCAAATGAGAATGATATACGTTTAGTAATAAACAATGTAATTCAACAGCCTGGATCTGGTAAAGCATATACAGCTTCAGCTACAACTTTAACACTTTCAGCAGCAACGGCTGGCACAGACACAATGTATTGTGTTTTCTTAGGCAAGGCGGTTCAGACCGTAGTACCACCAGCAGGATCAGTAACAGGAAGTACTTTAGCAGATGATGTTATAAGTGCTCAAAGTGCACTCGGTGCAGCTCCTGCGGACACTGACGAATTTTTGGTCAGTGACTCCGGGACACTCAAAAGAGTAGATTATTCTTACGTAAAAAGTACAGTAGTTAATAGACCTAATGCACAAGCATTAATAATAAATGGAAATATGGATGTGTGGCAAAGAGGAACTGCAACTGTAACAACAACAGGTGATTATGTTGGTGTCGATAGATTTAAAATTTCTGAAGATACTGATGGCTCTTTCTCTACAGAAAGACATACTATGTCTAATGCTGAATTTACTACAACTGGTTTTGGTTATGCCTTACAAGCTGATTGTACTGGCACCGATGCATCTATTGGTGCTACACAAACTGCTGAAATAACACAAAAAATAGAAGCACAAAACTTACAATTATTACAATATGGAACTTCTAATGCAAAAAATCTAACACTAGCATTTTGGGTTAAATCAAGTAAAACAGGCACATACTGTGTTGCTATTAGAAAAAGAGATACTACTTCCTATGATATTCCTATTGAATATTCAATTAGTTCAGCAGACACTTGGGAAAAGAAAGTTTTAAATATTTCTCCAACTGCAGGTTCAACTTCTCTTATTACTTCTTCGGGAGGTGTAATAGATAATAATAATGGAGATGGACTACATGTTACATTTTGCTTAGCGATAGGATCAAACTTTCAGGGAACAAATAATACTTGGGTTGCCGCATCAAAATTATGTACTTCAAATCAAGTTAATTGGATGGACAGCACAAGTAATGATTTTTATCTTACAGGTGTACAACTAGAAGTAGGCGAATATACTTCTTCTACTTTACCACCTTTTCAACATGAAAGTTTTGGAGATAATTTATTAAGATGTCAAAGATACTTAGAGTTTTCTAGTGATTATGGAGCTACTTATACAAGCGGGGTTAATTCTTGTGTAATAATGGATATGACTTCTGGCTCTCACCCTTTATATTTTCCAATATCTTATAATACTTACAAAAGAGCCGCACCAACAATGACTTTTTATAATGGAAATGATGGAGCAACAGGCACATGGAGAACTAATGCTGCCACAGATGTTTCTATTTCTGGAACATCAATTTCATCGCAAGGATTTACAACTAATAGTAGTGATTTAGGTGGCGATGGTAGAAGTTCTAATGGTACTTGGAAAGCGGAAAGTGAATTATGATAGATATTAATAATATAACAAATGTAAAGAAAAATAAAGCTAGTGGGGTTTTTGATAATACTTATCAAGTAACATTATCAAATAGTGAAATTATAACTGTACCAAAAAACGAAGATAACACAGACTATCAAGAAATTCTTAAATGGGTAGCAGATGGTAATACAATACAGGAGGCAGATTAATGGCACTAAGTAAAATAGATATAAGCAAAGCAGGAGTTACAGGTACGCTTCCCGTGGCTAATGGAGGAACTGCTCTTACAAGTGGATTTGCTAACGGTGTAACAGAAGCTGACCAATGGAGAATAACAAGTAATTTTACATCAGGTACTGGTCAAGAAGCTTTAACTGCTAATTGGGAAAGAGATGATCAAGGTGCTTTTGACAAATTAGGAACAGGTATGACAGAATCATCTGGGATTTTTTCATTTCCCTCAACTGGTTATTGGTTAATAATGGGAACAACAACACATTATAAATCTGCTGGATATGAATATGCTACAGCATATTTACAGGCTACAGTAAATAATTCAAGTTATGTAGATGTTGCCGCTTCTGCAAATGGAAGTGCGGGAACAGGTAATGGCTACAGTTCATCAAGTTTTCAGTTTACTTTTGATGTTGAAAATACAACAAATTGCAAAGTTAAATTTATAGTACAATCATCAGTATCAGATATTATTTATATGGGTAGTACTGATGTAAACTGGACTTGGTTTAATTTTACAAAATTAGGAAATACATAAAATGTATATGAATGGTAGACCAAATCATATTGAAGATGCTTTAATACATATGCACAATGGTCAATGGTTTGGTTGGAGTGATAGTAATAATAAAGTTTATGCAAATTTAATTATTCATCCTAAAATTTGGGATACTTCTTATACAGGAAAAATTCACGAAGAAGGATTGATTGACAATCCTCATACAAAACCAACTGAAACAGCAGTTAATACAAAGTTAAAAGAATTACAGGACGCGTGGGACGCGGCAAACGGAGGATAGATGCCATACGTAGGACGTGATTTAGATATTGGAGCGAGAAAGCTGATACAAGTGAGCGGAAGTTCACCTGCGACATCTTATACACTTCAATCATCATCAATTGATTATCATCCTAGTGCGGCGCAAAATTTAATTGTGTCAATCGCAGGAGTTATACAAGCTCCAGGAACAGCATACACAATATCGGGGGCAACTATTGACTTCGGTGGAGTAAGTGTTGCAAGTGGAGATATCGACTTTATAGTTGCGATGGGAGAAAACGTAGATGTTGGTACCCCTAGCGATGGGGTCATTACAGCAGGACAATTGTCCTCTACATTTTATGTAGAAAATAATACAACATACAGTACTTTTACAATGGCTTCTAGTAGGAACGCAGTTCTTGCAGGACCTGTAAGTTTTACTGGCACAACAACAATTCCTTCGGGATCAACATTGGTAATAGTATAAATGAGTTTATTAAATGTAAATACAATAGAGCCTAGCACAGGAACCGACATAACGTTGGGTGCGTCAGGTGACACCATAACGGTGCCATCAGGGGCAACAATCACTAACAGTGGGACCGCTACTGGATTTGATACTGCTGGTACAAATTCATTTTCTGTAGCTGGTTCTGGAAATCAAAGTAGTATTGCAGATAACACTTGGACTAAATTAACTTTTGATTCTGAAAACTGGGATACTGATAGTTGTTTTGCTTCAAATAAATTTACTGCTCCAGCTGCTGGGAAATATTTTTTTACGGCAAATGCTTCTATGTATGGCGATACAGATAATGGTAATTCAATAGCTGGTAAATTTTATAAAAATGGAAGTGGTGATGCTCAAACTGCGTCTCAACTAGATTTAGCTGGAGGATCAAATATTATAAGTCTGTGTCTTTTAAGATGTACAGGTATATTTGATTTAGCACAAAATGATTATATAGAAGTTTATGTAAGATTTAATACCAATAGCAGTACTATAACAGCACCAGCATCAAGAAGTTTCATGGGATATAGGGTAGCATAATGATAATAACAATTTTAAAAGGAGGTCTATATGGCAAGTCTATCAACTAAAGTGAAGCTTTACTGTGAAGCGAACAGCAAAACTGCTGATTTCGGTCCAGAAGGCAATGTATCTTTACAGGATGACTCTGACGGTAAAGGACCGTACATAAAAAGCTGGAACGTTTCAGGATTGGCACAGCCATCTGACTCCGACCTAGTAGGATATGATACGGCTGGAGATACTGAAGAGTCAAACAATACTGTAAGAAGTACAAGAAAAGCGGCTTATGGTGATATTGGCGATCAACTTGATGAGATATTTAAGGATATCGATGCGTGGAAATTACGTATTCAAGGGATCAAAGATGCAAACCCTAAGTCTTAAAGGAATTAAATGAGTAAATTATTTGTAGATCAAGTAGATCCAAAGACAGCTACCACACTAACGCTTGGTACGTCTGGCGATACAGTGAGCATACCTTCGGGTGTGACGATTGCCAATAGTGGAACCGCTACTGGATTTGATACTGCTGGTACAAATTCATTTTCTGTAGCTGGTTCTGGAAATCAAAGTAGTATTGCAGATAACACTTGGACTAAATTAACTTTTGATTCTGAAAACTGGGATACT
>Ga0080013_1002427_pt1 | contig 21927 bp, 57 predicted proteins | sample ETNvirenome_6_85_FD_69236 | JGI IMG/M metagenome (GOLD analysis project Ga0080013, IMG submission 69236) | Marine viral communities from the Pacific Ocean - ETNP_6_85 (SPADES assembly) (version 2) | ecosystem: Environmental > Aquatic > Marine > Oceanic | place: Pacific Ocean | collected 2013-06-19 | reverse complement strand
ATTATTTATCTTCAAGTTTATGCTTTCTTTTGTTTTCGAAAACTAAGTCTTGAAGTAGTTGTTTATCGTGCTTTCTTTCATCGTCACATTCTTTGATCCTTTCACGTTGTAATATTAATTCATTCTCTTTGGAATCTATTAGGTATTTGCCTATCCAACAAAGTCCAATAATAGCCAAAAAAAACACTACACTAAAAGGTGTTTTTAAGAACTGCTTAAATCCTAAATTAAATATCTTCTCTTTCATCATCTTCATTTCTTTTTATTCCTATTGCTAACTGCAATAAAGTATAACTAATTAATAAACCACCACCAAAAAAAGAAGCTAAACTAAAATCACCTTTTGCAATTAAAGCTAGTCCAGTAAATATAGCAAAGATAAAAACCATAATTCCTAAGAACCTTATATGTGCTTCATTCTCCATCTATCGGCTCTTGTTCGCTCCATTTATCTGTTGCCATTAATACAAGCACTTCTGCGTGTGTATAAGTTTCTATCGGTGTTACTTCGCCATCTTCAATGAAAGTTGGTTCGTGTTTCCATTTCAAAACAAATTGTGTTAAATCTAAACTTTTGCGAATAGTGTCTGCTGAAGTTTCTCCTACTTGTCCAAAGTCAACCTTTGGCAAATCGTCTATGTTAATCGTTGCGTATATCATAATTTTTTATTTAAGTTGGCACGTCTGTACTATATGCCGTTCCATTTGTTAATGTCCCATCATTGCCTCCACTTCCTGAATCTGTTGCCGTTGTGCCACTACCCTCTTCAAATCTCCACCAAGAAACCAAACTTGAATAACTGCTCAAGTCATTTGGAACTCCACTATTGTAAATTGCAGTAACATCACTTGAAGAAAGCGCTGAATTAAATACTGCAACCTCGTCCATGTTACCATCAAAATAACCATTTGTTCCTCTGCCAATTAAAAATGATTCTGTGCTATTAACAAAAGTAGTAGGCATTGTTCCTCTATTTGTGATAACATCACTTCCTCCGTTTATGTATAATTTACACCTGTCATCATTAGATTGTGTTCCATCAAAAACTATTGTAAAATTATACCATTGACCTATATTTACTATAGCACTTGTGTCTACCCAACTAACCGTTCCGACATTTCCTGATTTTATCCAAATATATAAAGTATCAGCACCCCAATAGTATAACTGAAATACATCCGTACCTGCCACTAAATTTTGCCCCAATAATATCCGAAATGAGGTGTCATCAATCTTTACCCAAAATGATATAGTAACCTTTGATGCGTTTTGTATATCTGAAATATGTCCACAATCCACATAATCATCAACACCGTCAAATTCTGTTGAATAAACATTTGTAAACGCAGGAGTTTGAGGAGCTATAATTTTAGATCCTGCACTAACTCCTAGAGTCTTATTGGTATTTATAGATACAGCCATTAAATTTCTTCTTCATTTGACCATACATTTGTAGCCATTAGCTCTAAACATTGTTCATGAGTATATGTACCATCAGGTATAACTGTACCGTCTGCAATAAAATCAGGTTCAATATTCCATTTAGTAACAAATTGTGTAGGAGGATCTAATAAGTTTTTTCTTATTGTAAGTTCTGATGTTTCTCCTATCTGTGAGAAGTCAATCTTTGATAAGTCATTTAAACTTAGTATTGCATATGTTTGAAATATTCCTTTTACTTTCATAATATTTTTTTAAGGTACATCTGTATCATATGATGCAGAATTAATTAATGTTCCGTTAGCTGAACCAGCAGCATCTGTTAATGTTGTACCAGAACCTCCATCACTATCTCCCATTCTATACCATAGAGTAGGTGAAGGTGATAATGCTGATAAATCTCCTGGTTTAGCTGTTCCTCCTTGATTATAAATAGTTTGTGCTTGAGCAAGAGTTAAGGTAGTTCCATTATATATTGCAAACTCATCTATGTTACCATTAAATGGGTTGTAATGACCAGTTTTAGTTTCTCCAACATATAGCTCATCAGTTGCCGTTGGAAAGCTGTTTGTTGTTGACATATTATCTCCTGTTGTTACGTCTGCTCCGTTAACAAACATTTGACATTCAGGGTTTCCACCATGAGTTAAATCAACAGCAACAACAAGATGATTCCAACTACCATAAGTAATTGAACTAATGTTTCCCCTACCATACGCACCACCAGAACCAACACTAAAATCAATTCTATTACCCTCATATAACCATAATTGACATTGAGAATTTAAAGCCGTTGAACCTGTTCCAATTTGGAAAACCATTCGTAAAACAGAACCAGCGCTAATAGGCTTTACCCACATTGAAAAACTTACATTAGTAGCTCCGTTTAAAGTGGTATAAACTGAATCACTTTTAGCATATTGATTAACACCATCTAAAAGTAATGAATTTACATTTGTAAATCCACTAATAGGTGGAGGTACAATATGAGTATGTATACCTGTTCCTAGACTACCATGAGTGTTAATAGAAACACCCATGACTTATGTTACATAAATTATCAAAAGGTCTCCTGCACCACCAGAATCTGGATCAGCATCATATGTAAATGAACTGCCTGAGAAGTAATTTCCATTACCACCTGCATCAAAGTTTATTGTTTCCCCAGGTTTAAGATCAACTGTATTTACATGTGCATCATCAGTAGCAGACGCATTGTAAAAAGAAATTGATTTTACTGCAGGTGCAAGTGTTACTGCAAGAGATGCTGAAGTTCTTATTATTGTAGGTGTATTAGCAACATCTACTAATGAATCTGTGTTAGTTTCAATAGCAGCTGTATCTGCTAGAATAGCTGTATTTAGCACCTCAATAGCATTAGCCGTTGTTTCTATCTCAGTATTTTTTACAAGAATAGCAGCTGTTGCAGTATCTATAGCTGCTGTATCTGCAAGTATTCCTGTGGTATTAGTCTCTATTACGGCAGTATCAGCAAGAATACCAGCAGTGTTAGTATCAATACTAGCAGTTTCAAGAGCTGTAGTTTCAGTAGCAGTTTTAATTGCAGTTAAAACTAAAGCATTGTCTTCATCTGCATACTCTACGGGACCAGGAGGAATTGCTACCACGTTACTTCCCACCTCATAATATGTTGGAGTACCACTCCAAGCACCGCTATCTATATCCCAAAGTCTTACTTCTAGATATAAAGTATATGGAGCTGCAATGAGTCTCACCAGTCTAGATTCAAACTCCGTACCCGCACCTAGACTAGTAGAGATGGCTGTTAATGTTTTTAGCATGGCATATTGCCACGGGTAGTTAGTTCCTTTACTACCTGATGTTTTTACGTTACCAATAGACATGTCTTATTTTTTTTTGAAATGAATTCTATAGTATAATATACAAAAAACTTTATAGATAAACAATAACCCTAGCGTTTTCCTAGGGTTTGTTGTCAATAAAATTGTTATTGTTTAACCATAAGAACTCCTGCTAATGCCACTCCTGTACTATCTACCGGTCCATTCACTGAAGTTCCATCACTTTGATATAAAGTACCTGCCACAAGACCTCCTACACCTGCTGCTGCATCGTCACCAAAAGCAGGAAGAGCTGTCATTTTAATTGTACCTAAAAGAGAAGCATCCGTTATAGGAGCTTTTAATGCAATGTCTAGAGTATTAACCGCAATAGCTGCAGTATTGGCTGCAACACCTGCAGGTGTACTAGTTGTAATTGCTGTATCAATTTCAGGTCTGATTTTATTGTTATAGTCTCCTATCTTTAAAGGAGTCATGTCAACACCTGCCTTCAGATTAGTGTTAGGTGATGCTGGTATTAATTTTGTTAGTGCCATTTTTTTAAATTTATAAATTTATAATTAGTATACTAATATTAATATACAAAAATTTTTTTTAATCTCTAAGTAATAAGTTCATAAATGCTGAAAATCCTATTCCATAAGCTACTCTTGCAGTTATAACTGCTATAACAGAACTAGCTAAATCACCATATACATATTGACAAGCAAAGAACAATCCTAAAAATAAAAAGATATTTCTAAAGAACTTCATTAAATGCCAAGCATCCGTAATAAAAACAAAGATAGTTGTAGAACCAGGGAACAAAGCTCCGTATCTAGAATCTCTTAACTTATATTTATTCTTCCAAGATATTGTAGGATCCCAATAAGTACTATTTGTAAAGTAAGCAAATACTGATCTATGAAAATGAAACTGTAATGTATCCATATGAGCTTCTGCTACACCCGCAAAGAAGAACATAAGTAAATACAAAAATCCATTCATTTCTTTTTATTCCTTTTATAGTAATCTAATTCATGAGCTATAGTTCCTCCTAATGCTCCGATACAAGCTATACCTACTCCAATCTTCAAATACCAAGTGTGGAGATATTGATCTGTAACCAAACAATATATATAAAACCCTAAACAAAAGGATGCTAGAGTCATAGTTGCAATAGAAGTTACTATATTAAGATGTCTTCTCCATTTTGAATTAGACAATCCCATTATCTTAAGGATTTACCGGATATCACTCTATCTCTCATCTTACCACAAGAACCACCTCTTTCCATCTTAGTTGGAGGGAACATAAAAGGAGGATACAATGTAGTACCTACACCTCTTTTATTTTTACGTCTCTTATATGCCGCATTCATTATATTAAATGAAGCATTACAAAGCATATTCTTTGCTTGGATCTTATCAAGATCTTTTGTTGTCATTGCCATAATTATCTGTTTTTTCTAGCTCCTCCCCTAGAGTAATTTCTAAGAGCTTTAGCATTAGTAATTGAACCTCCTTTTTGCACATTGACTGGTTTTAGTTTATCGTCAAACTCATCCAACATTCCAGGAGGACCATACATTCCTTTTCCTGATTTAGGTTTGAAGGTTCCTGGAGGTGTAGGTTCCGTCTTCCTAAGATCACTTCTTTGTAGAATAGGAGTTGGAGTTGGTCCCTGAAATCTACCTAGATTAGCATCAGGTGAAAATGACCCTGTTGGTCGAGCCCAACCTCTTACTTTATCAAGCCATGGTCCTCCTGCCTCATACTTGTTAGCTGCTGCTGCTCCTGCAGATGCAGCTGCACTTCTTACAGCTTTATTCCTTTTTTTAAGTCCTTCTCCAGTGGTTATACTTTTAGCCAATTTAGCTATACCACCTTTTTTATAAGTAGTAGTACTTTTAGTTTTTTTCAAACCTTTAGCTTTTTTTCCTTTTTTTATAAATTTTTTTGCCGGCATAATTAGTTATTTAAATGTATATATACTAATATACAAAAAATTTATTAAACTTCCCCTATACATTACATAGAAAAGGGCCACTAACTAAAGCAGCCCCTTATGGAAGAATAAATGAAAATCAAAGTTTGATTACACAAATATAACAATTTTTTTTAATCTTACGGTATAATGAAAAATTATGTGGATTAAGTTATGATGGGTATTATATATCACACCCCCCTCCCCCACCACCCCTCTGGCCACCCCCTGCCATCACAGCCATGACAACTTAAAATTGACATTGATAATATGAAAAAATTATCTCAGGGGAAAGTTCTCTTCATGGTCATCTCTGGTGACTGGATGGTCTCACTTCCTTCTGAGTATGTCATACTAGTATATATATCATGTTGATATATGATGTCAATCTCAAGTATATTATGTGACAACCTTTCAATTATTATTGATATAAAGCGCTATTAACCTTATAAATTATGTATTATGAAATATCTACAAGAAGATTTAGGATTCATTATAGGATTCATGTTTGGTTTACTTGGATGGGAATTCATCTATCAGGGTAGAGAGTGGTGGCTCATTGTTATCATGTTTGTTTGTATGTTTACCGTATATTTCATCACTCATACTGGGGAGAAGGAGTAGTCTCCTCAGTATACCCTCAACAACTTTTTATTATTATTACTAACCCTTAAATTTATATATTATGTTAACTATTTATCTATTACACGAATTCAGAGGTAGCACTGGAGAAAAGATTATTGCTACTACTATAACGTCTATTGTAGACTTATGTATCATAGTACCATGTGTACTTGGAATAATGGGGATTTTATAATCCTCATTTTTTCTTTACAAGACAACTTTATTTTATTATTAGTATTAACCTTTAAAATTATTTATTATGAAAAGAAAAACACAATTAAAAGTAATGTATCATGTGTATATGATATGTGCTATATTCACAGGAATAGTAAGCTTATTCGGTATACTTGACTTAATCTCTTTAGGTCCTAAGTATGGCATGATGCCTTGTACATTTGCATGTATATTCTTTGTAACCCTATCAGTAGGATTATTCAGAGGTGCAATGGAAGCAAGAGATAAAATTGTAACGTCATGAATGATATAGCTACTATTATCCTGGTATCAATCCTATTATACTCGCAGTATAAATTAAACAATAAGTATGGAGACAGTTAGTCTCTATACTTTTTCTCTGACTACTTTTTATTTCTATTGTAATCTAATATCAGAAAGATTAAGTTCTACGCTGCTCTGTTAGGCTCTGTAAAGTCAGGGGTATTAAGCAAACTCAGAACCCTCACAAGTTGAAATCATATACACTTGGAGGGTTTATTTTTATTATAAGACAACTTTTTTTTGTTATTAGAGTAGTATGCTAACACATGACCATGCCTGTATCAGGAGGGGGGATTGTGAGACATAGAGAGGAAATTTCTATGAGCAGGAATGTCCGCCTGTGATGCTACTCTTTTTTTTATTGTAAGACAACTTTTTATTTTTATCAGTATTAACCTTTAAAACACACGTTATGTTAACAAACTATTTAATCCAGGAGATACTTGACCTGCAAGAAAAGAATCAAGTAAATGAAGAGAAAAAGTTTTCTCAAGAACAGCTTGAAGAAATGCCTGAAAGCAGACTTAGAGAGCTTAAGTACCGTCACATAGGATTCTATTTGGGTCATATGCATTTCACAAATTAAGGTTAGGCCCCATTATGGGGCTTCCTTTTTGTAAGACAACTTTTTTTTGTTATTAGTATATTTTGTAAGATAGTTCATGCAGTATAGCTGTAACCTCTTGTAGGAAAAATATCACACGTGGAAGGCAGGCGGTGTGAGCAAAATATATTTTTATTAATTATTAACCTTTTAAATTATTTATTATGAAAAAATCACCACAACTTACTACAGCATATGATATGTTTGTACATTACAATGGAAATTGTATGCACTATGCAATTATATTTCCACCTTCTTTTAACCAGTGTTGCAGATTAAAACTTGCAAAAGCATTTGGTTGGGAGAATCCTGAAGATGTAAGCTCTTGGGAATTTATATTACCTAACATCTTGGATAGAGAGGTTAAGGTACATCTTATGGAACATAAAGCAGGTGCAATGTTTTCACCAAAAGAAATGTTCTATACTTCTCAAAGTAGTAGAACTCCACTAAATGAACATAAATTTGGTAGCCAAGAGCTTAGAGAATATGCTTATGAAAATAATTCTCGTGAACAAGTAAGACTTGTTATGCATCATCTTTTTAGATATGCTACATACCTTGGAGGATGTGAAATAGAATCAAGATATGATTCAGAAAGGTGGCAAAAGCACCTTACAAAAGTAACAGGGGATTAAGTTCCCCTTTATGTTTTACAAGACAACTTTTTATTTTTATTGAGTAGTCCTAAGTCAATAAGTGGTGTGCATAATTAATATATCCCACATTTAAAGTTAATTGCATGTAGTAATGATTAGGTCTACTCTTTTTTATTACAAGACAACTTTATTTTTTTATTGAGTAGTATATAGAATGCACTTGATGTACCACAGTTAAGCACTCCCAAAGGCGGGAGATAGGCTATTGCTAAATGCTTGTAATCACACCTGATAATGGTAGCGGAGTGAGTTATACTACTCTTTTTTATTAACCTTAAATTATATATTATGGCACAAGATAACAACCTTACACTATTAGAAAGAGAGAACTTAAACTCTCTTCACAGAATAGAAAGAACCATCATAAGATTCTTAAAAGTTAAGAACTATGATACTGAGAAATGGAATATCCATGCTAAGAAATACTTTAGAGAACACAAGAAACTAAAGGATTGGTATGTAGAATGGGTACAAGAGTAACATTAAGGGGATTAATTTCCCCTTTATTTCTTTTGTCTCCACCCCGTGGACAAAGTAGACTCACTTGTTGATTATCAATGAGTTACAAAATAGCTATTTATTTTAATATAGCCCTTATATGAGTGTCCACAGGATGAGACAACGCACTTAGGTTTATTTCATAAACAGCTTTTGGGACAACTTTATATTGTTACTGATAATTTATTGTTCAATTTTTAATTCATTTATTATGTCTAAAATTCAATTTAAAGACGTTGTATTACCTAATGGTAGCAGCGCAAAGGAAGCAACGGTTACAGCTCAATTACTTGATATTGAAGCTGAAGCTAGAGAAAATGTTAATGGAACTCTTTACCGTAGATGTTCAGTTAAGTTTGATAATGATGGTGTAGCTGTTACTACAGGTGCTATCATGTATGAAGGTAACTTTAAGCAAGGTGTTGCTAAAGGTGGTCATTACTTAGCTACAATATCTAAGACTCCAGGTTCAGACAGACCATCAATTCAAATAAGCCATTTAGAGCAATCTATTGGTCTTACTGATGATATGTTTGATTACAGTACTGAAGATGTTAGTGCTGAAGCTGATTTGTCTAAAGCGTAGATTTAACAACAACAGGATAGGTTTTAATACTTGTCCTGTTTTGTTTTTATCTCTAAGGTCTTTTTCAAAGACAGCCTATTGACAACTTTTTATTGCTTATAGATTGATATAATAGTTTATATCACACAAGGCACTTAAGTTTTAAAAGAAAAAAGAGATTATTAATAAAATGTTTGTGTGTTACACTTTATTAATGAATCAAACTACACCCATTTCAATGGCAAATTCTTAAATAAATAATTCTTTAAGCCCATTATATATTATATATAGCTATTTTTTATACAACACACTTAGATTAAGCTCTTAGAAACTCCTATCAGATCCTTATATACATATAGTACATTATTAAGTATTACTATCCTATAGAGTATTTGTTAGAGTTTCATAGACTTATACACGGGAATTAAAGAAATTCATATAGGTAAGTTGAGACTCCTTGAGAGATAACCTATAGACTGTGGACAAGCCTTATGCGTAATTCAGAAGATAATCCTACTTTGTAGGTGGTAAGCTTCCTTAGTTCCTATATGATTAACTTATTCACCGGAATTAAAGAAACGGAAAGGCAGGTAAGCTCTGTCAAAAGCGTCCCACTATAGCCTTAATGATTAGGCCGTAACGTAACCAAGTGGGGTAGCGTTAGTCTGACACGGACTGTTAAGAAGGTAAGCTCTTCAGTGCTAAAATGATAATGAGAGACTATAGGCGGGTATATCCTGACCAGTAAAGAAGACCCACACGTATAGAACAGGTTCTCATTGCCCAAGACTTTGATTTGCTATATGGGTTGTCTTGGGCTTTTTATATAACTGCTATAGTTAGTAGTCATATATATGTGAAGATGCCTTATTATTTATACACCAGAATTAATTATTTATTATGAATATAGAAATAACCAAGGAGTCACCTAACTATGATGATTATGTTAAGGTACTCGCTAAAGAAATAGAAACTAAATACCAAGATGTATATGATCACATATATAAAAAGGGTATGGACCACGGGTATAGTCACGCTGTATCAGAAGAAATTCGTTTGTCTTCTATGGAAAGTCTTCCAGAAGATGAGTTACCCTGGTAATCATCAATCAATTTACTAATCAATTATTAATCACTTAACACAATCAACTTATGAAAACTCGTAAAAAACTCAAGACATATAGAGATGTTATCTATATGTTATCAGCACTTATATTTTTAGGTGCATTCTTATTAGCTCTTAGTATTGAAGACGCAAGCACCCAAAAGTTTGGGGTATTAAACTGCGTACTACTAACAACTGTAGGAGTATTGTTTTGCTATAAGCAACAACAAATTAATAAACAATTATAAACCAATTAATTATATTATGCTTAGTTATCACTTAATTAAATTCGCTATGAAAACAATCACAGTCACTCAAAAAGAAATCCAGGACGCTATGAAACATAGAGTTCAAAGGAATAAGAAAAAGTATCACCGGAAGGTGAAACATAAAAAAGCTTCTGATAAAGAAGAATAAAACAATTATTAATCAGCTTAAAACTAAACTTATGAAAGAAATTCAAAAGCAAATTGCATCAAAAAAAGAAGAACTTGAGTCTATGAAATCTATTATTAGCATGATTACACCTAATTATTCTCATAGTGAGAGTATTAAGGTTTATGAAGAACATTTAAGGAAGGCTTTTAATATTAAAAAAGAAATTATATCATTAGAAAAACAATTAAAAAATGGCTGAAAAGAAAGAGAAATTAATTTCTGTCTCAAAGGACGGAAGAATGAAACAAGTAGTGGTTCATACTGTAGTTAATGGTAAGAACCGTAAAGGAAAACCAAGAGTTAACTCACAAACTAAACATGTATCAAATACTTAATTATGGAAAAGCAAAAAGCAATTATTGTTGATGTTGACGGGACGTTAGCAGATATGAGAGGTGTGAGAGGACCTTTTGAGTGGGACAAAGTCCACCTTGATAGACCTCATCAAGATGTTATTGAACTTATTAGAGATTTAACAAAAGTTGGTGATGATCTATGGAATGATGCTGATGATGATGATTATAATCGGTGTCCTCATGGTTGTAGTCCAGGACCAATAGGTTGGGATAGGAAATATAAAATCATCATTACTACAGGTAGAGATGGTGTTTGTGAAGAGGCAACAAGACAATGGTTGAAAGATAATGGAGTACACTTTGATGATTTTTATATCAGAAAAGCAGGTGACTTTAGGAAAGATAACATCATTAAGTCTGAGATCTATATGGATCATATCAGACCTAAGTATGATGTTAAGTATGTCATTGATGACAGAGACCAAGTTGTTGAGATGTGGAGGTCATTAGGTTTACGGGTATTACAAGTAGCACCAGGAAACTTTTGATAATAGGAGTTGGCAGTAATCTCAGCGTAACAAAACTGCACATACTAGTAAGCTTTAACTTGTGCTTTGAACAAGATAGGTTTTAATACTTGTACCTTAACAAGTATTTTTTATTAATCAACTTAAAATCACACTTATGAAAAAGAACAGACCATTTGAAGATTATGTTACTATAGCACTATATGTAGGTATATTAACTATTATTATATACTGTGTTGTTGGTAAATTATTAGGATTTTAATTATCTTTACCTCATGTTACATTTTAAAAGAGCAAAGAAAGGAAAATATGAAGTTACCCAAACTACTAAGGGTATAATAAACTTTATATATACTGTTGATGCTGAGACTAAAGAAAAAGCTTTAGAGAAAATAGAAAATAAAGTTAATGATCCTAACTTTGAACCTCTGGAAGAAGCAGAAAAAATTGAAGCTCATCCAGACTATGATGACACACCAACTTATAAAGTAAAAGAACTTGACTAAGCTGTCAATCAATTTGTAAACCACTTAATTTATATACTTATGAAACACTTAATTAAAAGGGTAAGGAAATTCCTTGCACCTAGTCCAGAAATGGATGTAAAATATCTTCAGGAAAAGGTAAAAAGATTAGAAAGAGATCTTACTATGTTTGATTATAACTGGTATGAGATGCATCTTGAAAAAGGAACTGACATGACAACACTTGATATGTTAAAGGGACAAGCAGAATTTCAAATTGTTAATCATTTGGAATTACTATGTCAAGCAAGACTACACAGATTAAGAAAAAGAATATTAATCTTTATGTGTAGCATGTTAACTATATTATTAATCTTATTAATCACCGGTTATGTCAAGTAAAGAAAAATTAAAATCATTTGTTGTAGGGTTTAGACTAGGAGCTATGCCCAAGATTAGAAAGTTTATGATGCCAGGGAAGCATCATCATAAAGGAAAGTATTGGTTTGATCACTATGATGAACAATTATTAAAACAAATCAGAGATTATAAACGTAGAAACACCTAATTAACCAAAGTATATTCTCAGAATGTGCTTTCCTGAATGTAATAAGGGGGATTAATAGTCCTCCTTATTATTAAATAGCTATATAGTGGCAAATATTTAATGTTTAAACTAACATTTTTGCACAAAATATAATATATTTACGTCTACCTAGAGAGAGATGCAGTATCAGTTACCAAATGGCAAGGTCGTTTACCTAAGTATTGAGGAGTTTTTAAACCTCACAGATCAGGATATTCAATATCTTATGGCCATGAATGCTGGTGACTATGTTCATAATCCCTTTCAAGGTTCATCTATAAGTAGAAGATCTATTCCACGTCAGTCAACAGAAGATGATGACATCATTAAAGGTATTGATGATGATGATCTTAAAGACATTGATCTTAACAATCTAGATGATATAGAAGACCTCTTAAAATAATTTTGTATACATAGTTTTTACTATTGTCTTATCCTTAGTGTGAGCTATTAAGGATAGAGTAAATTCTGCTCAACCAATCAATTATTTATTTATTAATCTTTTAATTATGAGTTTATTCTTAAACAAGAAATGCCCTGTACGGGTATCGGCTGATGAAGCAGGAAGCATCATTAGTCAATCTAGTAATCCAGAATATGGATATATTAGAGTAGTACAAGAAAAGCCTGTAGATAAAGATGGTTTTGTTAAGTTCAGAGAAGTTAGTGCTTTAATACAAGGTACTATTGAAGACTTACAAAAATTAGATCTTAAAGCAGGAGATGAGTTAGAAGGAAAGATTGTTGTAAAAGAATCTTTAGTTCCTTTTAATATGGGTAATCCTCAACGTGACCTTAAAGTAGCAGGAACTACAGGAATACCATGTACTCTAGATGGAGAACCAATTTATCGTAAAACTGTATATACTTCAGCAGCAAATGCAGAAGATTCATACATTGAACATGATAATATTGAAGAGCTGAGGGCTGCATATAATTTAAGTCAGTCATCAAAAGCTTCAATAGAAGAAGATTTTAATCTGTAGTGTTAAAATAGCAAGTTTAGTTTTGAGGGAGATTAGAAATAGTCTCCCTTTTTTTATTTATTAATCCCCAAATGTATATATTATGGCAAAAGCAAAATCAACCCGGCAGGGGAAGTATCAGTTTGTAGGAAAACTGTCAGACTTCCAAAAGTTAGAAGCTAACTCTAAAAGCTTCATGAAGTATGAGCAGGACAAGTACACTGCTTATCAAAATTATCTTTACAAAAGAGCTTTATATGGTCTCAGATCTTTAAACAAGGAAGAGTTTGATAAAACTTGTAAGCAAAAGAGGAAGAGAATCAGCAGAGTTTATTTCAGAGGACAGAAAGTTATTAACAAACTTAAACAGGAAAGTACAAATAGGTATTCTAATTTTGTTTTTAAAACTTTGTTTCCAGAATCACCATTAACTGATTGGTTAATTAGTAATAGTGACACGGATGATAAGTTTAAGAATACTCTTAACTTTGCAGATATTGGTATAACAAAAGATGATATTGTTCAAGCATTCATGGAAGAAGGTATATTACCTTATAATTTTATGACTATTCAAGATCAAAAACGCAATCTACCAAGATTAAAGTATCAATGTAAATGATAAAACAAAAAAAGAAAGTGTGTGATTCATGTGAAAAACTCACTTACATCTGGAAAAATTATGGCGGTATGCGTTGGTGTAAACAATGCTGGAGTTGCCACAAGGCAGAAGGTATTAACAAACCAAATGCATCAACCATCCGTCATAGTTCAGCCAGAAGACAGAAGAAAGATAATGAGTATTCTAAGCTAAGAAAAAGATATCTTACTGAGAATGCATTATGTAAAGTAAAAGTAAAAGATTGCATGATACACGCAACAGATGTTCACCATACCAGGGGAGGTAATGAAAGAGATGTGTATTATTTAATTCAATCAACTTGGTTACCTGTATGTAGAAGTTGCCATAACTGGATACATACTAATCCAAAAGAAGCAAGAGAACTAAACTATTTAAAATAAAATTATGTTAGAACAAGAGGAAGTAAATATTAGTGAAGAAGAAATCAAAAAACAAGCTAAAAGACTTATTAACTTACATTTATCACCAAAAGCTGCTATTATTACAGCAAAGATATTAGCTCAAGAAACTAGTAGACCTATATGGTATAGAGTGATAAGTTATTTAGAAAAATAAAACAATTATATATGGTAATGAAACTTATAATACTTATTGGATGTATTATTATTTTTCTTCCTATTATAGTAGGAATTGCAGAAGAAATACGCAATTTATTTAAAGAAAAATAATAATGGATAAAACAAAAATCCAAGAAATTGCCCTGAAGCAAACTAATAGAGTCAAAAGATGTGGCTTAGGTTTAGCAACAGGTGTAGGGAAGACCTTATTAGGTCTTAAACATATGGAAAAGGAGTATAGTCCTTTAAAGAAATTTTTAGTAGTAGCACCTAAGAAGTCTATCATGGGTGAATGGAGATCACAAGCAGTCTTATTTAAAAAGACTAAAATGATGGTCATTACTGAGTTTACTACATATAGGAGTTTAGTTAAACTTAATCCTAAAGACTATGATGTTATCTATCTAGATGAATGTCATAGTCTCTTAGATAGTCATAGAATGTTTTTAGCCAATTATAATGGTAAGATTCTAGGTTTAACTGGTACCCCTCCTAAATTTAAAAATTCTGAAAAGGGAAGATTGGTTGATGAGTACTGTCCAATTATCTATACATATCTTACTGATGAAGCTATTGATGATAAAATCTTAAATGATTATAAAATAGTTGTTCATAAAATACGTTTAACAGGAAAGAAAGTTATTCCAGTTAATATAAAATTTAGGCAGCTTAAATTTAACACATCTGAAGTTCAAAGTTATAACTACTGGTGTAAAAGATTAGATAATGCAGTTCATCCTAAAGATATAAACATTGCAAGAATACAAAGAATGAAAGCTTTAAAAGACTTTCCAAGTAAGGAAAGATATACAAAGCTTCTTGCAGATTCTATACAAGAAAAAGATAATGATAAGTGCATAATTTTTGCAAATACTCAAGATCAAGCTGATAGATTATCAGAATATAGTTATCATAGTGATAATATATTTTCTGAAACTAATTTAAATAGATTTAAAGCAGGAGAAATTAAAAGATTATCCTGTGTATTACAACTAAGTGAAGGTGTTAATATACCTAACTTAAAACAAGGAATCATCATGCATGCTTATGGTAATGAAAGAAAAGCCAGTCAAAGAATTGGAAGACTTTTAAGGTTAAATCCTGACGATACTGCAATTATTCACGTCTTATGTTATATAAATACTATAGACAAGACATGGGTAACTAATGCATTAGAAGGATTTGATGAAAATAAAATAATTTGGAAAGACTTTAACATAAAAGTCTGGTAATTTTTTCGTAAATTATAGTATGGAAGATAGTATAACAACACATAAAGTAACCTTGTATAATGATGATGAACATAGCTTTGAATTTGTTATGGCATCACTCATAAAAGTTTGTAATCATAATCTTAAACAAGCAGAACAGTGTGCATTAATAGCAGACGGTAATGGTAAATGTGATGTATTTCACGGAAATTTTGATGAAACTTTGGAAACTAAGCTGGAATTAGATAACTTAGGACTCAAAGTTGATCTTAATGAAACCATTAAAAGTGATATGCATTGATGCCTCTAATAAGCCGGAAGAGATTCCAGAAGACTTATGGGTAAAACAAGATGAAATCTATACAATTGATGAAGTAGTCAAGCTTCCCGTTCAGGGATATAAGCTGGGTTATAAACTTAAAGAAGTAGAACTAGATGAATCTTGTTTCCCCTATGAGTTTTATGATGCTGATAGATTTATGTTTCTATTAGACATATCTATTGGTCTTATTATTGAAGAATTAAGAGAAGGTGAAGATGATGAAGAAGATAATACTCCTGCAGTAGCAAATTTTGAAAGTTTAAACTAAAATTATTTATTATGACAAAGTCTAAAGATTTAGGCTGCTATCTTATGATGGTGGTCTATATGTATTTATTATTTACACAAATCTTTGCTCTGTATTTTTTTTGGGAATATTATAATACACATCCCTTTTGGGACTCATTAATATTTGGAGGATTAGTAGCAGAGATTAAAGGATTTTTATTTCCATTTTTTATATGAAACAAAAATATTCAATGCTTGATGTGGTAAAAGAATTAAAAAATTTAATACCCAGTAAAGCAACAAGAAAAAGAGTTTATTTAGATAGAAGAAATTATCTAATATGCATATTGTACTACAAGTTTAAATGTTCTGAAGAACATATCGCAACTCATATTGATGTTACAAGAGATGCAGTAACTGTAGCAAAAAGACAACCTATATATCTAGTTAAATCTGGTGATCCTACATTTCAGCAGAATACTCTACATTTACAAAAGAAATATCCTTATGAAGTTCCAGAAACGCATATACCAATTTCAAAAGGTAGAGAAAGATCAAAGACAATATTCTTAGATGCTACTACTTTAAATAGAATACAATTATTTAGAGAAAAGTATCATGTTGATAATAATAGGTCAGCTATAAGATTATTAATTGACTTAGGTTTAGATAAAATTGAGAAAGAAAGTATAACTTTTGAAGTATTATGGAAGCAAACAAAATATCTCTAAGTATAGGAGCTAGATATAAAAATTTTAGTGAATTAGATGGACTCTTTACTTATGAGATTAAAGAAATCCAAGAAGATAATATTATTATGAATCTAATATTTCCTGAATCTTGGCAAGTTCCTATCTATATTACAACATTTAATATATGCTCAGTAGAAATGTTTTTAGAAAAGATTGAATAGTCAAAAATAAATAAAAATGAATAAACCTTGTTATTACTGTCATGTTATAAAAAATACATCAGAAATGGAAGAAATAGGAGTATGGATATGTAAAGATTGCTTAAAGCCATCTGAAAAGAAAAAAACTAAAAAATAATTATGATTACCAAAAAAGCGTATGAAGAAAACATAGAGTATTTCAATAAACTATATGATGAAGGAATGTGTCATAAAGAACTTAAACACATGATTTCAGCATTTGAATTTACAAATGAATGGGGAACAAAAGATTATCCACATCCTTATTCTCCTTTTCCTTGTGGATGGAAAGATAAATTAAAAATATTTAAAAATATATGAAGTTAATTAAAAACCAATGGGAAGTTAAGCCCATAAACTTAAGTATTACAAAAACATTTGTAGAAAACTGGCACTACTCAAAAGGTGGTGCAAGAACAGCAGTAGACTGTTTTGGCTTATATTTTAAAGGAGATCCTATTACATTGCATGGTATCTCCTGGTGGATGCCACCACCATTAGGAGCTGCTAAATCAGTTAGTAGTAATCACAGAGGTGTATTAGCATTAAGTAGATTTTGTTTACGTGATGATAGACCTGAAAATGCAGGTTCATTTCTAATTAGTAAAAGTATTAACATGCTAGATAATAGATGGAATATGCTATTAACTTATGCAGACACAGCTCTTAATCATGATGGTGGTTTATATAGAGCTTCTAATTGGAATTATAACGGACTTACAGGTAAAAATCCTATGTATTGGGATCCTGTTAATGATTGTATGGTATCTAGAAAAAGAGGTCCTAAATCTTATAATAAAACTCAAATGTTAGATATGGGATATGAACATAAAGGTAATTTTGCAAAGCATAGATTTACCTATACTAAAGCTAATAGGAAAAATTTAATTGTTAATTCTAGACAAGCTGATTCTCTCATTTTCACAAAAGATGGAAAAATAGTTAAAAAATAATTAATATGGGATTAGAAAATAAACGTGAAGCTCTTATTGATAGATTAGAATTTCATGAACCTGGAGAAGATAGTGAATATGAAATTTGGATTGACCGTAAAACAATGACCAAGTATAAAGTTGAAGTAGAGATAAACAGAGACTTTGATAATATGGAAGAAGTATGACTATAGAATAAGAATTTATAAACGTAGAAAAAGAAAATGAGTAAAGATATTTTAAAAGCTAGTTGGACAAATAAAGATGGTTATAGAATTACTATTGAAGCACCTGATTTTGAATTAGAAAAACTTCATGAGAAGGTAAAATATTATAATAGAAATAGTAATGAAGTACATTATTCATGTAAAAACAAAAAAGATGAGTAAAGAAGTATATCAATGCCCTATTTGTGATTGTTATAATACAGAAGCACAATATGACTATCCTCATATGAGTGAGTGTAATGCTTGTGGCTCTGAGTGGATTACAGAAACAGGGGAAATAACATTAGATGCATATAAAGATGTGTCATAAACCAAAACAAAGATGAGTAAAGAAAAAGAAAAATTATGTGTTCTTTGTAAGAAATCAATTACAGGTGCATATGGACACAATGCAGAACCTTTAGCTAAAGGAAGATGTTGTAATCATTGTAATGCTTACAAAGTTGTTCCACAAAGAATTCAATCACTAATGAAACCTTATTTTGATACAAAATGATGAAAGGCAGTTTAATTTATACAAAGGGATTACAAGAACAAATTGAAACTCTGAAAACTGAACTTGTAGAAATTAGAAAACAAAAACAGGAGTCTGAAACAGAAATGTATAAGAAAGCTTATTGGGTATTAAAAAACTATATTGAAAATAGTAAACAAGAAGTACCAGAATATGTCAAAGAATTAATAGATGAAATATAACTTATGGGAAGAATGAAAGAATTATTTATACAGATGAGAGCAGAGGAATATGAGGGAGATCCGGGTAGTTATGTAAAAAAACATGTAGAAGAATTAAATTCTATTAAGTATTTTTGCACACATTGTAGCAAAACTTGGTCATATAAACATGATCAAGAAAACAAAGTTTGTCCTGAATGCTTAAGTACAGTAGTAGAAACAGTTATAAAACATGATGAATGAAATCAATTGAGAAAGATATAGAGTACATGGAAGGTACATGGGCTGGTAAAGTATTAGTACAGCACCTAGGAGATAGTACTTACGGTAATCTAGAAGTAGCAATTGGAGTTAAAGAAACTGTTGTAAAAAAGTTTGAAGAAGAGTTTGGGTATAGTAGAAATATGCCTGAGTTTGATAGAAACTATGCATTTAACGTAGGGATGTTAGATGCATTAATTAAACATAGAGATAAAAATAAAGAAGACTAATATGCCAAGGTACTATCATAGTCCTAGCATATTTGTTGATAATCTAATAGAAGAAAAAATGGGACAATATTATAAAGCATTTAATTTAGATAAAAAAGAAATTGTAGAGCCTGAATGGTTAAAACTTATGGAACATAGCTGGATAAATGATGAATCTGTCAGCTCTGTAGAAATGTTACTCATAGAAGGAGGCAGATGGTTTAAAGACAGAATTGTATGGGGAGGAGATTATGGAGATATGGAATTATGGGATGTTGTATATAATGAAGAAGGTAAAAGTCGTAAAACTTGGACTAAGCTTAACAATTTAATTGAAGTTATACCAGAAAAATATAGATATATAGTCAATTTTGATAAAGAAGAATATATTGATAAAAAAGATGCTACTGAAAATGTTCATCCTATGCCTTTATTGCTAGCTGATGGAAATGGAAGAGGTGGTGGAGATTATTATGGTAGTGATTTACACTTAGTAGAAATATGGAAAGGTAATAGTATTGGTATTTTAAACCATATTCCGGAAAATTTTACTAAATTAGAGTATAATTTCCATAATAATAACTACACTTATGATAAGAGGGGCTTTAAAAAAGTAGATCTATAATAAATTAAAGTATTAATCATGTCAAAACACATATATTCATTCTATATTAAAGGAGATATGACTCAAGAAGCAATATCTTTAGTCACTTGTGAAGATAAAGAAGAAGCAATAGAAATCTTCTGTAATCAAAAACAATTAAACAAAGAAGATTTTTTAGAACTATTTGAAGTATCATATGAAAATGGAAGTAACAAGAAAGATATCTAACTTTTTAAAGAAGATAATCAAAGAACATTTTGAGATTACAAAACACCTTGCAAATAAAAATATGAATTATCTTTGGTTCTTGTATAAAGATGGTACAAAAAAAGATAATCTTAAGGACGCTTATATGCTCATGTTTTGTGCAGAGCTAGGTATTCTTATGGAAATGGAGTATATAAGCCAGCAGGAAGCAGATAACATAGTTAAAATGCTATATTCAGATGATACAGATAATCATTTTGTTGCATTCTTAACTGTAAAGACTCTAAGAACACAAAGAGTAAAAGATCATAAAGAGTTTACTGAAGGTAATAAAGCTTATGATAAAGTTATAAACAACTATAAGCTTCATGATTTAAAAGCTATAACTGGAGAAAGAACTCACTAAATATTAAAACATGACTGAAAAAGAGTTACAAGACTTAGGCTTTGAGAAAGTAGAAGTCTTAAGAAAAGAAAGTGATAATAATTTTGATTATTATTATTACACATTAAAAATTGGAGATGACTTACATCTTACTAGTACAGATAGTAAAGAGATTGAGGATAAAGGAGGAAAAAATCAATGGTTTGTTTATAACTATGAGTGGTCTAATTGTACTATACCGGATGCTAAAAGTATTCAAAATCTTAAAGAGATGTATGCCTCCTGGAAAAATGACTAACTATGTTAACACTTAAAATGACTAAACATGAGGGTAAATTAATTCATCTTAATGATGCTAATAAATTAAAATACCAATTGTTTATAGATAAACTTAAGGAGGGACAAGAAGTTGAGTTTTTTATAGATGTAATTTCAAAGAAAGCATCTATACCTCAGATAACTAAAGTCCATACATGTATAAGAATATTAGCTGGAGAAGCTGGCTACACATTTGATGAAATGAAAAGTATTATTAAAGAAAAAGCAGGACTATATATTGAAGGAGAGGAAGACCTTAAGTCTTTTGCTCATTGTACTAATGATGAAATAAGTATGGCAATAGAAGTTTGTAACGGAATAGGAAGAGATTTTAATATGGATTTTACTCAGTAGGAGTCATATATCCTTCATCATCAGGTTCAAGAATCTCTTTCTCTTCATAGAGATTATTATTTGTAGCTTGTTGTTCTATTTCAGCAAGTAATAAAGTAACAGTATAAAAAGCTCTTTCAAGTTCATTAAAGTCTTTATACTCTTCTTCCATTATTTTTTTAAGAATCTTTTCTTTTTCTTCTTCTTTCTCAGGCATTTGAGAAAATAAATAAAAGGAAAGTTCTTTAGTCATAAGATAAAATGATTTGTTAACTTTAACGTCAATCAAAGCATCTTCTTTCATTTCTTTTATTTTAATCATACAACAAATATACTAAAATGAAATCAACTATCAACATTGAAGAATTAAAAAATAAATTATATAACAAGCTTAAGCTTTCAGGATGGGCTCGTATACTAAAAGACTTTATATATAGTAAAGACTTTGAAGTTATTGTAAAAGAATTAGCTAAACAATCAGGAGAAGGTAAAAGATTTACTCCTACATTTAAAAATATGTTTAGAGCATTTGAAGAATGTCCCTATGATAAAATGAAAGTAGTTATTGTAGGACAAGATCCATATCCAACTCCAGGAGTAGCTGATGGTGTAGCATTCTCTTGTAAGAATACACCTAAATTACAACCAAGTATAAGATTTATTCTTACTGCTATTAATGATACCGTATATGATGGTAATGCTACATCTTCTGATCAAGATCTTACAAGATGGGCTAATCAAGGAATATTGTTACTAAATACAGCTCTCACTACTACTGTAAGTAAATCAGGTCAACACTTTAAAATATGGCAACCTTTTATGGCATATCT
>Ga0080013_1002426_pt1 | contig 21930 bp, 15 predicted proteins | sample ETNvirenome_6_85_FD_69236 | JGI IMG/M metagenome (GOLD analysis project Ga0080013, IMG submission 69236) | Marine viral communities from the Pacific Ocean - ETNP_6_85 (SPADES assembly) (version 2) | ecosystem: Environmental > Aquatic > Marine > Oceanic | place: Pacific Ocean | collected 2013-06-19 | reverse complement strand
TATCAAAAGGGGTACGATACCGGTTATTGGGATGGTTGTACGAACATTAAGATGTACCATGCCTTAATGGAACAAAAAGTTCCCCCTTCTAACTGGCTAAAAACTAATATGGGTTCTCGACTTGACACACGAGAAAAGATGACCGAAGTACTTAACGAAATACCTTCGTAAAGTAGTATAATGTAGTATACCGTTTTATGTTTAGGAGGTCTTAATGTCACAACTTACAGATATCTATAATAGCCTTATGGATGATCCGGATATAATTCCACCTAAGAATATGTCTAAAAATAAATACGCCTTGAATTTGGCCCAACAGAGAGTTAGACAGCATGAACACAATGCTGAAGCACTAGAATTGGGCTTTACCAAGGCATTTGGGCCTTTTGCGAAAGGAGATTCCGCAGTGAATCGACTTACAGCATTCACGAACCCCCCGGGGAATTTGCCCGAAATCGACCCATTCTTGGAAAAAGCTTCAAAAGCGGCTAAATCTAAGCGGAATATACAAAGCAGTCATACAGCATACAAAGACTCTACTCAAAAAGATTTACAAGAGGCATATGATAACGCAATTGAGGCTTTAGGTAAAATAGAGGAAGCTCCAAAAAAGGATCAGGAGGAGCTTCGTGAACTACATCAGGCAACGACACAGGCTATTGGATATATTGTAAGGGAGAGAGAAGGGCTACCTGAAAGTGACGAAAAGCATATCAAGGATTTCAATGAACACGAAGATCATCGTCCACTATATGACAGCATTGATGCAATACCTACAACAGACACAGTACCAAAAAGCAGCGGTGGCGGTAAAGTAACGACAACTAAAATTCAAGAAGATTCCGATACTTCTACTAAAACCGACACTGAACCCCCTAAAACCCATTTATGGGAAGGGCATACAGTTCATGAAGGAAAATCTATAATTCCTGTCCAAATGACTGAAGGAGAAATAAATCGTCATCAGAAAGCTACTGGTAGGGCTAAAGACCCTATACGAAGGGCGGCGCAGAAACGCGCTGAAAAACATTTTAAGACATGGTATAACAAGGAATTTGGGAGAGAACCCACCTCTAGTGAAACACCTAGCTTTGTAGCCCATGAAGATAAAGGACTAGCTACTTCCAAACTTCCATGGGTGGGAAAAACAAAAGACAATTTCGATGCTCCAGCACAATCTACAACTCCTAAGAAGGAACCAGAAAAACCTAGTGCAGTACAACAACTTGTCGAGGCCACTACTCAGGATGAAGCAGCGGCAAAACAAACAGAACCTACAGCCACAGATGAAGCAGAAATGAGAGAAGAGGAAAAGAAAGAAGAAGCAGAAAAGAAAGAAGAAGAACCTGAAATAGCCGATGCTGCAGCTATCGAGGAAGAAACTGATATTGAAGACCTCGCTACAAGGATTCTAGACCATGTTGAGGCGAATGAGACGGCTGATAAAAAGATGGAAAATGATGAACTTGTAGAGGATATCAAAGAGAATCTTCTGGGTGAAGGAGAATTTCAAGCATTTACTAATCATTATCATAATTTGCAATCAGATAAATCAAGAGTAGGAGAATTAGAGACTTTTAATGACGACGTAGGAGGTAACATAGCAGAACTACTTTATGATTCGGCTACCCCCGAAGAAAAAGATGTAGCAGCGGCTGCAACTACGGATACTACGGATACTACTGATGAGACAGCAGCTATACCTTCTAAGGAACAAGCTACCGAAGAATCAGATAAACCACCACTTGATGATAGATTAAAGACACTTAGTACCTACAAGGATTCTAAAGGTAATTATAAAGAACCGAAAGATAAAAAGGGTAAGTCTATAACACCTACAGAACATGTTAGAGGCGACCTAAAAGAATTGAGGGGGGTGAAGGGGGCTGCATTTACTGACGAAGAATTGGATGCTATGTCTGATGACAAGTTATTTCTTACAGCTAAAGCATATACAGAGGCTTCAATATACACCGGCCTAGGTAGAGACAAAAGAGGAATTGAAACTGCCGCTAATGATCTAGAAAATGCAAATCAAAAGATGGCAAATGCCAAATATTCTCAAACAGATATAGATGGGATGAGTCGGCTTGACAGAATAAGTATAGGTATACACCTTAATAATAATCCAGATTGGGAAAAAAGTGATATTGAAACTGAACAAAAGAGGTCAGCAGATGAAAGAAAGGAAGCCTTAGCTCCTGCACTTAAGCGTCTAGGTGATGCTGGATACGAAGAAAGTAATATACGAAGCATGTCTCCAAAAGGACGAGAAGATCGACTGAAACATCTTGATGAGGAGCCTGACCACACATTTAAAGATATTGAAGATGCAAGACAAGAAGCAGATAAGGAATATCTGGAAGAGGTTACATCTGAGAAGACAGGTAAAACATCTCAGGTTCGACGTAATATGAAGAAAGTACCATCTGAACCTACTCCTATTCCGACTGAAGAATCGACTCCGACAAAACCTCCAAAGACTGAGGAATCGGTTGACGATACTCCTAAACTTGATGCAACAGAAGTAGAAAAAGCTGTTAAAGAGCATGTATCTGGGAAGACTGCACAAGACAACGCTGTAAAAGATATAATGGTTGGTACATATTCAATAGAAGATTTGAAAACCTTCAGAGACGAGCATGTTACTAACAAAAGTAAAATAAGTGGTACAGTTTTACCAGTAATGCAAGCTTATGGACGACAAAAAGGTGGGGAAAGTGTACCAAATCTCGAAAAAGGTGAAAATAGAACAGAATTGTCTCGTTGGCTTGGCTCAGAAACAAATACTGAAGAATTTTTAAAACGAGTAGGTTATGATGAAAAAGGTCATATAGAAAATCCTTCTGGAGGACTTTCACTAGATAGTAAAGCAGCGAAAGCTGCTGCTGCAAGTGCAGGGTTAGATACCATGAAAATAGATGATGAAGGTACACCGCAAATGCATATCCCAACTATAATAAAGGATAAGGTAGATATAGAAGCTTATTTTAAAGGACTTGCTACTGATTCAGATCATCCACATAGAGAAGTTTTAAGTGAAGAATTTCTTGATAAACCATCTGGTATTTCGGAGAAGAAAAACGAGGAAACAGGGGAGATGGAACAAGTAACTATAAGAGATGCAATGGAAGATATGTTTTCGGGTATGGGTGGTGAGGATGCTGAAGACATAAAAAATTCTTTTCTTGACAAATTCGATCCTACTCGACAACTAGGGCATACACGCTTTAAGCCTACCGATACTCAGAAGAATAAACTTGCAGAACTAGCATCAAAGCTTGCTGAGAAGAACCCTGAAAGTCCGTATGATCAGACACTTGGGGATTGGGAGGCTGATCGACAATTTCTCTCTGAACACGGAGTCACTGGAAATAATTTGGAGGAACTAGAGACTAATCTTAACGACAGTTTAAAATCTGCGACAGATAGACTGACTGAGCATGTACAGACTACAGAAGCTGCACAAACTCCTGAACCAGAAACACCTCCTGCTGAAGAAACTGCTGATGAAACTGCTGAAGAAACTCCAGCACTCCCAGATCGAAAAGGCAAGGTTGCTCGTAGAATTGAAAAAGAATTAGGGATTAATCCTAATTCACCAGAAGGACGAGAAATTACAACTAATAAACACGTAGACAAGCTTGTTGAAGCAAAAAAACAGGCTGCTCAAGCAGAGGAGGCAGAAGAGTCAGGTAGCGAACTAGAATCAGAAAGTTTACCAACATCAACAGAAGAATTACCTAAAGAGGTAGCTGAGGTTACAAATGACCTTCTGAAAACTTCTGGAGCTAAAGGAATGGGTAGGGCATATGGTCTGGTAGATAAAGACGGCAATCTTACAGAGTTAGGTAACGAGTTTTTTAAGCACGTTGCTCCATTGGTTATAGAATCTGACAACAATTTCGCTGAGAATAGCGATGCACTTAATACGTATGCAAAAGAAAAGTTTGGTTATAAACGAGGTGTGCGGATTAGGAATAAAGATGGGACTTTAAGAGCCACATCTCTTAATCACATACTGAAGGCTGAAGGTGTTGGTCTAGAACCTAGATATGATCGAGTTACTGGAGAATTAAATGATCCTACGGATAGCCATAATGAAGCACCTGAACAAGGTTTTGAGGCGCATATAACTAGGAATACGATTGATCACGCACTACTTAATAGTAGCATGGGTAGTGCTGGTGTAGATCATTCAGACTTTCTCGCAGGACTTGGTGTTGTAGCAGCCCTTGAACAAGGCAAAATTGAAAATAAAGGAGCAGATTCTACTACAGCGGAGGAAATTACTACGGAAGTACTTGAGGAAGTTAAGAGCGGTATAAAATCTGGTGGCATTAATCTTGATGACGCTGTAGAAGCTATCAATGACGGAGTAGAAGAAAAGGTGGCAACAGACCATCCAAACATTGCTGCAACTCCTATGGATTGGGGTAAACAGTTATCTATGTTTGAAGATGCTGGTTTTGAGCCTATGCCTACAACCACACCTACTACTTCACATGAGCAAACTGAAATAGCACGATTAGAACGTGAAAGGCGACCTTTACCGGGACAACAGCAATTACCCGAAATGGGTGAGGCACTGGCTGATGCTAAGGAAAAGGACAGATTAGCGAATCGTACTCCACGAGAACGAAAAGTGGAAGAACTAAAAGAGGTGATGCAGGAACCTTTGCACGAACATCTAGATAATCCTGAGGATATGAATGACGCTAAAATAGATAAATTACATGAAAAACATATTATTGAACCTAAAACACGAACTTCTAAATCCGTTGAGGAAGAAGCACAACAATCCGCTGAGGAAGAACGACCTAAAGAAGCCGAAGAAAAGAAGAAGACTTTTAATAGGGAAGAAACTTTAAAGAGATTAACTAAACTTAAAAATCCTCATCTTACGGATGAGAATAGCGAGAAATTTAAAGCCGCATTAAATAAACTACATGATGAGTTTAATGAGGAATTAGGGTTTACTGATAAAGATTTAATAGATGCTTATAAATCTCAGTATAAATTAAGTCAGAATCAAGAAGCTCAACAGAATCAAGAACGTCAGAATCGAAATCGAGGAGCTAATAGATTAATAGCCACCTCTGACTTCGAGGAAAACTTCCCAGAGCCTCCAGAAGATATGACTCCTGAAGAAGCTAAGGAACATATGCGAGATTTAGTTGATTTCCAACATAGAGACGATAACTTCGAGCATTATAATGCAAAGACAGGTGATCCTGATGATTATAAAGCTTTACGAGATAGGTTACATCAGTATGCTGAATTGAATCCTTCGGCTGGAACAGAAATAGCTGAAGAGATGAAGTCAGCCCGACGAGAAGGGATTGACATTGGGTCAGACGAATTCTTAGACCATGCAAAAGAATTAAAGGAAACTGCTGATCGTGAGCAACGTATTGCTGACAGTGAGTCAACTCATAAGTCAGCTAAATTAGCTCATGCATTAGAGAATGGGAATTTCTCTAGAGGCTACGATAAAGATGGTAATGAAGGTCACCATGGATTAGACCACAAAGGTAATCCTGAACATGATCCTTCAGAAAGAGAACATGAAGATGATAAAGCTCCATTAGTTCATGTTACTGACGAAGATGGATATCCCGATGAAGAAGTACAAAACTTAGTTGATGAAGTACACGCTGCGAAGTTAGCACGACCTCAATTAGATAGAGCTAATAAAGATGCAATCCATCAATTACGATCAGATACTGCAAATAAACATGCTAAACTTGGTCTTGCACGACAATCGGCTGACGAAGATAACAAGCAAGTTAGAGATGAAGCGCTTGATAAAAACGAGGCTGAGCTTACAGCCACTCAAGATGACATAAATGAACGTGAAAGACAGGGTGGAGAAGATAGAACGAATGAATATCATAAAAATGCAACTAATGCTCTCGATGAACATAACGCTCGTGTAAATGAAGCTACTAAGACTCATGAAGACGAGTTAGTAACTCATGACGATGATACAGCGACTAAACAAAAGGCTTATAAAGATGCTATTGAATCTGTTGATAAAGCACAGGATAACCATAAAGAAGCTATCCACAATGCTGTTTCTGAAAGTGCTGAAAATAAACAGGCAGCCGATCAAGAAGCTGAAAATGATACCAATGGAATTAAAGCAGATTCTGCTAAAGAACTTGAGAAATTACAGGAGGCTCAGAAACAAGAAATCGAGGAGCATACTCAAAAAAATCGTGAAGCAATTGGACTTGAAGGTTACTCAAGAGGAGAGTATCAGAAAGAACGGTTAGCTATTCAAGCCCACCACAAAGAGCAGACAACTCTGTTAGAGAACGAGACAAAAGCAAAGTTAGATGCTGTTGCTTCTGACAGAAGTGAGAAAGAAATCAATATAGATGAAACAAGGGATAATAAAATAGGAGAAGCTGATACCACAAGGAGAGAAAGGTTAAAAAAGGCTGGTAAAGATTCAGGAGTCGATGTTTCAGTAAAAGATGAGGATGCTATTGCAGCAGTAAAATCTAAAATTGAATCTAGCCAATCTGAGCATTTAGTAAATTCATCAAATACTCGTACAAATATGGAGACTGCTCATGGAGAGTATGTAGAAGGTGAACGTGAAACACTTGAAGGACGACGTAAGGAACTTGAGGATGAGGCTTCTAATGCCGAATGGACTGCGAGTTCAGGCTTTATTGAGGAACGTAATAAAGCTCTTGCAAGGAGCGTCACTAATGCAAAAGCTATACAAAATGCTCATAATACTAAGGAGAAAGAAATTGCCGAAGACTTCGAGTCTAGCGCAGGTGCGATTAACGGCATACATAATACTGAACAAAAACAAATAGATGACGAGAAACCTGCGAAAGATAAAGCAGCAGCCGACAGAGAAAACGATGCTATGAAAAAGCTTCAGGAAAGATTTAAAGACAATCCTGAACAATTAAAAGCTATATTAGATAATACACATTTAGGTAGAGGACGAGATGATGTTGCCAAAGAACACGAGTCTAGTGGATCAGGCTTAACCGGCGAAAAAGATGCTGAGGGCGAGGATAAAAAACCTGAGAAGACTCGTATGGTTGAAGACCCTAAGACAGGGGAAATGAAGAAACAGTATTGGATTCCCGGTAGAGGTAAAGGCTGGGTGGATGAAGATACTTATAATGCTTCACATGGTCAAAATGCTGATGCCGCTAAAGACGGTAAGATGGTAATATATCCTCAAGGTCATTTCGATGCTGGACAAGGCAAAGAAGGTGACGAGAACTTTAGACCACCATCAGCACCTATGGCTGCTTTTGGTGGAAACAAGTTTGGTATTGAACATGAAGGACATGCAGATTGGGATACTTCAGCACATGATGATAGTTTAGATCATGAGGGTGTTATGGGAAGACATTTAGGAAGTCATCCCGGTATAACTGACCATGCGAACTTTACGGCAGGTGGTGCGCCATTTGAAGTAGACGCTAATAGTCTTGGTATGGGTGGTATAGCTGACACTCTTGGTGAAGGCAAAGGGAAACCTCGTGAGTCAGAAGGAGCGATTTCAACAATACGACGAATAGGTGGAGAATTATCAGCAGCTACTTCCAATGAATCCATAGCCGCTGCCGCGAAACAATTATCAGCAGCTACTTCAAACGCATCTATAGCTGCTGCTGCAAAACGATTATCAGCAGCTACGTCCAATGCATCTATAGCTGCTGCTGCAAAACGATTATCAGAGGCTACTTCAAACGCATCCATAGCTGCTGCTGCGAAACAATTATCAGAAGCTACACAAAAAGGTGGGGAAGTAGCTGCGAAACAATTCGGGGGTGCTGTTGACTATCTTACTAACTTAGGAAGCAGAAAAGAAGGGCAGCCATCAGCAGTTGATCGCTTATCTCAGATGTTTGGTGGATCAGGTAGCAAAAAACAAGACCTTGCGAACACACTGAGAGGCGGTAGACAACACGGTAGGAATATACTAGGTGGAGTTTATACCGGAAGGCATCGCCCTCAGAATAAACGACATGCTGATCTACAAAGTGAACTGTGGCGTAGATTGCCTAGAGGAGCTAAGGCAGCATTTAGAGTAGCGAATAGAGACAAAGGAAAGCAGTTAGACATTACTCAAAAGTTAGAAGATAGACAAGAACGCAAGAGTTCTGCAGATCAGATGAAAGATTATACAGACAAGATAGAGAGACAGATAGAATCACGAAAAGAAATGTAGTTATATTTTAACTTTTCTTGAGAGTATAATAGTATATAAGGGTTTGTATCAGGAGGTATATAATGAGTCTAGATAGTATACAACAATATTATAAAAATCGACTTCTTAAAGAAGATGCTCCGAATAAAAGGGCTGAACGAGAAGCTCGTGAAGAAGGTTTTGACGACTTTTCTACAGAGGAGTCTTCAGGAGTTCGTCGTGCTAAAAAGATTATGGAAGCTATCAAGCGAAAAGAATCTTATACAGATGCTTTAGATGAAGAATTTGAAGCAGATAACGATATTGAAAAAGGAACTTATGCACGAAGGGATACAGCGGCTGTTGCTACTGCTCTTGCACAGAGCAAAAAAGGGGGTGGGCATACCAGCTTTAGTCCCGGTTCACCGGGAGCAGCGGCAAGGGATACTTTTGCTGCAGCTATAGATGACAAACATGGGCCGGGTAGTTATGGCAAAGCTAATTGGGTAGAAGATACAGGAAAAAGTAAGAAGAAATCTGCACAGAAAATGATGCAGAAATCTTTTCCACCAGCATTAGCTGCATTAATGTCTGCTGCTGCAGGTTGGGCATTTAGTGGTGATGTTGCTGGAACTCCCGGAAAGATGACTCCTGAACAAGCTAGTGAATGGGAACGAACCTTATCGGCTGCAGAACGAAGAAAGTTAGAACGAACAATGAGAAGTCAGATGCGTAGAAAATCTGCGGATAAATCTTTAAATAAAGATGCTTTTAATGCCTTAAAGTCGCATTATCAAGATTCTACGGACACTTATATTAAAAGAACTCCTATGATTAATATGTTAAAGGATCATTCTTCTATACCTCCACGACAGGGATTGCAATGGGATGCGACAAAACATAGATGGACACGACCTGAAAACATAGGACATACGGTTACTGAAGTTCAAGGTAAGAAACGTATACGAGGTACGGGTACTGGAGCGCATGAAAGGACTGTGGGTGGACATGGATCAGGTAAAGTCAGAGGAGTTGAATCCGGAAGAAGGTTTAGAGGAGCGGCGGATGCCGGTATAGTTAGACCTCATGAGAGTAAAGCAGCTTCTAGATATACAGCACGACCAGCAAAGAAACAGAAATAAGGAGGAAGTAATGGCTAGAAAAGCGACGACTAAAAATACTACTAAAAAAGAAGAAAAGGTAGTCAAAGAAGAAAAAACTATCAAAGAGGATGTAAGTATACCTAAACGATATTACATTGAGTTTTGGAAGAGTATACAACCAGCAGACCCTAGGTTTGACGTATTAGCAGGAACAGTTTACTGGTCTGACATTGATCAAGATATTGTGATAGAAGGATTACATAACAACTACTCTTCAGAAGTAGAGAATTTATTACTTGGTGATTTAGCATTACCTAATGGAGTATTTATTTCTCGTAATGAAACTCCTAAAGAATGGGTTAAAAATGCTCATAAAGCAGATTTTGGAAACGGTGTTTATGCAAAAACATCTATGGAGATTGTGGATGAAACTGAATAATTTCTTTGATAAGTCTAAACAAGTAAATACTAATCAGAAGAAGGTAATTTCTGTTGTTAATGAGAAGAAAGAAAATGCTCTTAAACAAGAAATTGATGTTCTTCAGGCTGAAATAGACCGTTTAAATCAAGTAGAAGTGGAAAGAAATGCTTTTAATCAGAGAATGCAGTCAGCGGAGACCTTACTGCAAGAAACTTTAGAAAGAGAAGTTTCTCTAAAAGCAAAAAATGGGTTATTAGAAGATGAAATTAAAGATGGAGATAGTTTACGAGAACTAAATCAGACTCTAACAAATAATTTAAGGGATACGACAGGGCATCTTGAACTAAAAGACAATGATTTAACACAAGCAGCCCAGAATAATCTCGAATTAAATAAGAGAATTAATGGTTTAGAAGAGGAAAATACTGAATATAAAAAGGTGGAAACTGATCTAAGAACAGGTTTAGAGGAATCTATTCAAAGATCAGCAGCAAATAAACACGAACTCCAAGAAATAAAAACTAATTTTTCAGAGATTGAAGTAAAATTAGCTACAGTGACGGAAGATTATGATAATCTTAAAACAGATTATGATAAGCTTAATATAGTTGCTGAATATTGGAAGAAAGTTTCGGAGACAATGCAAGCTGAAAATGAAGATTTAGAACAGACAAGTGAAATATTAAAGCAATTGCGACAAGATGTGAAGGTAGAAAGGACTCAACAAAAGGGTGCAAATAAGGTACGACAGAACGAAGTAACTACCTTACAAGGAAAATTGAATGCTATGACTGAAACATTAGAACAACTAACATATAAAAATAGATATTTACTGAATGCAGTGTCTTCTTTACGAAAAGAGGTAACAAAACCTCGTTATCTATCTATGGGTTCTATTGCTCAAAAGGAAGGATTTAAAATGCCTTTTGGAAATGAGAATGTGAGAAAGCAATTTTTGGGGACTTCTGCCCCTACATTACTGAAGTTTAAAGAAAAGGAGGGCGAAAATGACAACTAGACCATGGAGACAAGAGATAGAACTTATACAGAATTATCCAAAACATAAGACTTTTACGTATACAACTACTAGTTCAAGTGCTGAGACTGCCTTAGATATTTCAGCAGCAATGGAGGAATGTAATAAAGTATCTTTTATTGTGGAATCAGCAGATGCATACATAGAATTTGATGGCGATGCTACTACATCTTCAATGCTAATCCCAGAAAACGAGGGGTATTTTGACGATTCTATCTATATAGGATCAAAAATAAGTATTATTCGTTCTAGTAGTACAAATGCTCGAATTCGCGGAATTATCTGGGGGAGGTAATTAAATGCCGATTACTGGTATGGATAGAATGCCCGGCTCTGGTTTAGCCAGAGGTACTCTATTTGATAAAGAATTAAATGTATCGGAAATAGATGTCCCTACGATTACAGTAGGGACTTCTATTGTTCTGGAAAAAACTGATGAGAATAAATACACCATTTCTTGGACTCAACCAAGTGGTGCTGATAGAACTCTATCTATTCCAGCTATGGGTGCTGATGACACATTTGTATTTCTTACAGCTACTCAAACGATAACTAATAAAGCATTTACAGGCGTAACTGACTTTGATATGACCTCTGGTAATAAAACTATTTTAGATACTATTGGGTCTAATACTCTTACAATAGGTGCTGGTGGAACTACAGTTGTTATAGCTGGAAATTTGACCGTTTCAGGAACAACTACTACAATTGATACTACAACCTTAAATATAGCTGATTCTTTGTACGTATTAAATTCCGATGAAACAGGTACACCTTCTCAGGATTCTGGATTTATCGTAGAACGAGGAAGTTCTGCAAACGTGGGATTATTCTGGGATGAATCCGCAGACGAATTTGTTTTTGTTAATACTTCAGAGGACGGTTCTACTGCTGGTAACGTGACGATAGCAAGCTATGCCAGCTTACAAGTTGCTACACTAAAAGCGGCTACTTCTCTATTACCCGATGCTTCTGGTGGAGCAGATATAGGATCAGCTTCTGCAGAATGGGGTGATCTGTATATAGGTGACGATAAAAAGATCATGCTTGGTGACGGTCAAGATGTTAGCTTAGAGTATGACGAAGATGGTACGGATACTTTGCTAATTACAGGCGGTGTTACTTTTGCTGATGGATCAACTGATGTAGACATTGCGTCACATGATACGTCAAACGGTTTAAAATTAGGTGGAACATTAGTTACATCTACTGCTGCCGAACTGAATAAACTAGATGGAACTACTGCTACTGCAGCATCATTAACATGGACAAAAGATATATATGATACAGGTGTTACAGCTACGGAGTTTGATCTATTAGATGGGGCTTCAAGTATCGGAACTACTGCTGTATCTGATGGTCATGGAATTGTAATGAATCATGGTGGTACAATGGCTCAAACCACTGTACAAACACTAGCTGCTTATCTTGACGACGAGATTACAGCTATGCCTAATGTCACAACTCTTGCAGGACTGACTGCTATAGGAGCAGTTGCAAATGCTTTAGCCATGACATTTTCAGATGTTACTCTTTTTCATGATGCAAACAACGCAGACACTTCATTCAGTATAGGAACCAGTGCTACTGAAGCATTGAAGATAGAAGTATTAAATGGTGGGTCTAACAAGACTGCTGAAGAAGTTCATTTCTCTACTGCTACTGCTTCAGGTACAGCAGACCACGGAAAAATAGTTTTTGATATAGACGGTACTGATATTTTAAGTATTGATGATGGTGGAATCAGTATTGTAGCTAGTAAAGCTTTTGAAGTAGCTGGAACCGCAATATTATCCGACTCTTCTGGAACTATGACCCTTTCTAATGTTGATGCCTTGGACGCTACAACTGAAGCTACTATAGAAGCTGCTATTGATACATTATCAAATCTAACTGCGGCTTCAGCATTGGTGACAGTAAGTGCATTAGATTCAGGTAGCATAACTTCTGGATTTGGTAATATTGATAACGGTTCATCTACAATTACAACTACAGGAGCTATTACAGGTGGATCAGTTGTAGCAGATGATGTAAGCTTAAATGGTAAAACTATAACTATGGTGGGTTCGACAGATGATACTGCCGTTCTTACAGTAGCTACTAATGGTGCATTTAGTATTGTAACTAGTGATACTGCAGCAGCAGCCGCTAATATACAAATAACTGCTGATGGAACAGTTGATATAGATTCTGCTGGAGTCTTAACTTTAGATTCTGGAGCAGCAATTAATATAGAACCAGCATCAGGATCAGCTATATTACTAGATGGTACAATAAGTATAGATGCTGGTGTAGTGACTGGTGCAACAAGTATCACATCAACAGCCTTTGTCGGAGATATAACTGGCGATGTAACTGGTACTGCTGATGTCGCTACCGTTGCCACTACAGTAACCATTACCGATAACGAGAGTACAGATGAAGACAATGCTATTATTTTTACTGCTGGTGGGGATGTTGATGGGGGTAACATTGGATTGGAATCTGATGGCACTCTAACCTATAACCCAAGCACAGGCGAGGTAACTGCAACAGGGTTTGTAGGTACGTTAACAGGTAACGTCACAGGCGATGCTTCAGGTACTGCCGCAACTGTTACTGGTGGTACACAAGCAGCCATTACAACCCTCGCTAATGTGACAACCGTAGGAGCCTTAGATGCAGGTAGCATTACAAGTGGGTTTACATCTATAGACGTAGGCTCTGGTGCGATTACAACTACAGGTGCTATCTCAGGCGCAACGATAGATGCAACCACTGACTTCACTATAGGAACTACGGTTATAACCGACGATTCCATCGTGATGACTCCGACTAGTTCCGATACTGTAACAATAGCAGCAGCGACTAATGGGGCATTGAATATAACGACAGTTGATGATAATGCGGCAGCGGCTAACGTACAGATAACGGCAGATGGGGACTTCGATGTTACGGCAACTGGACAAATTGAATTAGATGCAAATTTGTCAAGTGTAGGTACGATTAATTTCAAAAAGGCTGGAACTCAATACGGACAATGGACTTCCAATGCTCAAAATGATGTAAGATTACTTCCTACTGGTGAATTAGACATACATAAAGCTGGGGGAATGTTTATCAGGGTTATGAATACTTCTAGTAGTGTAACTACAACGATTGGTGCTGACACAGGGGCAGGATTTATCGGAACGTCTACAGCACATGCATTTCAGATTTGGTCTGGAAATGCAGCTTCTATATGGCTTCCAACAGGTGGTTATGTCCGAATGGGTGCTGATAGCAGTCTAGGAAGCGCAACACTAACCGTTACTAAGGATTCAAACCCACCGCTATCAGTTGACAGAACAACCGATGATGGTACACTTATAGGTCTATATCAAGACGGTTCTCTGGAAGGCACTATAGCAGTTAGTGGTACTACAGTTAGCTATAACGCTTTCACTGGTTCTCACTTTGCTACAACTGAAGAAAGCATTGATACAGGAATGTTAGTTTCGATGACAGGAACTAACGAAAGATTAAACGACAAAGATTCTTCAGAAATTCTTTATGGAGTAGTAAAATCTATTACAGATAATGATTCTAAAATTCTTGGAACATATCTTGGTCTAATGGAGCCAAGTAAATCTGCTTCTACAGGTAATCCTCATCTTATAGCATCTGTTGGTAATGGCCCTATGTGGCTTGCGGATAAAGGAGCGAATATAGCTGTGGGAGATTATCTCATAGCTTCAGATATTGCTGGACACGCAATGAAAGATACAGGATCAAATACTGTAAGCTACGTTATTGGTAGGGCGACAGAAGCTATTGATTGGAGTACGGTATCAGATACAGTAGGTTCAACAAAACATAAATTAATTACAGTGACTTATGAAAGTTTTAAGAATCTTGAGGGAAGACTTGCGGCATTAGAAGCAAGAGTCACTGCATTGGAATAGAGTGATAAGGAGGAGAAATGGCTATCCAAAAAAGTATTGAAGATAATGTAGGTGTTACACATACAGAAGCATATGTAAAAGTATCAGCGGTGCATGTTGGCACAGATTCAACATCTCTTTCTGTGAATATTTATCATAATGCTGCTGCTAGAAGTAAATCAGATGACACAAGCATAAAGAATCCATTTATCGAAGAAAGAGCTTGGGTAAGTGCCACAGATCATGCTACTTTCTTTGCGGACTCCGTGTTAAAAGCAAATACTAAGTCACCTATAAGCCAAGCTTATGCATGGCTGAAAACTCAGACAGATGCTTTTGATGCTTTTGAAAGTACACCAGCAATAAACTGGACGAGTGGTACAACAGACGTTTAATTTGCAATAATCGAAAAGATGTGGTATAATTTAGAAGACTCGTAACAGAGTTAAGTATAGTTAAGGAGGAAACAAATGGCAGATATAGATATACAAGCAGAATTGAAGGCAGTAACTGAGCAAATAGCAAAGATGGTGGAGGAACTTAATAAAATATCTACAACTAGGGATCAAATGATCCAACAGCTTCAGAATATTAATGGTGTAGCCATGTATCTACGAGGAAAGCTTCCCCCAGAGGAACTACCAGAACAGGATCAAGAATTTGAAATGGTAACAGAAGAGCAGAATATAGATGAGAATAGTGAAGAGAAGGACGACATGTCTAGATCAGTTAAATATCCTTAAATAATAGGAGTAATATATGGCATCCGCAGGATGGGAATTCGATAAAGTTTTTATATGGGACGGAGTAGGAACTGCTAGTGACGATTATACTGATCGAACACTAGAAGCACAGTCACCTGCAGGTACTTCATTTAGTCTTTTTCCGACTGCAGCAGATACATTATACCTAGGTCATTCGGAACGATTTGACATGGCTATATTTGACATAGATATAGCTGGGAGTTTAGGAGCATTAACGTGGGAATATTACAATGGGTCTGCTTGGACAGAATTTATACCATCATCAGGTAGGTTTGAGCTTGATCCAGATGATGATCAAGGGGCGCAATACGACTTCTCCAGAGATGGGGCAGAAATATTTCCGCTAAATATTCTAAATGATTGGGCAACAGTTGCCATTAATTCAGCCACTTTATATTGGGTTAGGGTTTCACCTGCTTCTGTAGCAACTTCACCCACCGTTAAGAGAATTCAGAATAGACCTTTCACTACATACTGCACTACACAGGATGTATTTAATCTTTTACAGTTAAATAACGTAACAGGAACTACAGATTTTACTACGGCTACTATACCAAGTAAAAAGTCTGTTGAATTATATATTCATGAAGCTCAAGCATACATAGATATGGTGACAAGAAAGTCTTGGAGACCTGTTTATATACACGATGAGTATCATGAATTTAATCTAAATGGTATGAAATTAGATAAACCAGATGCTTATAAAATTATAACTCTTAAAATTTGGAATGGTGCAAGCTGGGACAGTAAAACTCAGGGTAGGAAACAGGACTTCTTCTTAGTTCCAGATACAGGAATGGTTCAATTTAGTCGGTATTTCTTATTACCAGCTAGATTTACAAGTTATAATGCACCAGTGTGGCGTTGGGGTGGTGGTGAATTTACAATGCCCATAAAAATAACCTATCTAGCAGGACGAGATATCAATACAGATTATCGACAGGGTGGCATAGTTCAAGATGTCGCAAAGAAACTGGCTGCTATGGATATTATGAGAACCGCTGATTTTGGAAATCTCGCAGTTAGTGGGATGGATAGAATGAGCATATCTGAAAAGATGCAGCAATGGACAGAGGAAACCGAAGATCGTTTAGACTTTATGAAGGCTTTCGAGGTATTTTAAGTGCCTACAGAACCAGTTCCTATTAATGAATTTATTACGGAGTTAGAGAGTCAATGGACATATTCAAATGTTTCTGGCACTTCTAAAAAACCGGCTTTTGTAGAGGTGACAGGTGCTAGTGAACCTATGAGATTTGATTTAAATGTTAATGATCATTTTGTTGGTAGAGCCGGAAGTCCAGCAATAGAGGAAGAACCTATAGGAAATTGGAAATACGGTAATAGAACATATAATTTAGATATAGAAGTATACACATTAACAAGTAGGCAACGACTATATGATTTATCTAGGGAGCTACGAAGAATTTGCCACGCAAGAATACATTCATTAAGTAACTTCCAACGACAACGATTTGTTAATTTTCAGGAGTTGACTCAAGAGCAAGCTAATATGTGGGCAGGTACAATAACAGTAACTTTGGAGAACAATGCTGTTTTATTAGAAACCTAGTAATAAAATAGTATAATATAGAGTAAGTCTTTAATATTGGGAGGATAATAATGGCAATTTACAGGTCTGATCAAGCAACAGTCACTTTCGCACCAGAAGTGGGGCAGGGTGGCTATATGGAAGCTGGAGATATATCCGCTTCATTTACAAGTACTGGTCTTGGGTTACTTACGGCAGTAGAACCCGGAGACAGAACAATTACTTTAACTGGTAATTTTAATCCCGGAAGCGGTGCGAACCTTAAAACTTTTATCATAGTAGGAAATGATACTTATCTCAGTGGCCCTAAAGAAATGCGTCGAGTAGTTTCTGGATTTGGGACAGCTACGATTACGGTAGATACGCCATTCGGTTTTCCACATCCAGCAATTAGTGCTGCAGCGAATCTGGTAGAATATTTAAATACGGCAGCCGATGCTACAGCAGACCCTGTTCAGAGTGATGATAAAGGTAAATTTATTACATGGCTTCCCGGTGTGTATGAGTCAGTTGATGTTCCTGATCCAGAACAAGCTTTTGAGCCAAGATATATATTAGGAAATCTAACCAAGCGTAACTTCTACCAAATGTATGCAGGATCAGAAACTCTTTCTGGTTCTATGGGTGGGATGGTGATGCTAAATGGATTCCCTCTACGATTTCCAATTGGTAGAGTCGTAACAACTCCTGTATCCGCAGCTTCTGACACAGAATTTCAGCTAGACGGAGCCGCTAAAGCCGGAGATACTCATATACATGTTGATCGATCCTCCGGAGCCTCTTCTATAGCGGCAGGGAGTTATGTATTGTTAGGTGTTCCAGCCGGTAAAACAGCACCTAGTGGAAGTGCACATGATGTAGCTGGGGCAAATGGCATACATGACGGTTCGACTTATGGAACTGTTGGTGACAAAGTAGTCTATGAAATTAGGCAAGTTGTAACAGCAATTACCAGTTCTGATGACGCTACGCTACAGGTCTGGCCTCCATTATCATACGATCACGTAGATGACGAGGATGTATATGCTGTGACAGTAAGTGCTAGCACAGAATTTCTACATACAATTTATGAAGAGGTTGCATTGACTCCCATTACTTGGAATGTATCTGTTGTAGATGATGCAAATACAAATATATGGCAACGAAGATATGTAGGTGGAAAGGTTGGTAGTATGACCTTATCGGCTGAGGCTGGAGGTCTCCTAACAGGTGGTTGGGATGGAGTAAACTTCCTAGATATGGTACATAATGTAAAATCTCACCCAACATTGCCAGCAAATCAACCAATGCCTAGATATACATCAATGCAAAGTATAACTTCTACTAAAGTTGGGAAATACAACAGTAGTGGAACATTTGACAGACCTTCTACCGCACCATATTATTTCTCGCAGGGAGAGGTGAGAATGTTTAATGTAGCTGCTGCTAGTGGAACAGCATTAGCTAGATTACAAAACTTTAACTTATCTATTAGTAATAGTACTGAACCTAAGTATTATGTCGGAGCGCAATTCGATGGTAGGAGAACACCTAAAGAGCAATTTGAAGGGAGTAGAGAGTATTCTATGTCTGCCACACTAGCCCACAATGACTCAGCTAATAAAGGAACGGAAGATGTAGCTGACTTATTCAGAGAACTTTTGCTTGCTGGTGATTATCGAGGGGGAACCGCTTTTAAAGGGTTTGGTATAGAACTAACATTTACACGAGATTTAGATACCCTTAATGCATCTACAGAAAAAGATTATATAAAGATTACTATACCAAATGATGGTACGGCTGCTGCTGGAGGCAATGAACAAGGAGCTTTTATTAGAACTGCAACACATAATATATCTGATGCAAATCCAATGTCGGCAGATGCTGATATTGCATTCAGAAGTATGAAAATAGACATTAGGGATTACGAACCTATATATCCATAAAAGGAGGAATACATGACAACAGAGAAAAGTAAAGTACAAGAAAAGAAGACTTTCGATTATAACAAATATTTAGTGTCACATGATCCAGAAACAAGGACACTAGAAATTCCCGAAACTGGAGACACTTTCGAGATTTCTGTAAAACCTCTTCCGTGGAGCAAGAGAAATCAGATAATCTCAAAGAATTTACATTGGGACTCTACAGGAAATACTAGTTTCAGTGCAGATGGATATGTAAGAGATTGTTTGAAAGAGATGATAGTAGAAGCTCCGTGGGGAAGAACCACAGAGACTTTACTACTTTCTTTTGATGACCAATTGGGAGCAGCCTTAGAGACTTTAGTGCCGAAAGCTTTTGGGGAAGGGGTGAATGATGTCATTGATTCCGATACAATAAAAAAAGAACAATGACATATCTGAGGGGAGTAGCGAACCCTCGTGATCCCAAGGAAGGAATGGTCTTTTCATACTGGATAATAATAGTACAGTTGTTAAAACAAGGAATTCCATGGGAAGCTATCCAGTCGCTATCTGAAGAAGAAGTAAGTTTTGTGTTAGGAGTAATGGCAGCATTCAACCAAAAAGAAGACGAAGATCAACAAAGAGCCATGGCTTCAACATAAATGAAATAGGAGTAAGTTATGGCAACAACAGTAGAAGTTTTACTAAGAACTAATGGTGGCCCCGGAGGAAAGGGTAACGGCCCTAACACTAAAAACACTGATACTAATAAGAACACCCCGGATACGCCAATCTTAAAACAGATTTTTGGTGGACTTAATAAGTTCGTTAAAGGTAAGCTAGGACTAAACTTCGGTATCAGTTCGCTGCTTAAACAATCTCAGATATTTACAAGTACAATTGGCGTAATATTCCAGCTACTTGGTGCTTTAGTCGATGTCATGATAGCTCCTTTACTTCCACTGATAGTACCACTTATACGCCAATTCGGGGAATTTATTCCATATATGTCAGGATGGGCGGAGAGAAATATTGCTCCTAAAATAGACGCTATAATACGTTGGGTTAATGACTTCCGTTCCGTATGGGACGGAAGTTGGAACATGCTTTGGGGAGACGAAGGAATAGGTGGACTATGGGATAAGCTTTCAGACTGGTTTAAGAATACTGCACTGCCTTTTATAGGTACATCATTGATTAATATAGTAAGCGAACTGATAAATTGGTGGAGAGTTACTGGATTTCCCTTTATAGATAGTACAATACAGGCGGTGAAAGATTGGTTGACTGATACCGCATTTCCTTTTATAAGTAAGTGGTGGAAAACTGATGCACTTCCTGCGATAATTGATTGGTGGGAGAATACAGGTAAACCATTCATCGTATCAACAATACCATCACTTATTGCCGATATTCTACATGCACCTATTGGCTGGGTAGGGGATATGTTGCTCGACGCTGTCAAATGGATATGGGAAAAAATTTCTCCTGCGAGTTTCGCTAGAAACGCCATTGCCCCAGTCCGTCGACTGTTCGGTATTCCTGATACGGTGGATCAGACTCAGGTTACGAGTATGTACCAAGATTGGAACGAAAGCCCATTTAGGAAGCAGCTTCGTCAGCAGGGGATGATGCCAACTGCAGTAGACATGGGACTTACGAGTGCTGCACTTAGTTCTAGGGCATCTACAGTCATGGAGCAAAATGACGCAGCAAATATTGGCCCTACGACGGTAATTATTAATGGCCGAAATAAACAGGAACAGACTGTAGTAGATCATAAGAACCAACGTGATCAAGATACCTTACTGGAAGTTTATGTAGATGATATTTAAAGGAGAGAAGTAATGGCAGAACCAGAAATTTCAGTATTATTAAGGACATGTAAACATACAGATATACCTGTTGTACCTGCTAATACTCAACTTGCTGAAGCATTAGATAATAGTGAGACAGCAATTGATGTAGACAGTGCTACAAATATTAGTGCTAATGACTTTATCAGAGTTGACGATGAAGTAATGTCAGTATCAAGTAAAAGCTCCAATACTTTAACTGTTGTTCGTGGTGCAGGAAGTACTACAGCAGCGACGCATGATGATAATTCAGCCGTTGAGATACGAACTACTACTACATCATTTGGGTATGCTTTAAAATGCGATAACATATCTATTAGTTATGCTAAAACTCCTATTCAGATTCCTATTCCCCAGCAATCTCCTCAATTGATTGACATAGGAGTGTATAGACCATCTATAAGCTTATCTGGTGTTGTGGATACTAATGGTGGAAATCTCACTGAGTTTGCTTCTGGTTTTGAAGATATGGATTCTTTTAACTACACTAGAACTGCTGGTTATGGAAGTCATGCCAGTGCTAGAAAATATTACATACCTTATAAGAATAAATTAGAAGATTTCGTAACTGATTATGTGTATAGTGAAGAAACTCCTCTAGAAATAGAATGGGGTGATGCAGCCGTTCCGACAGGGAATAACCATACTGGAGGAGCCGTATATGAGGTTGCGTTACAGCAGTGTAGATTACAGGTCGATGCGACAAAAGAAGATAGGTATCAGCTTAGTATGCAGTTTGTCGTAACGAGCCGAAAGGATAGTTAATAATGGCAGTATCTGTAGTTGAATATTGGAGTGGGAGTGCTTGGGTACAGGCAAATACTAATGCTAGTAAAAGTGCTGCTGTTCGTATTGACATAGTTGATAAATTAGGTAATCCACGAAGGGCTAACATTACTGTAATGAATCCTTCTAAAAATCTCTTTTCTACAACTACTGCTTCAGATAGATACGGCCCACTAACCGATAAATTTGGAGACTTCACTCCTATAAGAATTATTGAGACTGTTTCTAATGTAGTACTTTTTTCTGGTAAAGTTTATTCGGCTCAGCAAGAATATGATACAGTTTGGGGACAAGTTATTAAGATAGTTGCTAAAGACAATCTTGCGGAATTAGCTGACATACCCACAGACGATAAAACAAAACCTATAATTAGTGATGGTACTGTTAATACAAGAAGCGAAGTAATTCAGAAAATAATACGTGATTCCGCTTCTAGTCCGCACAGTTCTTCTTT
>Ga0080013_1002425_pt1 | contig 21934 bp, 41 predicted proteins | sample ETNvirenome_6_85_FD_69236 | JGI IMG/M metagenome (GOLD analysis project Ga0080013, IMG submission 69236) | Marine viral communities from the Pacific Ocean - ETNP_6_85 (SPADES assembly) (version 2) | ecosystem: Environmental > Aquatic > Marine > Oceanic | place: Pacific Ocean | collected 2013-06-19 | reverse complement strand
TATTTATCAGAAATCTCTCTACTTCTGTCTAATTTAGATGTCCAATCTACTGCATTTGATGGAGTTTGGTAAAAATCATTGAAGGGTTCTATATATACTACTTTGTCTTCTGAATTAGTAGTCATTACTAAATTAAAAGCATGAGCAACCCCTTTAATAAAATCAATTTGTTTGTATTTTGGGTCTATAACTTTATCTAAATCATAAGTTTGTCCCCAATAAACACCAGATGGGTCAATAGAAATCCGCAAAGATGCTCTGTACCTCGCCCTCCACCAACAATATATCTTGAAATTAGGACTACCAGGACTAGAAGAATTTACACGTAGCCCTGTAGTGAATCTTATTCTGTCTCCTTTATTTAAAAATATTGCTTTTAAATCAATAGCCTCTATATCTCTAAAGTGTTGAGTATACAAAGGAATGGAACGATTAGTAGAAGTAGTCCCTGAAGGATACCCTTGTTGAGTTGGCTCTAATGCCTTTTCTGATTGGGCTATAATATTCCAAGAAGTTTGTCCTACTGTCCTCACTTCAACATTTACAGTAGTTCCAACTTGATAGAGGTTTTCAGTACTAGTAGAATCATGATATGCTCTTGCTATTCTTACTTGTAGCCCCTCTAATATGATGTCATAATTGCCATATTCTCCTACAGTTATATAGTCATTCCCCATATCAAAATAACTTCCATTGTCTAGTGTTACATTCAAATTCTTTGTTGCGCCTATATCTAACACGTTCCTGCCAGCCCCAGTATAAGCATAATCCCCATTAGTAGTGCTTATGTCTTTAAAATCTTCAACAACCCCATCAGTTGATAGTGGTGTAGTAATATAAGTGGTAGCAGGTACAGTAAGAACACTTAAATTCTGCCATTCAGCCTCTATTCCTAAATCATTATACCTATCATCAGGATTATTATATTGAAAGTTTGGAAGTAACCAAACCAATTTCTTAAACATATCTGTGTCCATAAATTGAGATGATATTGTATAATTACCAGCCATCTTAAATATTTGTTCTAATGTGGTTTTAACAAATACTGCAGGTCGCCAATCTGATGTAGGCTTAGGCGTTGGATACTCACTACCATTCTCAAACCAGCCAAAATACCCTAACGCTTGTGTTCCACCTGTGTTGTAAGCATCTTCTTTATGGTCTAATAATTGAATAGTAAAGTCTTTTCCATCTGGGTTAAAATCCCCATAAGATACTACAGGGTAAACTATTGGAGATGCTGAATCTGAATCTTCATGTTGCCAAGTGTCTATTACACCTGTCTTATTATAACTAAGACCTTTTGAATTAGGTAACTCTAGTGTGTTCAAATACGCCTCCTCCAACCCTTTTGCCCAACTCATATTATTACCATAAAAAACACAGTTATAAAGAGATGCGTTTTCTCCCCTCCCTTCCATTCCTACAACTTTAATAAGTCCAGTTAGGCTTTGCATCCCATCTATAACTATTCTACAAGGTTTGTATTTTGCTGCATTATTTTGAAGAACTACTTTAGGATTGTATATGTGTTTTAATAATTTATTATTGTTTTTTGTTGCAGGGACTTTAAAAGTTTTACTATAATCTCCACTTGTTGAAGTGATGTCTTGTATATTCCCAATTTGCAATGTTAAAGCAAGAGGAAAATCAGAATGGTCTGTTATCTCTAACTCCCCTACCATACTTTTATCCCAATCAATTCCACTCAACCTACGACATTTAACATACTTAATACTCCCATCAAAATTACCATTTACAAAAAACCCAAAATTTGTAAGATTACAATTTGCCTGTTTAAAATCATATACATGTGTACCGTCGGTACTGGGCAAAAGTTGGTCAGCACAACTACCATCATCCTTTCTAAATAGAAGATATAGATTCCCTTGAGTTTTTCCAGTTATCCTATATTCCACCCTGTAGGATACTCCTATTTCAAAAGAGGTACTTAAACATGTGCTTTGGATATTACCATAACCAACAGTTGCAGTAGGAACAGAATGAGCCATCCCCCCTGATATTCCCCCATTAAGCCAAGTACCATTCAACGACCAACAAGATGTATCAGTAAAGGAATAATTCCCAATCATATTCTGTCCAACGGGATTGACACTATAATTATAGTCTAATATTTCTATTCTTACTGCCATATATTTTAGGTTCTTTGTGTTATTACTTTATGTGCTAGAGTATAATCAATATTAAACTTAACAAGCCCTTGCTCTTGATTAACAGTTTCAACATCACTATTGGTTATGATTACAGGTATATATCCTTTAGTTGATGGTCGTAAGTATGGTTCTCGTTCCTTCCCCGTTGCTGTTGCTGGTGTGTCCATCTCCACCCATACGTTAGGAGATAACATAATTTCTTCTAGCCACTTCGCAGTCATAGTATTTAAAGGCTCTGTATAAACACTTAAATTTCTTTCTGCGTTTACATTAGAAACCTCTCTACCCCCTTTATATAAATCCCCTCCTCTCATTGTGTCTGATATACGAAGGGCATTATTTCCATAATCTGTTTGATACCATGTTCTATCTACACTTTTTCTTTCTACCACATCTCTACTTATGGTCAACCCTTCAGAAACATCTCTTTTGGCAGTATAACTATCAATACCTCCTATAGAGTTTAGCCAATGAAAACGAACAAATCCATAAGGAATATTCTCATCTTCTCTATCAATAACATAATACTTGTACTCACTTGATTTTTTTATTGTGTAAGGACTCTCTAATCCAATCTTTACAAGACTAACTCTATAGTAAATAGTGTCATCTGTTATCGTATCACCACTATAGGATTTCCAATATGGGAAGTTAGAATCACTTCCATCTGGGGGTGCATATGCTGTTGCAGGTGCAGCAGTAGCAGAACCTGTTGCTAAATTTTTTATATAGTAAGGTGATACATTTTGAATAAACATTTGATATTGACCCGCTTTAATTTTCAAAGTACCAAATCCTGTACTAGCATCCGTTTCAGCATTTGCTTCAAAATCTCTCATGTAAAATGTGTTTTCTGCACCACTTGCGTCAAATGTTTCTACCTTGAATCCTATAGACCCAACACTACTATCACCAGCACCACTAATATCAGTATAGTGTGCAGAATATATATAAAACTGTAAAAACTCTGCCTCTTCATCTATTCCAACTGGCTTTTTAATATCTTCTCCTTCATATGGATTTCTAGTAAGAAATTTTTTAGTAGAAGCAGTATTGAACATTGTATAATCTGCTAGGTAAGTTTCATCCTGCTCAAATTGTGATACTGAATTTATAACAGTAATGAAATTTGAGTCCATTGCCCCAGTAGCAGCAGGAACGACATGACCCTCTCCATTTATAACTTCAAAAGTTGCTCTTACTTTTATATTTCTATAAGTGCCATTTTTTGAAATATTAAACCAACTTACAGGACTACCAGCAGCACCACTATTTCCAAGCACGTTGTCTTGCATTACAGCCCCTCCATTCATACCACCATAGTAATTACTCTCCCAAGTTCCTTTGTCTATTGGGCATAAACTATATGAGAGTTCATCTGCAAGTATTTGACTTACATCTATTGTAAACCTTTGTACAACATTAGAAGCCCCTGTCGCATAGTTTCTATTTGCAATATCTTTTGTCTTTTTTATCGTTGCTATAGTTTTCCAATTGGTAACACCACTCCCCTCATCTACAGCACTCATCACCTGAAAAACTACTTTTATTAAATCACCATCATTACCATCCCAATTACTAGCAGAGGCATTTTCGTCCTCATGCAATCCAGTCCATTGTATTTGAAATCTTAGTGGTTGGTGTACGCCTATTAGATTATTTCCCATATATGTTGGGAACGCACCTGCCAGATTAGAACCAGAAAAATCTAATGGTTGAAACCCCCAACTTAAAAGTCCTCTTACTCCTGCCATATCTTAATATATTTTATATTTATAATTTAAATAATTTTTTATATCTGTTTTTTCACTATCAGTTAACTCTCTATTGTAAACAATAACCTCTTCAACATTTGTATTTGTAAACACCTCCACACCTTTCTTACGTCCTATAGCAAAAGCAGCCCCATTAAAAGTTGTAGTATCATCCCAAGAACCACTTGAATCTACTGCATCTGAACTATCATTGATAGAAGTTTTTAATCTTCCTGTACTTCCATCCAGCCCTGTTGCTATTAATCCATAATTACTAGAATCTCTACTACTTGACTGAAGAGTCGTAGTTCCATCAGCAACAAGAGAATGAAATTTATTCTCAGTAAACCCAACTGAAATCAGATTAGCACCACTAACGTAACTAAATACTGGTAACGTACTAGCATCTGCTGCATTTTGTTTTGCAACAACAAATACAGTATAACTATTGCTAGAGATAGGACAGTTTGAATTTGAAGTAAGACCATCATTAGTCCCATCAAAAGAAAGGTATGTTTTATCGTTAGCCCCATCATAACCATTCCTTAATGGTTGATTTGCAGTTGTAGCCTGTGCCACGCTATTACTATTTCCAGATTGGTCAGCCCAAGCACTAACTCTTTTAGATGGTATATCAAATGTAGCCCCACTATCTGCTTTTAACCAAACTACCAAATCAGAGAAGTCTGATGGGTAATTAGATACTGGTCTAAAGCATTTTGTAAACCCACTCATTGTGAATGTTAGTTTTAGTTGAACTAATTTATCATTTGCTACTTCCTTCACTCTTTCAATCTCAATACTTTCATCATTTAAGTAAGCCTCAACTGTTGCATCTTGATAGTTCTTTAAAACAAAATCTAGCCACTCATTAGCCAAGTCTTGTAAGTTGTCCCATCTTTGCTGTAGTGCTACTACCGATTGTGCCGCTTGTGAATATAAATTATAAAAATTTATCTCAAATGTATACTCCTCCCTACCATCATATATTGTAGGTATTGTAGATTCAGGAGGTTGAATAAGCATTAATGGGTATTGTGTGTCATGGTCTTGGTTTACCTCTCCTTCATAACCAAACTTAACATCTCCATAAGTCCACTTGCTTTCAAATACTGATACTATATCTGTTAATCTTGTTATTGCCATTGTTATAATGTTATATTGTTTTTATTATGTATTTTTTCCTGAACAGCAATTTCATAATCATTCTTAGCAGTATTCCAACTTAAATAAGTTAAAACCTTATACAAGTCTGTTCTTTTAACACTTTCTATATCGTTTTGTCCATCCACTCTAAATATCTTTTTTTCTGCCACCATATACAAACTGTTTAACCAGCCATATGGTTTTATGAACTTGTTGTAGAGTCCAACTGTAGAAACTCTGTTTTTGCCTGTTCCACTTCCTCTTCTGTTTTCCCCAAAAACATTTGGAAAGTCCTTGTTAATTTTACGCTTTGCATAGTCAAAAAAAAACTGAACTCCCAAACTATGTCCATTGTCAATTCCTTGAATTTTTCTGTTTTAGGGGGGATAACATCATCATCATACTCCTCTCCTATTGCTCTACATAGTATTGCCATTTGTTCTGGTAACACATCAAATCTTCCATGCTTCATTATCTTTATTGTACTATCTAAGTGTGTAGACTCTATGTAATCTCCAAATGTATTTCTTTTTAAAAATTCTTTTGGGAAATAATACACCTCACCATCTAACTCAAATTTTTCTATCCCTTGTGGCTTATATTCTTCTAAAGCCCCAGCAAAAGCATTGACAGCACTATTCACACTCTCTAAATCAAGTTGATTCATTTCTTCTGCCTTCAACTCAGTTAAGTACATAAAAATATCTCTATTCATTTTTAATAGTTCTACCTCTGAGTGTTCTGCTTCTATGACATTCCCTTCTTCATCTCTTTTGTTATACTTATTGATTATAGCATATAGCCCACACCAATAATTCAACTTCATGTCTTTCCACTTGGTTGGGATGTCATAGTTTTTGTCTTGAATTTTAATTTGTATCATATAATTAGTTTTGATTTATTTTTTCGTCAACTGAGGTATTAAAAAACTTCTTTTTTTCATTTTCTTCAAATAATACGTCTGCTAATTCTGCTGTAGTGTTCTCACAGTTAAACCCAATCCTTTCTAGTTTATCTCTCAACATTAAATCATTATCACCATCTTTAAGGGCTGTTAAGAAACCAATAGAAGTATAAAAAGACATATTTGGAATTAAAAATATAAATTCTGCCATCTCCCCCTCATCATACTCTCTTTTTTTTAACATAGTGTTGTAAAAATTATTAGAGTACAGATATATAGATTTCATAATACTCAAGAAATCTTGATATTTACCAGTACCTACTTGTTCAGTAGCATAATACATTAATTTCTTAACTCCCTTAATGTGCTTGTCCACAATTTTTTCGTGGTCGTCATTTAAGTAAATTACTTCACTATCTTTCATAGTTTTATGATAATTATTCAAAACGACACAAAATTACACTCCTTATTCTAAATATTTTCATAATTTTCTAACAAACTGAAAAATTAATTAAAATAAACTATCTTCCCCTTACCGTTCCCCCAAATTTCTTTGTTAACAGCCATCACTAAACAGTCTACCATGTCATCATGTTTGGCTGATGGGAATTTAGATAGTTGGTCTAAAAACTCTTCGTTCCATCTACCATGCAATAAACTAACCCTGCCACTTTCAAGTGAAGCACTAATATCACTTACTCTTGCTACCTTATCTTTTGTTGGTGGTTTATCTTCTTTTATATTCAACCCTGTTTCCCTAACTAATGTTTGTACTATAGACTTACCAGATGCTTTTGGCTCTACATATATCCTACTCTTATTTGTGTACCCATTTTTCTGCACCCACTCAGGTATAAACCTAACAAGTTCTGGAAATTCTTTTCTCACATTTGTACAATCTACTATCTGCCACTTATTGTCTACATAGGTATATGCTAATAATGCTGAGGGGTCGTTCTTTTGATTTGCAGTATACGCTGGGTCTATAATAAAGTTTACTGTCGCTTCCTCTCTTTTGTGTCTATCTACCCTAAACCAATCTCTATGTATCATCCCACTATCTAGTGGTGTGGGTGTTTGTTGTAGTTGTCCAGCATACCCATAAGTCCCTAAAGCACTTTTGTAATCATCTAATATTTTTTTACTAAACCTATCCTCCCAAAATAAACCACTATCTTTATCGTAGAACTTCTCTAATGATTTTGGTTTTATGTTTCCATTTTCATTAGTTGCTGGTATACATATGTGTTTATAATTTAATCTTGTTTCTCTATCTAATAAGAATCCACTTAAATCTTCTTCATGTATTCTTTGCATAATAATTATTCTCACCCCAATGTCTGCTTGATTTAATCTTGAGTAGAATGTTGTCCTGTACCACTCATTAGCATTATCTCTTTCGGTTGCTGAGTTTGCCATTTGTGGTGATAGGGGGTCATCCACTATTAGGAAGTCCCCACCCTGCCCTGTTACAGTACCTCCAACAGAGGTTGCTCTTCGCATACCAATATGATTATTCTCATATCTCTCTTTTAAGTTTTGGTCTTTCTTAATAAAGAAAACATCTTCCCATCTTCTTTTAAACCATTCACTAAATATTATATCTCTTGATTTTGTTGATAGTTCAATAGATAGTGTTGCAGAATATGATGAGGTAATGAATCTTAGTTTTGGAGATTTTATCCAAGCCCATACTGGAAACATAACAGTAACTATCAAAGACTTTGTACTTCTAAATGGTACGTTAATAATTATGTCTTTTGTTTTTGGTTCTTGTTTTATTATTCTCTCACACTCTACCTGTAGTATATCGCATATATATTTATGATGCCAATTTGTAGACAGAGGTACTGATGGCTCTACTACATGCCAAGCCTTTTTAAAGAACTCATAGAAACTCATTTCACATAGTTTCTTTTCAAGAGCAAACTTTAATAGTTTTTTACTGGTCATCTAATTCTGTATAGTCAATATCTTCCGTATCATCAAGACCTCTAATTTGATTTTTAATATCTTCAAGGGTAGCCCCTTCATTTAATTTAATCTCAATCTTAGTATCGGTGTCTTTCTTGATTTCTGTTGATGATAATTTTGGGATAGCATAGTTCATTAATTTTGCTATAGCATCTATGTAGGCTCTAGGGTCTTCCTCAAATAAAATATCTAATGCCATCTTAATCTTTACTGGCTGTCCTTCTAAAGCATATGCTAATGACTTCCTAGTCATCTTTGCTATCTGCCTTAGTTCTTTATTTTTTGGCAATAGTGATTTAGGAGTCTTATTATAATTCTCATCTATCTTGCCAAGTTGAGGTCGCTTCTTTCGTGCTTCCTCCCCTAATTTCTTTTCTTCCATCTCGCCAAAATACAAAAACTTTCTTTTCTACTTTCCTAATTATAATATAAAATTGAACAACCAATTGTTAACATTATTATCTATTGTAACAAAACTATGAAAAACTATATTTTTAAAACACTAACTTCGTCCTCTTATAAGACTATGTACATTTCTTAACACCTTATAATCGTCCTCAAACCTATAGTAAACATCATTGCTCATATCGCAAAGTGTGTACCAACCTTTTTAAATAGATGTTTAAATAAAACATAGAGTTTATAAAATTGAACTTTGGTTTTGAACGTGTAGGGGTGTATGGTCAAAGAGTTGTATGGTATACGATTTACGGAATTCAACCCCTCAATATTTTTTTAATCCCCTTTTAAAATTAAAGAACCAAACTAAAACCTGCTTAAGTTCTGGCCAAACTAAAACCTGCTTAAGTTCTGGAAATTCTTTGTAATTATTAAAAATAATATCTTTTTTTTTATAAAGATTTGTATCTGTAAAGAGAAAAATCTAACAAATCAAAACAAATTAATTCTAATTTAACAAACATTTAACAAAATATAACTAATCATTTTAAATGCTTTTAAGAGTGTTTTATATGCTTATAGTATGTAGATATTAAGCACAAAAAAACCATCCGTTAAGATGGTTTAATTGTCCTTATTAGTTATTAAAGTTTGTTAATATGATTATCCCAATAAATTAAAATACCCTCTATTTTTTCAATATCCTTTTTAAATTCATCTTGTTGCCCTCTTGCATAAATATTGTTTATAATTTCTTGTGTATGATATTCTAATTTTTTTAAATCTTCTTTTAAAAATCCTTTTAAGTTTGTTTGTGTTTTCATTTGTTTATTTTTTTAGTTAGTTAATAATTATTTTTAATTGTTTTATAAATTCATAGACGTTAATTTGTCCGTCTTCAAATAATTCAATTTGCATTAATATTTTTTCTCTCATTTGTTTAATTGTTTTTATTTAATTGATTAATATATTCTTTTGCTTTTTTAATACTTCTAAAGGTTTCAGCCACTACATTTGCAAAGTCTTTAGTCCATATATATATGTTTGTGTTGTTTACATTTTTACTTCTGCGAACTTAAACACATCATTTAAAGCGTTTATATCTTTTGCTTTTTGTAGTATCTCTTGGCCTATTATATACACTATCATGTTAACTAGTTGTTCTGCGTTTGTGTATTGTTTAAACTCTCCAAAGTTTTCTTTTTCCCAATCTTGTACAAAGTTGATACCATCAAATATATTAATGTTGTGATGCTTTAACCACTCTTCACACTTATAATAACCGATTAAATAATAGTCTTGATTAAATAGTTCTTGGTGTAATTCATGGACGTCTTGACCTCTACTAATCATATTATCTATGTTGACGTTGTGTAATTCGTCGGCGATGTACTCTTGTAATTCTGTTTTGATTGTTTCTGTATTCATTTTTTTATAGTTTGGTTAATTTTGTTTTATTGCGTTTTGTTTCGCTAGTAATAGACTTTAGTAATTCTCTTGCGTTAGTTCTGAAAAAATGTCTTCAATTGCTTCATTTATTAACGTTTCTTCGTTTGTATTGTCTAGGTTTAAACAAACTGCAGAAGATACGCCAAAATATAAACTTTTTTCGCTGCACTCATTTAATCCGCAGACCTTAGTTTTTATACTATAACTATTTTCAAACCCCCTGCAACTTGTTTCTAATAGGTATTTTGGATACAATGTGTCACCCTCTAATAAAGTTAGTTTGCATTGGATTGATTGATTGTGCCTGTTAATTGTTTTCATTGTTTTTTTAATTTAGTTAATTTTGTTTTATTGTCTTTTAATTATTGACAAGGCAAAGATACAATAAATATTTAAATAATCAACATTTTCTTGTAAAATGTTAAAAAAGTTATTAACAATTAAATTGTTAACAAGTCGGTCTAATAATCTGACTATCAACCTCTTAGCCTCCTAATATCTCAACATTTCTAGCAGTTCCAACAGTTCCAACAGTTCCAACATTTCCAACAGTTCCAACAGTTCCAACAGTTCCAACATTTCCAACAGGTTTATAAAAAAAATAAAAAATAAAAAAATATTTTTTTTAACATCCCCCAAATATTAAAGCAAGAAAAAATAAAATTGTTAAAGTTGTATTGCTATAATTTGTTAATGGTAAACTTCCTTTGCTCATAATATTTGATACTTAGTATTATTAATATTTAATTTATAAAGCGTTGATAAATTGATTATTCTAAAATCTTTCTTTTTTAAATCATACACTTTTAACAGGTTGTAATTGTTTGGCATGTATGGTTGCTTCCTTTCTGTTTTTGGCGTGTACTTCTTGCCAATCATACAATTTAAAATTCTTTTTGTATTATCTTTTTTGATAAAGTGAGCAGTAAAAAACTTATATTTATTATCTTTTATTATTTCTTTTGCTTTGTCTTGTGTTATTGTTTTTGTCATTTGTTTATAGTTTTAATAGTTATTTTTAAAAGTTTCTTTTATTTCTCTTCCTGTTCTTGTATTAAATCTGTAAGAGTGTGTAAATAGTTTGTTAATTGGTTTATTTTCTATCATGAAAAAAAACATTTGTAAAGGCGTACAATTATATTGTTTTGCTGTTTCTCTAGATGCTTTAACTAGTTTTTTTATATCATGCTTTAAGTATCCATAATTGTAGTATATATAATTTTCTGCAAATTTTAAAGTAAGTTTTTTAATTGATTTCATTTGTTTATTGTTTTAATAGTTTTTTAAAGTTGTCCAGGTAATTTCAAAGTCTGATAATTTTTCCGGCTCATCTCTTAACAAATTGTTTTCTGTTAGCCATTTATTTGGATTGTTTGTGATTGCTACTATATATTTTCTTCCTGTGTTTTCTGTGTATTCTATAACTGCTATTTCATTTTTTAGTTTCATTTGTTTAATTTTTTTATTTTATTTATCATGTTTATAAAATTTTCTTTTTCTTCTTCTGTTTCTTCGTGGCAATCTTGACAAATCTCTGTGTCATCTACAAAATACGTTTTGCTTTCTTCTACATCGCAAATTTCGCAATATCTTGTTTTCGGCTGGTACTCGCAAGGGTCTTCATGTCCTTGTCTTACTGATTCTAAATAGTTTTTATAATTCATTTTTTTATAATTTTATATCTTTCGTTGTTAAATATTTCATCTTCCATTTCATAGAATTTTGCGACAATATAATTTTCAATATCATTGAATATGGGGCTGTGCTGGTTGATATCAATATTTAATTGTTTTGAAATTTCGTTATATACATTTAATCCTATTAAATTGTCTTTCCTGTCGTATTCGTTCAGAATATAAGATACTATAACTTTGTCGTTCTCATCTACATCTAAAAGTTTTTTTTCTGTTTTTTTTGTTGTCATTTTTTATAGTTTTTAATTAATAATTTATTTTAGTAGTTTAATTGAAAATGCAATAATATAGAAGTATAAAAAGCCGCAACCATAACCGCCACAATCAACCATAATGGGATGTAATCAATTAAATTTTTTTCTTTTAATTCTTCTGCAAAATAATAATTTTCGTTTTTATTGTTTAGATTCATAAACCTTTCTTTTTCTTTTTCGTTCATAAATTGAACTGAATTTGTCTTTAGGTTTGTAACTTTATAGTCTTTCATTGTTTTTTGTTTTTAGTTATTAATTAATTTAGTGATACACTAAGCCAACTTTCTTATTACTTGTTATTGCGTTTAAATCATTGTTACTTGCATTAATATAACCTGCAGCGGCTAACAATTCTTTGCTCTTAAAAATTCTTGCGTGTCTGTCTTTTAAAGTATTTATTAAATTATCTTTTTTGCTACCTTCTGAAAATATAATCTTTAGATTTGTAGGTATATTAATGCAACCTTTAAAAAATGGGATGCTTTTAGTATATGCATAAAAAACTACATCTTTGTTACTGTTTGCAATCTCTACCCATTTATTAAGATACTCAACGCTGTAAAAGTCGCCTGAGTCGTGGATTCTTATATGCGTGGGTCGTTCCAGAATAATTGTTGCATTCATCATTGGCACAAAGTCTTTTGTTTTGCTTAATTCGTAACGCTTGTTTAACCCTTTTATAACTGCTGGATATTTGTAGTTTCCTTTCTGAGCATAGCAATATTTAATGCAATCTTTTGCAAATGGACAAACTGTTTTTTTGTCTTTTGTTTTGTATGCTGGTAAACTAAAATTGAATACCCTCATTTTATTTTCTAAAGATGTTTTTTTTAGTTTTGCGTTTTGTGTTAGTAAGTTCATTTTTTATAGTTTGGTTGATATTGTCTTTATTTCTTTTTCTTTTAATTCATATATCTTTTCATCTAAGAATCTCATATACATAAAGTCCTGTTCATGCAATAGTTTAACTAGTTCTCTTCTTAAGCACTCTCTGTAAAAGTTTATATCTTTTTTCATTTTTTTGTTTTTAGTTATTAAATTGTTTTTTTGCTTTTATTATTGCTCTTTTATAGTCGTTTTCTTTTTTTCTTCTAATTTGTTTAAATCTGTACTCTCTGCAATTACGTTTCCTTTATCTTCTAAAGTGTAAATTTTAACTCCGTTTTGTTTTGTGCTTTTTGTAATTTTCATTTTCTTTGTTTTAAATTTATTTCGTTTTAATTATAATGCAAATATACACCTTTTTAACAAAAAACAAGAAAATGTTGAAAAAGATTTACTCTAGTAAATGCACATTTTTTTTTAAATGCTCTATTTTTACTTTGTTTTTTTGCTCTTTTTTTGGTCTGTGCTTTGTAAAGTTGTTTTTTTAAAAGGGTTGAATAATTGTGCGTGTGTGCGTGTGTGCGTGTGCGTGTGTGCGTTATATACATCAGACTTCAAACAGAAATTTTTCTAATACATCAGACTTCAAACAGAAATTTTTTTTTCCCAAAAAAAAAACCGATTAATAAAATCGCCAAGTCTGACCTTTTTTACTACCACAACCCTAGCAGTTTCAGGGCAGTTTCAGGGCAGTTTCAGGGCAGTTTCAGGGCAGTTTCAGGGAAAAATTTTGTAAAAAAATTATACAGGAATTTTCATGTACCAATCTAAAACATCCATACACTCTTCAAGACCTTTAACTACTTTAGCATAGTATCCAGCCTCATTAAGATATGCTACCCACTCTTTTTGCTCTTTAGATGGGTAAGATTTTTTATCTGCTTTAATTTCTAGGAATAGTCCAGCGTACTCTTTGTTAACTCTAAGTATCTGCATGTCTGGAAAGCCTTTAACATATCCTGTCTTTTTTGCTAAGACTGCTTGTTTCATAGATGTTCTGATGCCACCAAGACTTGCACAATATCTTAGGTTTGGGTATGCGAACTGCATATAGGTACAGAAAGATGATTGTACTGTTGCTTCTTTTTTCATTTAGAGTTTACCACCTACAATATTTTTACCACGCACCCCCCTGCCACCCCCTATACCCCCCTCGTTATAGGTAGTTCCTTTTAAGAGTTGATACATTAAAGGTTGAGATACTTTGTATTTCCTAGCGATAGATGATACAGTAATCTTTTGTGCTGAGGTATGGTATTCTTTTCTTATTGCGTCTGCTTCTTCAAAAGTAAACTTTCTTCTAGCAAAGCCTCCCCCTCTCATATCTTTTCTGTCTTCTAATTTTATTTTTCTAATCTTTGGCATAATTTTTTATTCATCATCAAACCTGTCATTAGTTTCTCCATATTGATTTTCAATATCTATATCAACTATTTTAACGTCTGATTCTTTAGGATTCTTTTTATTTATATAACATATTCTATCTATCAATTCTTTATCGGACTCTATCTCTTTTATATTTGATGTAAGAACAAAAGTATCTAAAGTTCCAGTATTTACTTTTCTGGTTATCTTTTTTTTGTTTCTTATCTCATAAGAGATGAATACTCTAAAAATTGGTTTCTTCATTTTTCCATTGACATTTTTAAAAGTAATAAATATCCAATTATATCATCAACAGTATCTTCTGTTTTATCATTAATTCCTTTATTTTTTATCCTAGATAACTTATCGTCTAGCCTAGCACATATAGCCTCAGTAGAATCTAATTTACTAAATATGTTAGATGGATTTAAGGCGGTATCACCATATGCTTGGTTTTTTTCTTTCAGCAGTTTCACCACCCTTTCTACTACTTTATCTAAATGCCATTCAAAATTAAGTTGTGGTTTTTTATTTTGCATATTTAATTCTTCTTTATTTAAAAGCATTTTAGGATTTATTTTACTTTCTTTTTTATCAAAAGTAGTTGTAGGTGTCCATCCATTTCTCCCAATTTCGTAATAATATTTATTATGTTTAGTCATTTTTCTTTTCTTGTTTTATTAATCCATCTATTAAATCAAGCATTTGCGTAGGAGTATATATCCTGCTATCTACACTATAATTTTTATAAATGCAAGTGAAATTATCATCTTCATAAGTCCACAAACTTTTAACATTTTTTTTCATATGGTCTTTTAAAATCCATTTAATTGTTTTGTAAGTTCTTTTATTTTTCATTGTTTTTGTTTTTAGTTATAATTCGTCTTCAAATTTAGTGCAGAAAAACGCCTCTAATATACAATATATTATAAGTATTAACCAAATCGTTGTTAATATCTTCATTCTCTTATCTCTCTTATTAGCCACATTGCAATGGCTGTTATTATTACCCACCCTATCATTTTATTAGTTTTGGTTCTGGTCTGTAATGAGGTACTTCTTTTGGATTTTCCCCCTTGTCAACTTTTGACCTTGCATCCCAAATTAAATCCTTATGTTTTCTTAACCATCTCATGTATGTTGGTACATTGAGATGTATAAAGTCTCCATTTATAGGAGTTCTAACTCCTAAATTAAATGCGTTCTCAGCATCTTCAAAATAAAAATTTCTATATGTTCTGACTAAATCATCTGCTAAACTTTGAGCCATAATCATAATTGTATCTTCCTCAACATTGTTTTGCCCTAATTCAATATAGGTTTTACTAATTAAATCTACAGAACTCATTAGTAGTTCTTCTTTAGCCATTGTTTTTATTTGTTTCATTGTCTAAATTGTTGTTTAAGTTTTTCTTTTACATTAATGTTTTTTTGTAAATGAGCATGAATCTTGCTCATACCTTTGTTTACTTGTCTTTTTTCCCAAGTTCTAACACAAGCCTTCCAATCTTTCATTTTGTTTTTACCTATCTTCCAATCTTTACTTTCATAGAAATCGTAAAAAGTTTCTGCATCTATATTATTCTTTCTTTCAATACAATACTCAGCAATTTCACTAACAGTTGGTTTTTTAAAACGCCCTTTATTATTACTATCTGTAAGATTAATATTAATACTTGTATTATTATCCTTAAAGTTTTCTTTAATACCCCCCTTGTCGTTTTCTTTAATACCCCCTTTAATAATACTTAAATACCTCCTATCAATTTCTTTAGTACCTCCTTTATATGTGTAATAAGATGATATATAGCCATTTGAGATTAATTCTCCTACCCACTTAGAAATAGTTACTACACTCTTTCCATAAAGATTAGAAAAATATTTATTACTAGCAAAACACTCACCATTCATATTTAATAGTGCAGTAATCTCTGCATATAATAGTTTTGCATTGGCTGTTAGATTCTTATCGTACCTAACCTCAGCACTTATTATAGCATAGTAGTTTGGCTGTTTCATTGTTTAATTGTGTTTTTGTATTTTTAGTTCATAGCATTTTGTGTACGTTGACATAACAACATCCCACTTACTCACATCTTCATGTGTTGCCCAGCAAAATCTCGCATATAAAGGGTTTAAAGGTTGAATAAACAAATAATGTGTAACTTTTTTATTATGATTGTTATGAGCCTTATAATTAACTCTAAGCGTGTTTCCATTACTCCTAACTCCTTTAACATCAATATAATTATATTCATCTATACCTTGCATAATTATATCTGCTTCAACTACTGGTCTTGCCTCAATTAAAGGGGCTGCTTTATACTTAACACCTTTATTGTTATCTAAAACGTGCCTAGCAACTAACTCTGCAAATATTCCTAGACTTTGGATTTCGTGTTCTTTATCTCCTCTATATTTTTCTGTATTCTTATTATATACATCAGCAGATAACATACTCCTAACCTTAGCAAGTTCATCAGATAAACCAATGAAAGTGCTAGGGTAAGTTGTATTTTTCCACTTAATCATTAGAATGGTAAGTCATCTTTTTCTTTCTTAGCCGAAGTTTTCTCTTTTTTCTCTTGTGGCTCATAGTCATTCACATAAGCATAATGAGTAGCCCCTTTTTCAGATGGTTCTCTCCTTTCTGCAATCACCATAGACACCCAGCCATTCTTTGAGTTTGCTTGTAATTCATCAACTTTAAAGTTTGCAACCATCATTGACCCAAACTTTGTTTCAATGTTTTTGATACTACTCGGTAAGTAGATTTTCTCTTTTTTCTCTTTCATGTTTTAATTTATTTATTTTATATAATTTGGTTAACGATTCATTTGTTTTTTTTAATTCTCTTTCTAGTCCCTCTATCTCTTCATCTATTTCAACTTCAATAATTCTATTTTCTACTCTTTCAAAATTTTCCTCAGACCCAAACTTTTTCTTAGCATACTCAAATTCAAATTGTCTGTAATGATGAATAACAGATGCGTGATGCAGGTTGGTTGTTTTTGCTATCTCTTTAAGGGTTAACCCAAACACTTCTCTTAGTGTAAAGATAAACAACCTTTTAGCAAGAATAATATCCCTCTGTCTACTTCCTAAAAAAATTCTATCTCTATCTACGCTGTATATATCTTCTATTTCTTTTGTTATTATTTCTTGATAATAATCACTAAATTTTATTCTTCTTCTCATTTTTTATGTTTTATTTTATGTCGTACACTATTGTATCAACTATATCTTGTATCTCTAATCCAATAAAATCTGCCAATCTTTTAGCATGAATAAACCTCATATTAGTTGGTGTTGCTATAAATTTTTTGCTTGTTGCATAATTAACCTCTAACACTTTACAAAGACTTAAATTAGACACACCATATATTCTTAGCAATGCTTCAAATTCATTTCTGGATTTCCTAATTTTATTTAAAGAGTATTTATTTGTCATTTCTTGATAAGTATTTTTTTACCTTCCACTCCTCAATTTTAAATTTAGTTTTACCTGCATAATAGAAATCCACTAATTGGTCTTTGTTCAAAAGTTGAACTATACCATCTTCAACCACCTCCCCTAAAAGATTTTTTTTATTCCATATAATATGAGAATGCGGCTTTTTAAAGTGGTCATAAATCTCTATGTCCAAATACTCCATCTTTGAACATTTTTTCCCATTGCTTTCTTGTGTCTTTTTCAATTTTGTTTTCGTTTATTAGTTTAATAATTTCTTCTGCTTCTAATTCAGTTATATCATTTAACCTACTCATAATACTTTCAATCGTTTGTGATGGTAATGCTGTATGGTATATGTTGCTCTCAATGATGAGCCATTGCGTATCTGTAATAGGCGTTGGCTCACCATCAAGCAACTCATCAAACCAATCTTCACTCAATTAGTCAACAATCTCATCTTGTCCGAACACACCTTGTTCATAGAATCCAGCAATTTTAAGAACAACCCTGCTCATTGCTCTCTTCTCTGCCATAGCAACTGGGAACTTTTTACCACCTCCCATTAAGTTAGCATCAGATGCTTCACCAAAACTCATAGCGTTTCTAACCTCATTACCAACTTTCATTGAGGCTGCTGCTCTTAACACACATATAGACTTATCTGTGTCCATATTAATAACCTCATAGGCTACTGTAATATTGTTTCTTGACACTATCTTGTCAATACCAGTTCTTGTGATAATTACAAAACCTCTCTTGTCTTTGTAAATATCTTCTTCGGTTAAACCATTTTCTTTGTAAAGCCTTCTAAGTGCTTCTTTTCTTGTTTCAACAACAGGCTCAGGTTGTTTTCTTAGTTTTTCTTGCATTGTTTTTTTTCCCATTTGTTTATTATTTAATTGATTAATATTCGGTTGTTTTGCAATATTGTGCATTGCGTTAATAGTTTCTTGTTGCATTTGTGTCAACTGTTCTTTCATTTTTCCCATTGTTTATTGTTTTTAGTTAATTTAATTTATTTAATATTTGAGTGTTTAATTTATTAATATACATTTGTTCCATTATCAAAAAAGGTTGTTGAATATCCCAATTTAAGCCAAAAACAAAAGGAAAGCAAGAACGAATAATCGTTTTGCAAATTTGATTTTCTTTAGTTGTATATGTTCCGCTGCCTGTTTTTACTAATTTACTCCCTATGTAATGATATACAAATCTAATTTCTATTTTTTTAGTTTCTTTGTTTTCTTTCCATTCAAACACCTCTGAAAACTTTTCAGGTGCTAACATTTCGTTATTGTCGCATATATGCATAAAAGTTTTGTGACAATTTTTTAGAGTTTTATAGCCTCCATTTTCTAATATCGCTATATTCTCATATTCTTTGTGTATTGTAAATTCTTTTGTTTTCATTTGTGTATAGTTTTTAGTTAATAATTGAAGCAAAGTTATAAAATTGGAATCAACTACCAAAGGTTTTTTAACATTTTTTTAATAAATGTTTGCCTACTAGGTTAAAATTTTTAGAAATAATGCACTAATCGTGCTACTTGACCACTATTTTTTTCGTGTATAAAGCCTTCAACTGCTTTTAAAATACCTGTGAATCCTTTTCTTGAGTGCCAACTATCAGTTCCTGATGGTGAACGCATATACTCTACAGTAACACCAATAAAATCTTTAGCATCTCTCCATTTGTGTTTTACTTTATGGTGTAAATGGTGTAAATACCAGTATCTATATTTAGTGCTACTCCACATTTCTGGCTTTTCTTGAGCCATTAATAAAGGCAGGTTATCCATTTTAGCACCATCACCATGCTCTAACCCTATCAAGTTAGTACCATACTGATAATATTTTCTGTGCGACACACTAATGTCAAATGTTACCTCATCCTCATGTCTAAACCAACTCTTTAATGCGTGGGCTAAATGAAACCCACTCTGGTAATCATGATTGCTCATAGAGTGAACAACATCTACAGGTGCAACCAGCCTTAACATTTCTACACATTTTATATATAACGCTAAAGCAACCTCAAAGTGTTCCCACCACTTTCCGTCTGTGTCTTGATAAGTTCCCTTTGTTGTTGTGCTGTAAACATTATCAATATGCAGTACATCATTTCCTATGCAAAATAAAACTTTTTCTACACTAAACCCTTGTGCTTTATCAACAAGTCCCTGTAACCCCTCTAAAACCTGCATACAGGCAGTTTCAACATCATATCCACTACCAGTTTCAACAGCATTTGCATATTTACCTATATGTATGTCTGCTGGATTTATTACCAATAAGTGATTGGCATTTTTGTTTTTTCTTTTTACTGAAGGGTAGTGAGGGGAGTGGTTCTCAATAAGGTTACTTATATTATCTAATATGTCGTTTTCATTAATAGACATATCTTCTTTTGTAACTACGCTGAATCTGTATTCTCCATTTGCCGATTGCCAATGCTTAACAGAAACCACATCTTTTTTAGAGATACCCCTATCCGCTAAATGAATATCTAACGCTGTATTACCATTAATATTTGTTGTACTGGCTCTACCCTCATAGATTACCTCCACCTCTTCTGGAGACAATCTAATTCGTTTTCCATATTTTTTCATAAAATTATTTATTGATTGCCACGCAAGTTATGCAAAATAAATGCTTATAAAATACAAAAGTGAGATGCTTTTTAACACCTCACTCTTGAAAACTATAAACAATGAAAACAAAGATAGGAACAACCCTATCCAAGTAAGTTGCTAAGATAATTATTTTTTACAACTATCTGTACAGTTTGCACATTTTTTTTCAAACACAGAGAAGCATAAAGGAAGGACACCAAGCCCTGTCATTATAAGGGCATTTGTATCTATACCATTTTTCTCTATATATAAACTTGCAGAAACAACTATTACACCACTAATGGTTCTTTTACTACTCCACTTCCCCTTAGAATCTGTAAAAAGTTGTTTTACTGCTTTTAAAAGTTCTGTTATTGGCTTAACACCACTTGACATTAATGCCTGACCTATCCATTTTTTAAACATTATTTTTTAATATCTGCTAGTCCTTGACCTAAGATAAGTGTGAGAATTGCGTAGTAAACTTTCTCAATCTCACCCTCAGTAAGACCTAATTTAACTGCTGCAAAAGGAACAAATATAGCCCCAATTGTATACCAAAATTTTCTTGAATCAAACATTTTTTTTAAAATTTCCATAATATATATTTATTTAAGTTATTATTAAAGTTTATAAGACAATCCTATATTAAAAGAATTATCATCATTTTTTCTAGTATAATTTGGCTCTACATAAAGTTCATTCCACACTCTAATAGAAGTGCCAATTCCCAAAGTGATATTATCTGTAGAGTTTTCAGCAGGAACTTGTGCTGACATATAAATCATATCATCTATACTGTACCTTGCTACCAAATCATAGTCATCACCATTTTTCTGAACACCTAACATCATCTCGTTATTTAACTGATACCCAACACCAATGTTATTTGTAAAGTTTTCCAGCCCCCAACTTTCTCCATCTGAAGGCTCGTTTATATTACTCATTACTCTATATTGTGCTGAGGCATTGAAACAAAATAATGATACTGCTAGTGCTAAAATTGTTTTTTTCATTTTTCTTATTTTTAATTATTAATTAATACAACCAAATCACAGGACTTGGTTTGTTGTTATAATCTATATCCACATGGATAAAAGATTTATGTAATCCATATCTTTCAAATTCTGCATAAACTAAAGCATCCATCATAATCGCCCTAGTGTTACTATCTTTACATTCAATATCTGCAGCCAAGCCTGTAATGTGAGATGAGGTTGGGTTCTTCTTACTTTCGGGATGGTTTTCACATCTATAGCCACTATTTATTTTAAATGGTATTCCTGCAAAACCTCTTGCCCTATCTAATTGCAATAATAAATCATCACTAATAACAGTTTCACCACACCCACATTTACAAGTGAACTCTGATTTTTTGAAATATTTTAATTTCATTATCTCCCTTGAGAATTATAAGGTTTAACATATTGTTTCCCCCCTTTTGTTCTACTTTTATTTTTAGAGTGTATACCCTTTCTCTTTTTTCTGGTATTCCCTCTAAACTTAAAAACTGGCGTTCTTCTCGCCATATTATGTTGTTACTGCTAATATCTCTATATCACACGCTGCTGTATCTGCATCTGCCTTTATCTGAGTTATATCTGCAAACGCACCAAAAGTTGTACTAGCGTCAATAGCATCCATATCGTTACTCATTAACAAGAAGACATCTCCTGCTAATAATTTATAAAAGAAAGAGTCTGCCCCATTATAAAGTGTTAAAGTTATAAAATTAGTATCATCTAAGTTTGTAATTCTAAAATACTTGAAATCTCCTACAGTAAGTTGACCTGCTGCATCTGATGCCCCAAAGTTTAAAATTGCAGGGTCTGATGTGCTTACATTCATTATTCTTTGCAAAACCTGCCCA
>Ga0080013_1002424_pt1 | contig 21942 bp, 25 predicted proteins | sample ETNvirenome_6_85_FD_69236 | JGI IMG/M metagenome (GOLD analysis project Ga0080013, IMG submission 69236) | Marine viral communities from the Pacific Ocean - ETNP_6_85 (SPADES assembly) (version 2) | ecosystem: Environmental > Aquatic > Marine > Oceanic | place: Pacific Ocean | collected 2013-06-19 | reverse complement strand
TGCACTCGATAGTAAATGAGACATAACATTATATCCTATCCCTGTGATAGTAGAGTTTAATTTATTTGCAAACCGGTTTCTTAATCCCATAACTGGAATACTAGCTCGGGGATGACCAGTAGTTCCATATTGAGGATCTGTTAGTAAATTATCTAGGTTTAATAGTTTATTTCGCAATTGTCTCATTCCAGAAGTACTTGGTTCTAAGATTGGCATATCTTGTAATGCATGACCTCTACGATCTATTGAGTTCGTATAATCCTGGCCTGGATCCCATAACCTATAATCAACACCATCATCAGACAAAGCCCATTGACTTACACTGAAATTTCCCTTACCCATTAATTCCCTACCCCGTTTAGTTAAGACAGCATCTACAGTTATGTCTTCGGCATCCATATATCCCATTTATTTATCTCCCAAAAAATTTAATATCATTATTAAGCCTTTCCCAACTGACAATTATGGACTAACTCCATACCCATATAAATTAAGACTAACTGTAAATTTTCCTGATGTTGCAATTGCTTCAATAGATACCGTTACAGTTTCAGTTACGCCGCCATACAAAGAAGCTGGATAAATCCTAAATTCAGTTCCTATTCCCCAAGTCTCAAAGTTTTTACTTTGCATATTATATTCGGTATAATAGATTGGATCAAACGGATCATTCCAGACCCCACCTTTTGGGGTACCAAACTGTACGGGCACTAAGTTTCCCCCTCTAGCATTTGAGCCATAAGTTTCCAGAAGGAAGGGAACCGAGATAACATTAGGACTGAAAACAGTTATTTTATATCCTTGTTTATAATTAACATCTTCAAGTTGTGGAGGACTTGTTTTCGGAATAAGAACTATTGGATTATCAATCCAATAAGTACTGGCAATTATATTTGGTATATCGATTATTTGAGAATAATTTCCACCCAGCAACGATATAGTAGGAACCGATCCAACATTTTTAGCCAAAGAAATGAGTTTATGTCTCATAGTTGCATCTTGATTGGGATTAGCTTCTATTAGTGACATATCTTCAATTGCTTGGCCATAATATATTGAGCCATTTGTATTGTTGGGATCCCACAACTCATAATCTATTTCGTCATCAGCAACAGCAAAACGAGATATTTTAACTCCCTTAGGAAGTAATTCTCTACCCTTTTCTGTTACTACTGCATCTATTGTTACTAATTTACTATCAATATATCCCATAATCCACTATAAATATCTATTTGTTAATAATTATTAATCCCACCCAATTTAACCATCAAAGTAAACCCTACCTTGATCTCCTGACCCGCGGGTTCCTAGAGTTCCGGCTTGATTTGGATTCAACGGATATCTCTTAGTAAAAACAGAAGAAGCCGGAGAACCAGGTTTATTTGGATTTAATTTATCATTTCCAGCATAATTAAAAGGAACAGTAATATCAGGAGAAGCTGCTGCTGTTTTATCCAATCCGGGAGTTCTTACATAATAAACATTATTTGTTGTTGTAAATACTTCTATTACTGCTCTACCATCGGGCACATTCGAAGAGGATTGATAGGTTAAAGAAAAATCATTACTGCTGGATCCAATAGCATATATTCCAGACTGTGAACCTGCAGTGGTATAAAATTCACTAAATAGTGTACACCCATTATAAAATAAATTATTTATGGATGTTGGTAAATAGTCCTGAACTCTAGCATAAGCAAATGATGTAGATTCATATGTGCCCAAAGAAGCACTTATATCTGCATCTTTGACACTTATTTCACTACTTGTAAAATAACCATTCTGAATTTGTTTCAATTCCGACAAAGGAGATCCGGACACATTAACTGCAATAGGATCCCTAAGCCAATATGGATTATCGTCTGAAGAGAAGCTTCCAATAATAAAATCTTTACCTATTTCTGCATCCCCTATTCCCTGTGCCGGAATTCCCTGATTTTTCCAACTATATAAAGAACCCTCATATTGGGGATATCGCCCCGTTACCTTACTCGAAAAAATACTAGCACTTATTCCAGTTTGTAAATTATTATAATATGGAAGATCAACTTTAGACATTGAAATTATAGTATTTGAGCTATTATAATTACTAATATTAAAATCCATTTGTGGCGTAGAAGAAACTGGAGAATTAGATGTAAAACTTCCCGCCATATTGACTCCAAGTTTCTTGGGTCTTTCCAACATGTTTGAGCGAATAGTTACTCCAATAAAAGATCTAGCTCTAGCAGGTAATAATTTTTCCATTTGTAAAAATAAAGCCTTATCAAAATATTTTAACAGTCTGAAAAATGCATACATATTATAGCTATCATTAAACTTCTTTTTATAAATGTGTTGTAAATTTGTTAGACCCGAATATTGAGTCTTGAATTGATCTCTAGGATCTCCAACAAAATCACCAAAGGATAATCCTCCGAATTGATAAGCTATATCCTGATCAATATTATTTATTGGATCAAACGATATTGAAACTTTATCAGAATCTATCGGAAAAAGCTCATAAGAACTAGTTTGGAAAGTCATATCTGGACTCAAACTTTGAGTAAATAATTCATTATCTTCTATTCTAATCTTTTGATTTATTGGCCTAGTACCCACTATATCTGGGACTCTAGTACAATAAGTTTCCTCAAAATCCAAATATCCTGTTCCAGCAGTAAAGCCAACTGCAGAAGCACTAGTAGATCCACCTAAAGATCCAGTAGAATATTGAACTATACCTTGATCAGGATGACTTGATGATATAGCTGTATAAGTGGCCCGGTCTGGTGTACGAAGATCGCTTCCAAGAGTATATCTTCTGACCAATAAATCAAAAGAAGAAGTATAAGTATTACCAATATAAGACAATGGAGATAGAGTATGAGCATCTAATATGTCATCATTTAATTGTTCCATATATTGTCTATATTCTTGCATTGATCCAGAAAACATTTTACTTGGTAATGAAGAATCTCGCAAATTCATTGGAGCTCCACCAATTCTTAAGTATGCACTACCAGATAATGCCCAAGCTCTATTATATGTCCTATAAGTAGTGCCTGCACTCATTTGTGGACTTGTAGAAGCATCTATAATAGCACTTCCACTATGAGTTATCAGACAATTGGGCGTCATACATTCTGGAGAATTAGCAGTTTTTTTAACTTTCAAGACCCATTTTTGTGTTTTAATGGGCAGCTGTACATTTGACGGTGCTGGTTCACTAGTTGCAAGACTTATATTCCACCAATCCCCATCATATAATGGCAAATAAGCAGTTGAAGCAGAAGCATATCCATTACTGCCACTTAATGCAAAAGTTAATCTTCCATAATTAGACAGATTCGATATATTTGAAGAACTATATTCAGAAAATACTCCCCATTGAACTCCAGCATCAGTTCCTGATTTTGAACCAGTACTGACCAATAGAGCATAATCCGAATCCCCCTTCAATCTCACTCTCAATTCTTGAGTTCTAGGCATGCCCTGTTTATCGGGTGGTATTATTAGTTGATTAACGGGATTCCAATCACACTCTATATATCCCGATCCATCAAAATTTAATGCATAATTAAATCTATCGTTTTGAAAATAACTATTAGCACTCTGTGTTAATTCAGATCCACCATATTCTTTAATATTTAAAATGGTTGGGGATATGCCATAACAATTCATTAGAGCCTGAATTCCCCTCTTAGTTCCTTTTGTTTTATAGAGATATGGCAGATTTGTCAATACTCTATTCCAAATCTCTTTTGTAATATCTCCTCTTGGAACAGAAGGAGGATATCCCAAAGAAGCCAAAGTTGCTGCATTTGATGCAGTAATTACAGATTGGCCAATACTATTGGGATCCAAAGAAGAACTAACATAACTACCACTGGGATTAGTTCCCAAAGCATAAGTCCACAAATCATCCAAATTAAATCCACTTACTGCATCCCAGCCAAAAGACTTAAGAGAATCAAATATTAAATCTTTTGAAAGCCCACGATATAATCTCTCGTCTCGATTATACAGCTTGCCCATGTGGTTAACATAATTATATAATATATCATAATGCTGTCCCATCATATCTACATAAGAAACATAATCCTCATTCTCATCTTTTTCTCTTATATGAGCGGGTATAGTATTTCTCAAAATATGAGGATTGTTTAAATCATACAAGGAAGCCGAATATAATTGACCAGTATGATCTGAAACATTTCCAAACCATTCTGTAGCCTCAGAAGAACCAACTGAAGATAGAATAAATGGTTTTATAGAATTGGTCTTGGGCCAAGTAGTGGGGGTAAATTCACCATAAGAACTAGTAGCATATGAAGCACTATCAAAATATAAATAATGTTCATAAGGATCAAAGCTTCCAACCAATTGATCCCTTCTTCCCTGCCACTTCTTTCTATTAGTTATAAATTCTGCAGAAGCTGTGACACTTGCATATGGTTGATATGCAGTTGAAGAACTATATTTAGTTGTCAAATTGGTTATTTGGGTATCATATTGTTCTATCAACTTTAATTTATACCTAAAATTTCTAAGTCTTTCCTCTGCTGAACTAAAGTGAATAAATTCATTATAATTCCTAAAATCAATTCCCAGATTAACGCCTTGCAAGCTACCACTAAAATATTTATTTATAACATCTCTTTTTGTATCGCCCTTGGCTCCCAAAAGAGTGTCATAAGATTCATAATCTGTCGTACCAGAAAAATGATCTCTATTAAAATTAATAAAGAAATTTGGACCCAATAATTGATTCCCAATTTCTACTTCTGGAGTAAATAAAGAAGTTATAGATAATGGAAAAGAAACAGATTGAATTATTGGTTGAGATATCCAACAGGGTTTTCCCACCTTAATATCTCTACTAAGCGGTTCAGAAAATTTTAATATTATTGAATGAGGCGAATCAGGAACATTCCATCTATCTTGAAGATATGAAACAATGGGAATTGTTTTATTGTCTCCAAAATTTAAAACATATAATTCTTTAGAAAGGTCTCTTGTTTCCGGATGTTGCGCTACAAAATTTAAAAAACATGCATGTAAATATTGATCTGACAGTCCAGAAATATCCCCAGTTGGAGTTTTGATCCTAGCTTCTAATCTAGAAGGAGAAATTTTAGTTATAATTGGATTTGTATTTAAAAAACCACCAACAAAATTTCTGAAAAAGTTCATCTTTATATTTACATTTCCAAAAATACCAGACAAATTTGATAAATTATCAACTAGGTTGAATTCAATATATTCAGGAACAGTATCTGGATAGACATAAGAAGCATCATAACTACTATTTAAAAGATTATTATCATTATCATATAAATGGATTTCAAACCTATCATAGGATCTAATTCCAAAATTTGTATTGAATGCTACTTCTTTTTTTAATATGCTAACTTGATCGTCATTGAGTATATTAATTCTACTGGATAATATATTTTTATATGTTCCAGCCATTTAACTATACATCCCCATTTCAAATTTGCGTGGGGTCGATCCTCCACCCCAATGTAGATAATCCTTTGAGCCACCGATACCAGGATCAAACCCAAACGTAGGTACAAGACCAGTACAGCCAAAATCAAACCCAATATATCCATCGGAACCCACATACAAGGCCGTCACCGTTATAGTCATATATTTAGGTTGTCCTATAGTACCCGTGTTCGGCTTGAATGGCTGCCCTGCGCCGGTTTTCCACTGGCCAGGGAGACTAGACCAAGTCCTGCCTGTTCCTATTGGGGTTCCTTTGGGAACCTTCAATATCAGTTTAACCGTCTCAGCTTGCTGCATTGGATTTGTTTTATAATCAATTGCAAGCTCAAACATAAAGCCTTTAATGTTGGGATCTGCAATTAATTCCTCAGATGAGGGTGGTCTTAGAAGAATACTTTTGTGCGTCAGCTTCACCCAAGATTGCAATGGCCATGTCTTGTGGGGCGAATTTTTATAAAATACTTCTGTAGAAGGAATCTGTGGATGCTCATAAAAGTTCGGATCTCCGTAGATTAAGGAAATATTGGCCAATTGAGGATCTGGAGGTTGTAGATGTGGGCCAAAACCTTCATAACTCCAAACTCGATTTTTCCAAAACTTTTTAAAACCCGTAAGATCATTAGTAAAAGTAGTATTTTTAGGAGTCCCAGGTGCACCGGAAGCTTTATGCATTGGCACTGATTTATCATAACGAGGGATCCAAGGACCTTCTGGCGGACTCCATTGAATGCCTGGCATGGGATTAGCATTCGAATAATAACCATACCATTCGCCTGAATTATAGGATATCCCAGAATTAACATTCATGCTAGCCTCTATCTGAGGATAGGGGTCACTTATCTTATATAAAAATCCAGTCATTGGCGCAAGTGGATCTGTTCCCCCAGTTCCATTATTATTAAAACAAGCTATTGCCCATGGATAATTTGGGTAAAAATAATTTGCCCCGTCTTTTGCTACTATTTCTTGTCCCTCCGTTTTCCCGGGACCATTACCTAATGATGCATCCCAAGTATAATATGATCCCCAAGGCTCATCTAGTGGAACGGTATTCTGCAGAGGATCCACACTTTGCAATGCATAAATTGGAGTGCCGTGATAATAATTTGCCTTATCGGCCACAGTAGATCCCCTTCCAATATCCAGGGGATTAGTTCCACCTGTCCCTACAGATTGCATTCCTCCCCACACCAAATAAGAAAGAGTTGTTGAAACAGAACCAATGCTATTTTTTACTACTAAAGTAACTGTAATAGAAGTAGTAGAAAATGAATCATTCTTGCTAGTAGTATCGGCTCCCTTGGCACCATGAGGGCGGCCTTGTCCCCATATCTGATACCACTTCTTTGTTGATACTGTCTTACCGTCCACAATCCATTCATATTCTAAATCAGTTTCTACTTCAACATCATCTCCATAGTCATGAGCTTCATCAGATCCTGGTACAGTTTTATAACTATAAACATCTGCGACAAAAAGAGGTCTATCCTCTGCCATAACGATATACTTGCCAATTCCGCCACCACCGACTCCTCCAAAGGGATCCATAAATCCTTGTTTATCTGCATCAGTAATATATCCTATAACATTAAAACATAATATCCCTGGTGGTTTTGGGTACCATTTATTGGAAGTAATGGGGCCCCAACCATCTATAATAGTTTGGGGTGGAGCTGATGGAAGTCTAGGGTCACCAAAAATACCATCATAATATTTATCTATATCAACTACATTAGCTTGATCTTTGGCTTTTGGTGGATCAGAAATTACTTCTGGGCCAGATGGCCATCCACCAGGGCCGGCCTTACCAGACCAAACTTGTCGAAAAACCGGGGGCGCTTTTGGCCATCCAGTGGCCTTTTCAGGTATTAATTCATGAATTTCTATGTCCATGAGCTCATTGAAATATTCTTCATTAAATATTGTGAGCTTCTTTGGGACTCTAATCATCCCAAAATTCGTATTTGGATCTCCAACAAGATCTCCACCAATCTCTTCCCATCCACCTTCGGATGAAACTTTTAGGGTTCCGTCATTCAATATCTTATATTCTGCTTCATCAATTGGATCATAAATAATTGGATTTGTTGACCATTCGGCCACCCAAGCTGGGGATTGGGGGAGAAACCATGTTGTATTTGGCGTAGTGTAATTCTGTATCAGATTAGCAGCACACCTCTGCTGGAAGTTTGGATTTATTGCAACAGTCTTACCATAACCTGCCATACCACTTAATTTAGAAATAGCACTTTGGCAATCAAAACATACCGTATTCCAATTTATAGTTTCATCAACGGCCGTGACACCTATGATAGGTGCTGTTGAATTGTAATGGAATAGTCCTACCTGTTCTCCTTGCCAAGTATATTCCTTTGCCATTTATTTACCTCGTAACCTTAAAAATATAATCATCATCAAAAAACCTCTTAACTGTATTTCCTTCTGTATCAACCCTAAAGACAAATTTATAATATCTCTCTGGCTGTAACCCATCCATCCACAATTTAAAATAATTTCCAGTACCATCACAACTGAGCTTAGTATAGCTTGAATCAAATGGGATAATAGTCTCTCCAGTTGAAGCATCCTTTATAGAATAATAAGAAGAAGTGGGAAGATATTTTATAGTCAAAGCAGATGATTGTGTTGCAAAAGTCTTGACTGGATATCTCTCCCTTCCAACAATCCTAAATTTAGATCTCGATCCAGAAGGATATGAATTTACATTATTTTTCATATATAATATAATGTCTTCGTCTGTCAATTCAGATAAGGATCCCGTTGCAAAAGAACTATCGTCCCAAGCAACCTGTAGTTTGGGCAAATATATTGTATTAGTATCTCTCGAAAAGAACTTAAGACTTCCATATGCAGTAGAATTATTCTCCTCGGATCTAGGATGTTTAATTATAAATCCTTGATTGGGAATACTACCACTAATCCATTTCATAACCAGATCTGTTACGTCCATTCTAACATCGGCCGTTTGGGAACTAAAAGCTTGACTAGCCTCATATCCAGATCCAGTATACCAAGTTGCACCTCCGGGTTCAGAGATAAAAGATCCAGTTGAAGCTGCAGCAAATGAAGAAGTCAACCATTGAGTTCCAATCAATTTACTATCTCTATATTTCCAACTAGCTCCCACATCTGATTTTGGATTATTAGCTAATCTTCCCACTCCAGTATCCCAAGATTGAGAAACGGAAAAAGCCTTTAAATTATATGATACATTTAAATCTTTAACTTCAGTGGCATATAAATTTAAATAGAATTTTGGACTAGTTATGGTTCCATCAGCTACAGAAGCCGATATACTAGTAATATCAAATTTAATAAGTGCCCTTGTATTGAAAATGCTACCACTAGATACCAATGAACCAGCAGAGCCAGATGGATCTCCCAGTTTAGTTATTTCTAAAATAGCATCTAAGCCAGTATTTAAACTGCTTGAAGCTTCATATAGAGTAGTATCGTCACTTGGAAAAATACTATAAATCATTTTTAAGTCCTTAAGATGTTATTGGTTCAACCTTACCCTGTATATCAGTATCGGGATATTTTATTTCAAAAATTGCAGGATCCAAAGACGGATAAATGACTCCATTTCTTGTTGCCAGTTCAATATCATATGTGTTTCCCGAATATCCATCTGAGGTTTTCCACTTATTAACTATTCGCGGATTACCCAATACAGATTGAACTCCAGCGGTAGTTGCTAATAATGTTACCAAATCTTTTAATATTATTGGTTGATTTATTTGCCAATTATCTATATTAAAATGATCTCTAAGTCTATTAACGCAAGACAAAAGAACTTCCCTTGCATTAAAATTTGGAAGTGGAACTATATCAAAAAATACTGCAATATTTATTATAAAAGCATTCTTAATATTAATAGCATCTGTTAATAGTCTATATTGAGAAAGATATGTTTGGAGATTCTGTTTTGTTGCACTATTAACCTTTGTCAATCGTTTAGAATTATCATATCCCAAAATATATAAATCTAAGGAAAGACAATTATCAACTTCAATTAATTCATCGATTCCTCCATATCCTGTATTGGTTGGATGGGCAGTAATGCAGGGATCTTCTGCCATGGGAAAACCTTCATTTTCAATTTGTTCTGTGATCCAATCCTGAGTTCCGGGCATTGGGCCTTGGGATCCCATATCCTCCCAGGTCGTCCAAGCTGCTTCTTGTTGATAATCCTCCAAAGCATTCCAACCATATAGTGGATCTGGAGTGCATGGTCCATCTTCCTTACCAAGGTCGGGGTCGAATAATACAGTATAGTCAAGAGCTCCTGATCCATTAGTTAAGCTCGAACCTCCACCCATACCAGAAGTCATTTGAACATCCCTTCCAATCCAAGCCTTTGCTATACTTCCCAATCTAGGTGGCATTGAATAGGTTCTTATTAAATAGTCCTGCTTTGTTACTGCTCTATTTTGAGTTCTAAAATATGCCAAAGAATTATTTTTAACATCTTCAACTGTATCTGAAGATCTTCCTCCTCCGGCAGGAGAAGGATTTGTTGCAGCTAAAGAATTTTTTACCGTATCAACTGTAGAACCAACCAAATTTGTAGTATCTATATTTACTACCGAGGTGAAAATATCCGAAATAGCTCCGCTACCTACATTATCCTCGATGCCCCTGCCAACCAAATATTTTACAGTAAAAGTTGTGTCCTTGGGAGCCTGACCATATGTTTTTGTAAAAATAAAATTGGAAGGATCAAAAGCTCGATCGAGATTATTTATACTACCGGGTAATCCCGATCCAATATTATCTGGGTTTGGTATAATTTCTTCATCGGGATTACTACTAATTCCAGAACCAAATTGTAATTCTAATTTGTTTTCCGAATTTACTCTTGTGATAAATCTTCTTGGAACTTTTTTTAAACACAAAAGGAATGGGGTTTCTGCAGATTGGCCAGACATTCCAGGATCGTTTGTATTTGAATTAACAATCTCATTAAAAGTAGTTTCTTGAGCCAAATAGTTTACTTCAGTCCATTCATTTCCCTCAGAATCAATTACAGATAAAATACCAATAACATTTTCATCCGATAATAAAATCTTAAAATTTTTCTGTATCCCTGTAACTGGAAAATCAAATTCCTTTATTTCGCCAGAGCTAGCTCGAACACTCTTCTTTAATAAATAATACTCCGGAGTTCCATTGGAATCTACACTATAAATAGATGCCTCTCTAGGACTAAAATTAGAAATGGCTTGAAAATCTACAGGTTCAATAGTTCTAAATTCCGAGCCATTATCAGCTCTTACTCCCATATCTTCATTAAGCCTTAATCCATATCTATAGTCTGGAGCAATAGTATCATCGCTTCCCGTGGGGGGAACTATCTGAAATATATCCAAGGTAACATTAGCCGAAACGGATATCTTTGGCTTATATCCCAAAGCTTGGGAAATTGAATAAACATTAGCTTTTTCCGAAGCATATTGAATCAAATTTTCCTTGAATAAATAATCAGCATAAAAAGATAATACGTCTCCTACATATGAAGACATTTCAATAAACATTGTTCCTGGATCTGCTTCATTAAAATCATTATAAGCATCCGGAAAATATTGTTTTGCAAAATCTATTAAATTTGCTTTAAAATCTCCAAAAGTTTTATTTAGATAAGTTATTTCTTTGGAATCTTTTTGTACATTTAAATTTTTATAAGACATTTTAAATTGTTCCTATCCTCCTATTTCGGATGATATTCCTGTTGTTAAATCGAATTCTAAAGTAATTGATGAACCAAAATTTGATGGTGAAACGGTATAATCAATCTTGACTCTAACTGTATTATCCTGACCAGATACATTTATAGTTTCTAAATTTACATATGGAGTCCATTTTGAAACCGAACTCTTAATTTCTTCCTTTATATTATCTCTCAAAGATTCCGTATTTGGTTCAAATAAGACCTTATATAAATTAGTCCCAAAATCAGGTTGAAAAAATCTTTCGCCCTTTATTGTTAATAAAAGATTCTTCAAATTAGTTCTAGCTTGATCGGTTGTTGTATATGTTGACTTAAATTTCCCGCCAATAATATTAATAGGCAAAGACAAACCAACTGCAACATCTGGTTCAGAATCTAAGGGTTCATATTGAAATATTTCTCTAGCCATAATTAATCATAATATAAATATTAACTTCTAAAATTTTAAAGCCACATAACAAGAGGACCACCCGAACTGGGAACAGCTGTTCCCGTTGTAAAATATAAAGCAATTGCATTAAAATGAGATTTCATAACTTCAATTGCAGGAGCTCCTGCCATTCCCAATACTATCCCTGGTTCAAGCAGCACAGGTATTGTGGGGGGTGTTCCAACAAAACTAGGTAACATTCCCTGAATTAAAAATCCCGAATATGCAGGAAGACCAATTTTTAATGCCGGTAAAAAACCACTAGGTATTTGCAATCCTCCATATATAATATTATATAGAGCATCTCTTCCTTGTTGTTCCATCCCGGGATTTACTAAGGGAGTCATAGTCTTTGTAAAATTACTAATAAATTCCGTCCACATCATTGCAGAATCTATATAAGTAGAATGACTTAGCGGTTTTGATAGAGCTTCCGATATAGCACCATAATTAAACATAAGATTATCCCTTCAAAAGAGCAAGATCTGCCTTTAGTTGCAAAACTTGACCTGCATTTGATGCCGGGCCAGTTGGGCCCATCCCTGTCGTAAATGTAGATTGTCCTGAAGTAAGAGCCTTTAATTGATCTAAAAGCCCCTCGATTAGCTCCATCAATTTATTAACATCTACATTTGACCATTCATTGGTTGCAAGATAAACCTTTTCTCCCATCAAATAAGAAGTTCCTTTACCAGAAATTATAATATCTCCAATTCCATCTTTGGTATAAAAAACCAATTTATCCGAAGCAATTACCACTTGACTATTATTAGAATATTGCTCCAAACTCGTAAGGGTTTTAGGTGTAGGAGACTGCAAATAAATAGGCAAAGACTGATCACTTGTTAAATATATGGAAGAAGGATCTTCATCTAAATTTTCTAAATCCCCACCGCCATTAGATATTATTGTTATAGGAGATCCCGAAGATCCACCCACAGACCAATCATTCAACTGTCCTGGTGATTCAGCCGGTAAATTAGTACTTCCGAACCTTATTTTATTTCCAAATCTACCCTGGAACATAGTATCGCCCTCAAACAACTTCATGTTTGGTATTTCTTCTCCTTCTTTCGGAGGAGAATAAGTCTCACCATAATAAGCTCCCTTCCTATCATAAGTAATTCCCCCAACTATATTATTATTAGTATTATTAAATGCATTTATATCTGAAAAATAATACCATTGTTCGGATGTTCCTGGTCCTAGGGTTATGGGTAGTTTAATACATAAAACTGTTTCATTTATTATTGGTACCTTAGTTGTATCTTTTGATAGAGGAAAAGCAACACATGGGTCGGAAATGGCAGTAGAAAGCTTATTATTTCTCCTTGACAGCATAACTCCTATGCCAGAAGGATTTCCAGAAGAATCATTGACTATAGAAGAAACTACACCATAACCCAGCTCAAGTGGTAAATTCAAAAACTTTTCTAATTTTTTCGAGAATCTCTTTTTATCATTAAAAGTTACAGTCGAAGATTTATTTGTGGCAAAATTATCTCCTGTAAAAATTTTTCCCATTTGACTAAGCCTTCTTTTTATCCATGGCTTTAACCAATTGGCTATAATCTCTAGTTAATGCTTTCTGAACAGCATCTGGAATTGGAATGTGCTTCTTGTCTTTCGGGATCATTGATTCAACAGTTGCTTTCTGATCTCCAAACATCTCATCCGGATTCATTCCCATCATCTGAGCCATATTCCCCGTAAAAGGTTTTCCTCCCAGGGTTTTATACTCTTCTGAATCTGACATCTCTAGAGCAGTTTCATTTAGTATATTATTTAAACTTGGATCCTTTGTAAATTTTCTTTTCTTGGTTTTTTTCTTAACTAGATTTGAATCTGCTAATTCTGACATCCTTATACCGTGATTCATAGTTTTGGAATGATCTACTTTATTTTCCGTTAACATTCCCAATTCTTCTCTGACTACTTTACGTACTTCAGGAATTATAGCTTCTTTTATCAAATTAATAAATTCATTTTTTTTCATATCTTATTTAACTTTCATTATAGGAAATATCATCCTCAATTTTTTCCATTTGATCTAATAATTGTTTCTTTTCTTCCTCGGTCAATAATAATTCCGAAGATCCATCCATAGATCTTGACATAGCTCTTTGAACAATAGCAGCCATTTTTATCAAATGCTCATCGTTCTTAACCCCAATTTCTAAATATTCTTTTATCAAAGGAACTACAACAGTAGCATCCCCAATATTTTTAATATGCGGCTTGAGCTCTTTAATTAATAAATTTATTTGCTTTTCTTTTTCCTTGGCATTTTTATAAATATCTGCCAATAGGTCTTGAAAGGTTTTACCCTCAAAAATTTCTTCATTATTCATATCTATTATAAATATAAAAATAAAGTAATTTTATTGATTTTTTAAGGTACCATTTGAAAGAAATTCTTTGTATAAGATAATATACTTTTGTTTTAGGTTGTTAATAACCTTGGTTATGTATTGAGTTTTAACATCAACCATCTCACGAACTAATATATAGATTGCTTTTTTATTAAAGTTTTCTAGATTGCCGCGGTTTTTAAAAATTTCCATTAGAGCATATAATATATTTAGATCTCTTTCTTTTGTAACAATGCTCTTGGGATTCTTTTCACAATACTTTATAAATTCTTCCATGAATAAATATGTATCTTCTAAATGTTTTTCTCTTTGGACTTCTCCGCTAATATCTCGAGTAGTATCAATTTTAGAAATATTATCCTTGATTTTTAATAATCTATAATTATTATTGTTGTGGTGTATTAAATAATTTTTAGCAACTATGGAAAAATAAGAAAAAGCCTTGCCTTTACCTTCTGTATATTTAGGCATTTTCTCTATCAAAAAAGAGACAACTTCATGTTGAACTTCTTTAAATGGATAATCAAAATAATAGAATTTAAAAGTGTGAATAATATTTTCAACCATTTTTTCAAATGGGTATTTAATCCCATCATTATAAATCTTATTTCTTATTATGGGGTCTTCTTCTTTATTGTATGCTATAATAGCATCTTGAGCTTCTAGTGTAAAATAATTTTTCTTTTTACTTTTTTTCTTTACGGTCATCTAAATTCTGATCCTCATCCTTTAATATAAAATCATCCAAAGTTTTAATTGTATCTCTTATTTGATTAAAAGTACTTCCAACCTCGTCATCAGCTTCAAAAGATCCCTTTTGGTCGATTGATTTAATCTGACTATAAATCTGATTTAATCTTGTGTTTAAATTATTAACCCAAATTTCCAGGGTCTCTGAATAATCCTCTAATTTTTCATACTTTTTCAAAAGATTTGTTATTATAAAAATAGAAGCTATACTATAAATGCTTAATATAAAAATTATCCAATACATTATTATTCCTTAAATAGATCATCAAATAATTTGGAAGCAGAACTAGTGGTAGTATTTTTGTTGGCTAAATTCCTCAAACGATTTGTTTTAGAAGTATTCATAAATTGTGGCTTCTTAGTTTCAACTCTATTTTTTTGCCATATCTCACATTCAATCCTAGAAGCCATATGATCTGCATGATGTATTATTATTGGTAAGTTTGTTCTTAAAGATCTTTCTGGAAGATATGACTTCAAATAAGTGGCATTAGCATCTTCATAAGCTCCATCATGAACCAAAATAGAAATCATTTCATTCTTACTAAGCTTGATATCATGTTCTTGCAATAGCCAAAGTCCTCTATGGGGTACTGACATGTGTATAATATCTGGATTAGTAGAATATATTTTTCCCTGGTTTTTACGATGCCATTCACTTGGGTTGGGAATATAGTGATCATTATCTAAATCCCCAATTTTTCCTAGATCGTGATTTAAAGCTACAAAGATTAATTCCTCTTTTGAGTAATCTATAGTAGCTCCAGCTTCGGTCCATAGATTAAAAATCTTTTCGGAAAACTCAATGACTCTAAGTACATGATCTAGATATCCTCCTGGAAAACAATTATGAAAATGTTCTATCCCAGATGCAGGAGCTATAAGGATCCTATCTTTAAGGGATTCATACATTGTAATTAAATTATCACAACGTTCTCCGCTAAAATTATTAGTAATAATACCTATTAAATTCTTCCAATTTTCTTCTATTTGTTCTGCTGTTAAATTCATTTTCTTTTATTTTTATTCTTTAATTTCTTTTTTTCAATTTGTAATGCCTCATCATATAAAATATTTAAATGACCATGAGGATTTTTTTTCTGTAATTCATTCATTCTATTAATAACCCTTCTGTAAATACCTAGGCTCTTAGCTTCATATAATATGTCTTCAATGTTACTCATTTCTAACCGATTAAGTAGTATTTTGGATCAGTATGTTTACCAAATCTCATGATTTCATAATGTAAATGAGTACCAGTTGAAAAACCTGTACTGCCGACTGTTCCAATAGGCTGGCCGTCTTTAATTTCATCATTCCATTTAACAAATATTTTATTCATATGACCATAAAGAGCTTTATATCCTCCCTTATGTTTAATAATAACACATCTGCCATAACCCCTATATCTTTTTGCTTTTATTACACGCCCAGAACCTGTAGCATATATAGTATCTCTATATGTTCCTGCCAGATCTAATCCACAATGTCTTTTCCATCTTTTTGTTATTGGATGCTTCCTAATTCCAAAACCTTCACTAATTTTAATAGAATCTAATGGATGTCCTAGAGGTAATGAATCTAATATTAATTCTAAAGAATCTCTTTCAAATAATACTGTATCGTATTTTTTACTTAATGAATCTGTTTCATTTTTAAATTTTATTGTTATAATACTTATCCAACTTACCACAATAATTAAGTATATAAAACAAAATATCAATAATATAATTCTAAAGTATTTCATCTATTATCCCAAAATCTAAAGCCTCTTTAGCTGAAAGAAAAAGATCCGTTCTAGTATTTTTCTTCCACCACTTGGCATTTTTATTTGTTTTACTTTCTAATAAATTATTTGCCATAGATTCCATATGTAAAGAATGTTTTGCAGATGCTTGTATATCTGAATTTTTACCTATGTTCCAAGCTGATCCTTCATGTAACATTATCGTTGAATGCCTACTTGCAGACCTCTTTCCAGTAGCACAAGCTAAAACCATTGCTGCTGCACTCATTGCAAATCCCCTGCAGGTAATATTAATCTTTACTTCAAGCTGATTCATATAATCAATTATAGAAAACATTTCATACATACAGCCACCAGGAGAATTAATTAAAACATTTATTGGACCACCATCTTTTGATTCTCTAAATTTAAGAATTGTCCTGCATTTAGTTATAAAATCATAAGATGAATAATCTTCTAAAGGTCCTACCAAATATAATAAGGAATCTTCAACATTTAAGCCGACATCCATTTCCTTATATAAATATTTTTTAGAATCTATTGGTTCTACTAAATCTTTATTTATCTTTTTTGCCATATTTGGGATCTTTCCAATCAAACAATAATTTCAATTGTTTCTTATCAACTACAACAGTATTCTTTTTCAATTGTTTTGAAATAAAAGTTTCAAATTCATCTCTAACATCATCTTTCTCAAGTTCTCCAAAGGTATTTATTATTGTTTGTTCCTGATATCCCAAAGCCTGTGCCATTCTAATACATATAGTCCTAAACTCTTGACAAGTTAAATCATCTGGAATATCAAATTCTACTTTTTGGGCTTCTCTTGCATCTTCACCCCTTATGTAAATAAATTTGTCCATTCATATCTCCCGAATTTTTATAGTGTTGATTAAATATACAAAATATATTTTAGATAAAAAAATTATTTTGCTATAAATTGAATAATGTTAAAATGACGAGGAAATCTACCAGAAGCTATTTTATTTAATTTACGAATTTTAGATTCTATACTAGATCTTTCCCTTTTGGTCGTTATATTATTTAAAGATTTTTTAAGAGAATTAACGTTTTTCAAAGCAATAGTTATTGCTTCTTTCTTCTGTTTCTTTGTAGGCTTTACTATTTCTGTTATAACAGTTGATGAAAATTTTCCTTTAAGATGTTTTTGTTCTTCTCCTTTATAAAAAACATTTCCCTCCTTATCAATAAATTCTTTCATAAACTGCCAACCCCTAGGTCTTCCAGTAGATTGTCTACGATCTTTAATCTCGGGAGGATCTACTAATTGTCTAGAACAATAGGGACATACAATGGCTTTAGCATCTTCTGAAACAGGAGCATATTTAAAACATTGTTTTCCCTTCCAATATCTTCCCTTAAAAGTTTTTCCACCTATTTCATTATTAGCACAAATCATATATTGATTCCCGTCTTCACCAATATATGAATCCCATATTTTATTTTTCTTAGCCACGTTTTTCAAATTGTATTAATAATTCATATGCTTCTTTTATATCTTTATCATATCTAGCATTAGTTAACATAGTTCTGATTTTACCTCCAGCTGCTCTTGGAAGTCTTTTTGATCTTTTTAATATTTCGGAAACACTTACATCCAATTTCGTATCTTCAGGTTCTTTTTCAGCTGGTTCTGGTCCAGTATAATGTTCAGCTGCATCTATTTCCGAATAATATTTATTTATTTTTTCTTGTTTAGGTTCTTTTGCAAAAGCTTCTTTGATCTCATCTGTTGAATAAGATTTATTATATTCAAGACCTTCTGGCACAGACATCATAACCCTTTCTAAATGTTCATTTCTTTTTTTATGATATTCATCTATCTCTAATGGGCTTTTTATATTGAGTCTAGAAAATGCAAAATTTGCTGCTATAATTAATGCTATTGCCAGAGGATCAAAGACAAAAATTATCAAAAGCAAAAACCAATTAACAACCCGGTCCATTTCTATACCTATTAAATCTGCAATATATCTAAGTGGACCAAGCTCTCTTTCATCCTCATTAGATATTTCTTTATTTAATATTTGCATATCAACCGAAGTTAAAGAATCTGTAAAAGCTTCTAACTTAATATTAGTCTTATTCCTATCTTCTACTACTGCTTTTAACTCACTTTGCAATGCTCTCCTAGCAGAACTAGAAGAAGTTGTAATTAACTGGCCTGTTTCCCTGTCAACATATTGTACTTGAGCAGGATTTGAAAGAGCTATTCTTAAATCGGATATAGATTTATTCAACTGATCTTTTTCTAGTTTTAGATCCTCCCTAGTTTCCTTAAATCTTATTTGTTTTTGATTTAAAACTACCAAGGATTTATCCAATAATTCAGATTTAATTGAAGTCGATTTATATGCTCCCGAAAGAAATCCATAAATTCCACCGCTTGTAATGACCATGAGAACAAAACATGCTATCAATAAATAGGTTCTTAAAACCTTATTAATAGTAGACCAATACTGATATAGTAGAGAAGCAACTACTAATTTAGCCACTTCTAAAGAACCTGTCATTATAATAACCTGTGTACTTGCACCAGCAAATAATTTACTCAATCCATATACAGAATAAAAAGCTGCTGAGCCTGATACTGATAAAGCTGATAATGCAATTATATAGGGAAGGATCTTAGATCTCATCCTATTCAAGATTAACCTTTTCAATAGCCTCATCTAACTGGGCTAAAGCTCTTTTTAATAAAGATATATTATCTTCTTTACTAACATTGGGATTTGGTATAGCTGAGATTGCTGACGAAACAAGTTGTCTGGCATTTTCTAAATATTTTTCAGTTAATATTTTATATTTCATTTAAAACTTTCTATTTTATTAAATACATATTAAAAATTAATTAATTATTTCAACTTCTCTAATAGTTTCACAAAATAAAAATCTATCATTACGTTTAAAAATCTTATTGATGTTTTTTCCATCTTGAGCAAGACGTTCTCTCCAAACATTTAGCATTTTGTTATTTGGATCTATATTATGAACTGGAACACTTCTATGTACCATATACACTACATCTTTATGTCTATATATTTCTTCTATCATAATACAAAAATAAGGGGGATATTACTCCCCCTACATTTCACCAACATAACCCAATTATTGAATTTCAATAATTTTAGTCTTTGAATCTTTTTTCTTTGGAAGATCAATCCTCAAAATTCCATCTAATGAAGTTGCTTTTATTTTATTAGCATCAACATTTTCAGGAATTAAAAAAGTCTTTTTAAATGAAGTCGAAAAAAATGATTTTTTATTTTCATCCTTTGCCTCATATGATACAGAAAGATTTTTTCCCTTTGCTTCAATTTTTATGTCTTCTTTAGATAATCCTGGAATAGGAAACTCTAAATTATATGACGTATCTGTTTCGTCTGTAGTATATTCCTTGTTAAATGCAGGTAACGGATTAAAATCCATTAGTAGCGGAGATGTAAAAAAATCATCAAAAATATTGTTTAGCCTTCTTTGGGCTGGTGTAAAATTATTCCTTAATGTTAGCATAATTATTCCTTTTTTAAAATTAATATTATATTATAATGTATATAGATCAAATACTATGCCAACCTATATATTATGACACTTTGTCATAATAATATGACATTTTGTCATAATAATATTTAATCCCTCCCGAAGCTTCGTTAGACGAAACTCCCACCCAGGATTTTACGACATAATCCTTGTAGCCGTTAGCTCTGGGTGCCCTTAGGCCGCCATTGCTAGTTCAACTTGTTCGCCAGTTGTTGCGGTGAACCTTCCTAATATCCTTATCTCCCGATCAATTCCAGTCACCCCCATATTGTAAATATCTTTTAGTGGAGGTGGAGGGATTTGAACCCTCGTCTCGCTGAGTAGCTAATATCAGTACTAACGGTTCATTTATTTTTTATTCTTTTTTACGCCATTATATTTTTTCTTTTTTGGATAATAAGGACGCTTTCTTTTTTCTACTTCTTCTCTTAATAGCTTAATTATAATATTAAGATCTATGGCTCTCTCCTTAAATTGCTCAAGAATTTTACCATACCATCTAAATATAAATATGTGGGTAACCGAATATCCAATCAATAAACCCGCTATTAAATAATAATATTTTTCCATTTTGTTTCCTAAAATCTAACTATATTTTTAGCTTTCATGGGATTTCCTAATAATCCCAATTTCTTTGCTACATTATATGTATATTTACCATCATCTAGCTCCTGGGTTATTTTAGAAGCTTCAGTCCAAGTAATAGGAATGCGATGTCTGTCTATTAGAAGGAATCCAATTATATCTATTCCTTCCGAATCTTTAGTCCTACCGTGATTCAATTCAAAGTCAATTGATTCCCAATTAGAACCATATTTTTTACCATTAAAAATTTTACTCATTTTTTAAATATTAAAGTTAGTATAAATTGTTCTATGCTAATATACGAAATTTTTTCATATTATTAAAATAAAAATTGATTTATTTTATCATGGGGTTTTTCTCATAACCGGTTTAGTATGTTGAATCTTCTTATGGGAAGAATTAATATTTGCTTTTGGCTTTTGAATATTTCTGATTGTCTTATTATTAACCTGTTTAATTTTATTTGTTCTAATAGGTTGTTTGGGTTTAACAGAGACATGTTTTATCATCTTCGGTTTTTCATAATTTGGATAAGTTCTTATAGTTGACTTAGTATTAATAATTTTTGGCTTTTGATAAGCTGGATGTGTATTTGATTTATTAATTTTTACGGGCTTATATACAACTTGTTTTTTATTACCATTAGACTTTTTGTGATGTGCATAATGATGGGTTTTATGATGATGCGAATAATGGTAAGTCGGTCTATAAGTATACCAATGGGAATAATTATAAGATGAATACCCACCATTGTAAAATGAGTGACAGCTATAATATTTATAAGGGCTATACCACCACCAATAATAACTAGTATAAAAAGGATAGTAATAAGAGTACCAATAAGGATTGTAATAAGACCAATAAGAAACATAAAGTAAATTTGAATGAAACCTACGAATTCTTGATATATAATCTGTATCATATGTAGTGGGTTCTTCCTCTATGGTATCAACATCATATACAGTCCAGTAAATATCATCATTCTCCTGGGAATAAGTTGTTACTGTAAATAAAATAATTAATATAGTTACTATAATTTTCATACTAATAGTCTATGAAATAATTATGCCAATTTAAAAAAGGAGCAGAAAACTATATCTGCTTTGCTACAAATATATTCCCTGCTCCAAGCAAAATCCTTGTCGGGTAATTGCTGTTATTGATTAACGATTTCTATTATCAATATACATCCGTTCTACTCTACCATCTTCATATTGGAAGATATAAATGCCTTGGGGTAAATAATCTACAC
>Ga0080013_1002423_pt1 | contig 21945 bp, 6 predicted proteins | sample ETNvirenome_6_85_FD_69236 | JGI IMG/M metagenome (GOLD analysis project Ga0080013, IMG submission 69236) | Marine viral communities from the Pacific Ocean - ETNP_6_85 (SPADES assembly) (version 2) | ecosystem: Environmental > Aquatic > Marine > Oceanic | place: Pacific Ocean | collected 2013-06-19 | reverse complement strand
GGGCTTTTGCTTGCTGTACCTGAGCCAGAACGTCGTGCAGAACCAGTCATTGCACGATCAGCACTACTACGCTTTTTACGAGCCATTACTTCTTCCCTTTCTTTCGAGAAACCTTCTGATACGCCACCTTCTTAGCCTTTCCTTTCGAACCTGCTGTCTGATACTTCGGCATTACCTTGCTGTCCCCAGCCCCGTGCCCGTCTGTGTAACCATAGCACCTCCGCCGCCACGAAACGCAGCCAACCGCTGACCCTTACGCTGCTTCAACATAATCTCAATCTCCCGCGCCGACTTATCAGATACGTCAGCACCAAACTTTGCCTCAACCCCATGCTCCAACAAAGTCAAATCCTCTTCACCTATCTTCTCAGTAAACAAACCTTCTTCCTCTTTCAACTGATGGAACCGATCCCAAGCCTGACCCTGAGAATACCCCATCTGTGCAATAGACTCAGCAGACGCTTGAGAAATTCCAGTATCAAGACTCAACAAAACCTGTGACCAGCCACCCAACTTAGCAGCAGCAATATCAGACTTGGTATCAACCCACGATCCACCCCACTCATCTTCCGGATCGATGAACGCCAACATCAGATTCGGATCAGCACGATTCGGTCCATACCACTCAATGAATTTATCCTTTACTTCTATTGGCACAAAGTACATCATCTCTTCTGCTGCATTGAGGCGTTGCTCAACCTCACCGGAAGATACCCGATTCACAATCAGTTTCGTCATCAACTCATCGAAAACAATACCGTCTTCTAAGCCCTTAGCGGCTAGCAAATCCTTTACCGCCCGCTCTTCCGCAAGATAGTATTGAGGCGAAGGGATACCACGCACTCCCTCCGGATCCTCCGCCCTCAAGTTGACTATTCCGGGGAATCGTTCTTCAAATAATTCTGTATCGTAGATTTCTATTAGTGCCTGCGGAAGATCATAGGTTGGGTCAGTGAACCGGTCACTAAACAAATCCCATGTTTGATTAGCCTGTTCTGTGGTGACACCGATTTCGCTCATCAATGCAGCGAACTCTTCTTTGCTGAACGCGGGATCAGCGTCAGCCTGCTCTGCGTATGCTGTCTCGTATCCTATTGCCTCTCCTGTTGCTGTGGCTGCATCGATGTCTGCTTGGGTAAAGTCCTGAGTAACAGACGCTGCTCCTGCTGCTGTGGCTGCATCGATATCTGCTTGGGTAAACTGTTCGCCTACCTCTTCTCCCTCGCCTGTGTCGGGTATCTCAAACTGTTCGCCTACGCCTTCTCCCTCGCCTGTGTCGGGTATCTCATTGGGGTCTGTATCGATAATGGAATCTGCTTCAAACCCTTCAACGAACTCTTCAACTTCATCCAATTCGTCCAAGTCTGTTTCTGGTTCAACTATCGTCTCGTCAGGCTCGTCAGCAGGAGGCTCGTCAGCAGGAGGCTCGTCAGCGGGAGGCTCGTCAGCGGGAGGTTCGTCAGCAGGAGGCTTCAACGTCCCAAGAAACTCATCGACCTCGTTTAGATACTGCTTAAAGTCAACACGCCCATGCTGGACAGCAACATCGATAATCGCATCCTTGCGCTCCTGACTCAACCCTGAAAAGCGAGGATCATCGTTAAGTATCGACCGGGCGTAACCAACAATATCGAACCCTAAAGAAGGCGGAGATGTCTTCTCTTCGGGCGGACGAGGATCCCGGTCTTCGTCCCAACCTATCGCCATGACCGCACCCCAAAGAACTCAGACATAGCAGAAGTAAAGTTATTCATCTTGCCACGAAAATCATCCGTCTTCTTATACCGAGGATCCTTATACGCCAACATCCTCGCCTCCCGCGAATTCACAAACCGTGTCGTCTTATCATCACCAACCACCAACGAATCCTGAAACCAATCATCCGACAACGACAACTCCTCTGAATCCATCTCCCATATCTTTGCCACAGTCTGCTTCACCGGCTCCAAATGATCCGAAATAGTCATCCCCGACGTATACAAACGATCAATAAGCGACGGATCCAACCAATCATACTGAACCTTCGCTGTATCTGCAATCAACTGTGTTGCCTGCTCCCACGTTTTTCCTTCGTTCTTCACATCAAAAGCAAATTCCCACAATCTTTTATCATTCATCGATACCAGCCACTCTGACGCATACGCTTCCAACGAATCATGTGTCGTCTTGACTGTACCTGCATAAACTGGCGCTGGTTCTTCTGCATCAAAGTAAACAGTTTTGAGAATAGATCGTTCGATGTCTGCCAGTTGACCAGCCTGCCAATCTTTAACCAGCATCTCATTGGCAAGACGATCCAACTGTTCACCAGTCAAACGAAATCCTAGTTGTCTCGCAATAATGTCTGCGTCTTGACGATTAACCATCAACGTTTGATTGTATGTCGCCGGATCCGTATGCTTCAGTTTCTCAGCAGCACGCCACTGGTCGGTATGGCTTGTCCACCAATCCTGTTTATGAAGATCTCTTATGAAGTCATCTACGAAAGTGCCGTACCTACCCGCGTCTGGTTCTACGAAGCCTCCCTCAAGATCTGCAAGTTTCTTCTCCCACGTTGCAATGAATCCTTCGAGGGCAGGGATTTCTGTAAGCCACAATAAATCACCATAAGAAAAGGAACCCCGTCTCGCGGAGGGCGGATCGGTCGCGGAGGGCGGATCGGGATACTGATCGCCTTCAAAGTTAGGAAGATCTGCGGAAGAAGGCGGATCGGAATACTGATCGCCTTCAAAGTTAGGAAGATCTACGGAAGTCGTAACGGGAGTACTATTCGCTAGGCGTGATCGCTGAACCATCGTTCACTCCATTCTCATAAAACATCGAACCCATCGCAGCCTCCAACAAATCAGAACCAGACGCAAGACGATTCGCTCCTGCGCCCTTAAACCTATCACCCGTCGGGCGAGCCAACCAAGAAAACTCTGAATCAATAAGAACCCCATATCTAGGTGCGTTGGTCTTAACCCACTCCTCAGTCTCCGCATCAGGATATTCAAGAACTGCTGCACGGCCACGCAAAAACGGTGACTCGCCGGGAAGGCCAAGACGTTCCGCTGCCTTAGGATTCATACGTTTTACCTGATGATACAACTCTTGATATTCGGTGTTGCTCATAAAGCCCGCAGTGAGGGTTGGGGGCTTGGGGGCAGCAGAGAATAGTTCGTTGAGTCGGTCTGAGAATGGTCGCCAAAGTGCTTGCATGAGTCTATCCTACTCTCCCGTGAACACGCCGTTAAGGAATTCACGAATAGTTTGTTGGTATTCTTGCGATTCGTCAAACTCAGTCTGAGTTGTTTGACGAGTATTGGTCATGCCTCTTGGGCCAGCCACATTAAGTGTCCCAATATTCATACCTATAAGGAAAGAACGAAACACTCTACGAATCGGGGGAGCGTCTCCACTCACAACAACAAACGGTTTACCCTCATTCCGTGCAAGGTCTATTGTCAAACGAGAACCGGGAGAATTCCTAGCAATCAAATCGTAAATCTCAGATGGTAGAGGCCGTGTAACCTCTGACGAAACGATAACGTTGCCTTCCATCCAAATACCTTGGAATGGAAGATTTCTAGTGAAGATAATAGTCGCATCAGAATTCCGAATATTCTCTCGGGTACGCGGAGGCCAATCACGCGACGCACTTTCAGTAGCGCCATAAAGTGCGCCAACATCCGGATCGTTACCAAAGTGTGTTCTAAATCCGCGTGGCATCTGCCCGCCAGTTTCAAGGCCAAGGTCAATGGCGGCTTCCCATCCGGCTTGATCTGCTCCGACTTGTCCACCAGAAATAATTGTATGGACTTGAAGTTCAGTCGGATCACTGATAGGTGGTTCCATGATTGTACGCAAATCATCAAACCGTTGAGAAATCCCCGGCATATCTCTATGATATAGAGTAGCAAAACCTTCTAAATCATCAAGGTCTTCAAGAATGCGTCTCCTTTCAGACCGAGCCGCATCAGGCTCATAATCTGCTGATACAAATTGTTCTACCTGAGTTTCCATACTACTGATTACTGATTCAAAAACTTCCGGAAGTTCAAGATCGCCAAAGCCTTCGAATCCCCCCATTGTCCCGGCAATATCAGGAAGATAACGGTCACCATCTGCTGATAGAAATGTCGATCCGCCTTCGGGAGCGTTACGGTGTGCATCAGGTCCGGGTTCAGATCCGGGACTATCCGGAGTAGTACCCATCGCCCCAGCCTGACGCGCTCGTTCTTCAGGCGACGGGGGTTGAGGAATACCCACTTCCGGGTGTTCTGCCACGTATGTAACGATCTTATCCAAAGACCTAATACCATCCTCAATCCTCCTTGCTAGCCACCCACCATCACTCCTATGCCCCCCCCACCTACCTTCTATTTCATCTATAAACATTTGTGCTTCGTTACTCAACTCCACCCCCGGTCCATATTCCGCTTCTAGTGCAGGGGGGGGAGTTGGTGTCTGCTGATTACGATACCATTCAAGCCAGTCCAACGCCCCCCTTGGATTGACAGAAAAGAGGTTGATATTATACGACCACTCCGCGAAATCCGACTGCGTAGAATGAACTACTCCGCTAAGGCCTAACGCCCCCTCATTCTCAAAACCAATCATTATCAATTCATCCATAGGGGGGAATCCGAAAACGTCGTCTAAACGCAACGTAAGTGTTGCCATCATGTCACGGTAGACATCCCTTATTGGCCGAAGTGGTTCGGCCTCTGCTGGTGTTGGACCCGCCCATCGCGCATCGATTTCTCTTGCACGATCAGTAACAAAGGGAAAAGCCTCATTCGGTAAAGTATCCCCTACCTGATTACGCCAACCATGATAATCATCAGGATGTGCCATCTCCGGGAGATCGCCAGCCTGACCCATTTCAAATGAGGCTATTCGATCTGATTGGCTTAACCCATCCCACATCGTTCTCCAAAACTCAGTTATTGCCTGATTCAACGCACTGTCACTTATACCGGAAAACTCGTTTCCTTGAGTACGAAGATGCGAAGTACTTTGATCTTGATATTGATCGGGTGCCTCACGGTGCATTTCAACGTCCCGCAAATTCATCAACGCCTGAGCAAACGCATCATTCCCATCCGTACCCCAATGCGGATCACGAACCGGGTGTATGATTCGTGCCAGCCCCGTAGCCAACAACTCTTCCGCAAACTCAGGAACCTGTTGGAACTTTGCGGCCAAAATACGAGCCATCAAATCATCCGTAATCGATTGATCAGTCGGAACATTTATTCTTCGCGCCCGTGCCAAAGCCGCCGCGCCACCTAGATGTTCAAAGCCGCGTACATATCGTCCACGTTTGAATGCATGATAAGCGCCTTCTGCGCTTGCGAATGTGTGTCCCTCGAATTCAAACGGTGCTTCATAGAAATTGGATAGAACCAAGTTTTGGTTGTTGCGGCCGTGTACGGTGATGACGGGCAGATTCGAATCGATTGAAACCAGTCCATACAGTACCGGTACTGATCGGTGGTGACCGTAGATACCAGCCGAACGTGGTTCCGCTTGACCAGTAGGATATAGAGCAGTTGCTTCTCCAGTAGGTTCGATCCTAACCGGATTCGGTTCTCCAAATGCACGCCTCGGTCCCGGAAGATAGAATTGTGAAAGTTCATTTGAATATGGGGCTTGGGAATCTCCCCGTACTATATTCGTGCTTGTTTCACCGTGGACACGCCATGCGTATTCCAACAGATCGTCGCCGCCTTCGGCTGACGGCTCAATTACCTCAAACACAATCTGTTTATAGTTTCTATACCGGCCACTCAACGCCTCCCTTGCCTCCTCCAGATCATAACCCTCCAACCGTGCCCACTCCTCCGGTGTTGTCTCCGACACATGACGAAGATCAGTAACCCGTACATCAACCGTATCTTCACCACGGAAGAACCGAACCGTACTCCCTACCTCTGTAGCATGTGGAAGATTTGCACGCGAAGTAGCAGTCCGTTCTCCAGCCACAATCGCATCAAACGTATTCGCCGCAGTGACTCCCTCCCCAGCAGAAAGGGCACCGCCCTCGCCGTAAACAAAGTTCATTGGCATCGAGATTACTGGACCTGTCTCTGCTGGTGTTCCGGGTGGAGCCGCTACCTCAGACGGACCCTCCAACGCAGCCAACTTGTCTTGCAAATACTTCCAAGTACGCTCGCTCTCCCGCCTATTCAAATTAGCACGCCCCGTACCTAACGAAATCTGTCCATTCGCTTCAGGAATAACAACAGTCGCCCCTTCTGGAATCTTGGCAAACGCACGATCAATCGCTGCGACATTCGCGTCATAAGTAGCATCAGTCATAAACGCTTCGGGTCGGTTATTCGGGGCGATCTTTGTCGGAATACCAATCGCATTAGGTTGTCCTCTGATAACAGCCTGTCCGCTATCGCGTCCACCCGGATGAGTAGAATCCATTTGTTGAACATTGTCACCAAAGAGATAATACTTATCTGGATTTGCTTGTAGAACTTCAGGAGTTAGCATTCCTGTAAATCGTTCAGTAGTCCGTGCAGTCTCAGTCACTGCTGCTACCTCAGGTTCCAACTCAGGATTCCCCCACTCCCTTGGATCAATAAGTTCTCCCGACTCTTCAAACGACGCTTCGTTCCGTGCTTCTGCCTCCATCGAATAGTCGTACTCCTCTCTTTGTATTACAGGCTCCAAACCCAAACTCTCCAACGCAGCCTCATTCGCAGGCACCTCCCGCAAACCACGCTCCCTCCCATCCAAACCATGCCGCAACATGAAATGCTGCATCTCATGCTCCCAAATAAACCCCATCAACGCATACTCACCAGTCAACCGCAACCCCCTCCCAGACACAGGACGACCACCCCTCCAACTATTAACTATCTCCATGAACCCCTCAGAGTTCGTCAACAAATCGACACGGAACCCGCGCCGAAGCAACCCCTGAAACTCCTCCAAATTGACCCCCATCTCCAACAACGCATCCATCGCTGGAGACTCATAACTTGCCAAACCATCACGCCACACCTGAACAATACGATCCGGATCCATGCGTAGCCAACGCTGCCCCTGCTCATCAGGGACACTCATTCCAGCAATTGTTTCTCCCTCACCGATACGGCCCCTAACCTCATAGCCGCCTATCCTTTCGAACAACTGTTGAGGGGTCGTATCCAAAATCCCTGAATCGATAAGTTCCTGATGCACCCGTTCTACTTCTTCTGGAGAAAGGTTCTCATATCCTTCTGGCGGATCATCCATTGTCATAGTTATGCCGCCCTCTAAGTCAGGGAAATCAGGGAACTTAGATGGGTACAGGGAATAGAGGGCAGCCAGTAATTCTTGTCCGGTCATGTCGTAATCCATGCGGCCACCACGGGCAGCCGATTGTGCTGATTCGATCATGTGTGTTTGGAATTCTAAATGTTCTGCATCGGAGAGGGTGTTGAGAACCCGTATGTAGAGAGTTTTTTCTAGTTCGTCTGCACGCCAGATCTCGTCAAGAGCGGTGATTTCGTCTTGACGGTTTTTGCCAGCAAGAAAGTTATCCATTGCTGCGTACATTAGTTCTTCGATATGTTCGGCTTCAGTGAATATCTCAAGATTAATTCCTGTTTCATCAAGGAAGATCTGATTCAATATCGCTTCCCGTATGGCTTCCAACTGTTCAGGGGTAAGGAAACCTTCTACATCTCCGGGGAGTCCCATTCCAGACCAATCCGGCTGCCAAGGCTGAACCGGACCCTCTGCGGGTAATCCTCCGCTTCCTGCTCCTCCTTGTCCCATCCACCAGTCCATTAGGTCAGCCAGAGGTTGTCCACCACCCACAACACCCTCTCGCCAAGGGACAGCCAAGTCTGGATGTTCATCCATCCACGAACGTGCTATAAACTCTTGTTCGCTTTCAGGTAATTGTATGTAGCCAGCCAAACCCAGTCCGTGGTCGGGAGTATCCATCGCCCGTCCAATATCCTCTGCCGTCCATTGCATAAGAGTATTCATAAATACTTCAAGATCAACATTAGGATTCTGCATCAATTCATCTAATGCTATATCCCGAAACATATCTGCGACAGCAGGATCGTAATCCGGCCCCATTTCCTGCTCCACCTGCCACCAATAGTTGTCCAATTTTTCTTCTGCTTCAGCGAGACGGTAAGCCTGATCGTTTGCTTCTCGCGCAGCGATTTCTTCTGAAGACATGGGGGGTGGTTCTGCTTCAGGGCCAGCAGGCGTACCGGGTGGACCCTCTGTGCGAAGATGAAAATCTGGTCCCTTAACACGACGCCCCTCAACGACATCAAGCACATCCAATTCTTTGGCCTTCTCAGTTAACGCCGTTATATCCCACTGAGCCGGAACCAATATATCTCCGTGTGGTGGATCAGCGTACCCTTCTGGCATCATATAATCATCTGGGTCTAGCCCACGACGACGAAGTTCATCTACCATTTCCTGAAAATATTCCGGATGATGCTTTTCAAGAAACATCCTCTGCCTAGAAACAGAATCGGCAAGATCCCAGAAACTCATATTTTCAATATCGGCTGCACCGGGTCGCATGACGCCTGTTCCGAATGTGTAATCAAATCCTACGACTGCCGCCGCCGCTGACAACGACGGAGAATTTGGATAGTGTTGAACGTCGAACGGGGGAAGTCCTTCTTTAATCCATTCATCACGAACTACAGTATCTGCCGCATATTTTCCAAACATTTCTTGCCAAGCATGTTCAACATCGTCATAAATCCCCATCGCATCGCCAACCCCGACAGTAGGCGTACCGGGTGGACCGTCTACGATCTTGAACAAATCAGCAATAGTCTCTACTTCATCCTCTGATGCTGCATGGACCGCAGCCTCACGATCCCTATCCACATATCTAGGTATGTCCTCATCGAAAAAGCGCATCAACTCAACAGGATCAAGAACTACATCTTCCCCTACCTGCTTGGCAGCCCTGTACCCGGCTTCTATATCCGCACGCTGAGCGATATCCATATTATTCCACCTAGCCAAACGCGATTCAGAAGATGGAGGCGTACCGGGTGGACCCTCAGTAGGCGTACCGGGTGGATCCTTTTGTTGATCACCCCAGTCGCGGATAGTTCCTCTTATTCCATCCATCGCACTCCAAAGAAACTCATCTGAATTGACTACACCCTGATCCCTCGCTATAAGAATTCCTTGAAACTCCTCATTGGTAAACAACCCGCCACCCCACTTAGACATCCAATTCGCCCAAGTCCGGGGCATGCTAAGCTTCATAAAATGTGATACCCCATCTGATCCGACGCCCCCCTTTCCATGCTGAATAACAAGATCTAGAATATTCGGCTTGTCATCCCAAAAGGAAAGTATCTCTATCGGCTCCCCAAGCCATCGTTCATCCAATTGTACAATATTGGGATCCAACTCGTAAGCACGCGCAATGGCTGCTTCTGTTACACTTATCCGCTCTTTATATGACAGTTCCGCCCAACGATTCTCCCAAAAATCTTTCAACGAACGCTCAAGGAACAACTCCGGCTTCGGAATATGAATCAGTTCCATCGCAATATCGTCAGGTATTCGCTTGGTCGGTATGTTGCCGATGCGACTCTCGAAAACATCCATCATCCGCCCAGTTGGCATCTCCGCAGTGAAGGTGGCGGGACCAGTCCCCGACGGCGACATAGGTCTGAACGGTTCCGGAACCGGACCCTGCGGCAACGCATCCGCAAAAGGCTTCTGACCGAAAGCCCGCTCTGTCTGCCCAACGCCCGCCGGACCAACCGGAAAATCAGCAGTAAAGATTTCACCCGGCTTCATATTTGCCACCTGCGTGGGGGTCAAACGACCCGTCGGATTGTCCGGTGTTATTACCCCTGCATAACCCTGAGGGATACTGCTTTCAACACCAAATGCTCCTGCCTCTGGTAGATATTCTCCTGCCTGATAACGATTCCAGATATCGCGTTGTTCGGGAAGACGCCCCCATTTCGCCTGATACGCCCGTACAGCCGCCACGCGCTCCCGCATTGCCAGCATCAGCCAATTCGGCAATCGGCCAGCATTGTAAAGCGCCCTAACAGGATTGAGTCTGCTTAACGCTGCCCCCATAGCCGCATTTGCCCCCGGAAAAACATAGGGGAATACCAACCCAATCGCTACCATATCTGCAAGACCCTGCCAAGTATGCGGAACCAGATAATCTCCAATTTCGCTATCACCCGGTTCTCCCCACCACCACGACCGAGTATCGTGACCGGGCATTTGTTGCTCAAACGGACTGATCCCAGTTCCACCCGGATGCGGTATCTCATAGCCAAACTGGCCCCTGAAGTCAGTTCCCTGCAACTTGCCTCTACCTGTACCAGTCAGACGTTCGCCACCCATGGCAAAACCCCCTTCTCTCTCGCCTGTGCCGGGAAGCAGATTCACAAGATTCTCTGCCCCTCGTATCGGTGCAACAACCACCTCACCGATGGCTTCAAGAATCGGATTCGTCCACCTCCGATACCAATTCTGTTCCGGTTCGCCAGCCCACTCGCTCAACAACAAATCATTCTCAGACATCTCCAACGTACCAGTCAGAAACTCATCCAGCGCCTCTAATCCAAACCCGACTGATGCCTGAAGTATCCGATCCGCAGTTCCCCGATAGTAATCTCCCGCTCCTCCTTCATTATAAAGAGAATCGGGAAACATGTTGCGTGCTGCTTGGAACGCCCAGAGGCGAAGATCCCACATCGCATCCTTATGTTTGTCGTTCCAAGCAATTTCTCCACGGGGAGGTCTAAACTCTGTTCGTGAACTACCAACTAGCGCACGATCAGCAGTAGTACGGGTTGTATTAGCCATTAAAGGATGACCCGCACCGGGAACAAAATCTAAAGTGCCCCTAAACCACTCCTCAACTTTAGCCGCTCCTGCCGTATCCGGAACCTGTTCTTCACGATCTCTTTCAGAATCACTCAGAGCAGACGACAGTCTCTCACGTTCACTCTCACGTTCACGCCCCTCTTCGGAGTTTCTCAAAGCCGCCTCATCAGCAGCCATTGTTTGCAATATTTGTTGCGTTACCTCATCGTCAGACATTTGGAATCCGTGATTGCTGTACCCTACCCACACCAGACATGCTGCGAGCAATCGCATCCAACGCAACAACCGGCGTAGAACGCTCAATCCCCATCTTCTTCACCACACCAGCACCCATCTCAATCAACTCCTGATTCGGCTCATGCAACGCAGGCAACGTATTGCGTGCCCGACGAACCAACGACATGTAATCCGGAGCATTCGCCACATCCAAATTAGCCAAACCAACCGTGTTCGCATACATCACCAACGCACGCTCAATCTGTTCATTCGATACCGACTCAGCCAAATCCAATATCTGATCGCCCGCCACATTACGGGTACCCTCATGGTTGAGGAACTTCAAAAAGTTTGCCGTCGCAATATCTTTACGAATACCAGCATCATTCTTATCACGACCATAATTATTCGGCGTCAATGTTCCCGACTCCAACATCTGATATTCCTTTTCAGATACAGCACCCACGTTGCGTGCATAATTCAAATACGACGCAGCCGAATCATGGTGACCAAATCTGACTTCTTCAGCCCAATCAGGCATCCCATAGAATTCTGCCAAAACTGCTTCAGCCAACGCAACTTCCCGCTCCGTTCCACCCTCGCCAAACAACCGCTCCTGCTGACTACCTGACATTTCACCCACCAATTCGTTGACACGCGAAATGATTTCACGCTGACCCTTCGGAGTGATCTGCTGACCAAGATCCTCCACGGCCTGTAACGCCCTGCCACCGATTTCATTAGCAACCTCAGTGCGGAGTTGCTGCTCCGTTGTAGCATGTTCTCCTGCCGCCCGAGCGCGCTTTGCGACAAGGCTGGCACGAATATCCAACGGCCTAAGCGACTCCAAATTTTGTTCTGCCTTAACTGATTCAGCAAGCATATCGACCTGTAGATCATGGAATGCCTGAAGAGTCACATCCGGCCCCGTAGTCGACATATCACCCCACAATGGCTCAACTCCCAAATTTGCTATCGGATCATCCATGTACCCCAAAGCGTACAATTCCTGCTGCAATTGTCGAAATTTGTTTGGATCGTTACGCCACAGATCGTGAAGAAATGCGTCGGCACGGGGTGGCCCCAACTGTCCGCCAGAGAACAGATCCATAATCGTGTTCACATCCCCGTATGGGGTACCGTCGAAACTGAGAACAAACGCGACATTGGTTTTACCTAGAATAGCATCGTTCGGTGCTTTAGTAACCAGAATCCATCTGGATTCGCTGGCGAGTCGTGCCGTGTACCAACCGGCGGCTTCTTCGAATGCCTGCTGAAGAAGTGTTCCCTTATCAGTGAAAACATCATCGTCAGGGATAAGATCACCAAATTCTGCCATCAACCCTTGAATCAATTCCGGGGTGTATCCTAGATCTTCTTCTGCTTCAGGTACTACCTCCTCCGGATCCAGTCCAGTCACTCCACCCTCTACAATGGCTCTCGTAATATCGTCTTCGATAGGTCGCTTCTCAGGATCTTCTGCTTCGATTACACGGGTAACAGCCTGTTTTATAATGTCTCGAAATTCTGGAATCCACTTCCATCCATAATTTTGCAACCATCCACCGAATGCGACCTGATCCGCGTCGTTAGTAAAGTCAAGGATCTGCGTTCCGCCCGGTATCGTTGGATCACCACCCTGTGGTGCTATGCTGTAATATTCGATAAGACCCCCAAGCCCTGCGCCTGTACCAACCTTCTGAATATCCTCCGCCCACAAATTCAAACCAAGTACCCAATTAGTAAACTTGTTTCCTGCCCGCGTCAGGCCACCTTCCTCCCAATGGATATGCTTAATCGCCTGATTGCGTCGCACCTGCTCAGGCGGCGCATTGCCTTCTCGCACTATACCTGTAAACCCACCAAGCATCGTTGCAAACTCCGCAAAGTTAAAGTCGTCGTCGCCAGCCGGGTCGAACGGTGGCGTCGTACCTTCGCCAAGGATGTCAGGAAAAGAATCTTGAGGTAATTCAGGATCAATATCTTCTGCCATCACGCCGCCAATCTAGGTACATCAATAACTCCTGCTTGCAACTTTGCCAACCACGTATCGCCTAACTGTGGCAAGAATACACTATAATACATTTCGTTCAACCACGGACGCCCCTGAATAAACCGTTCCATAAACTTGTACGACAGATACTTCAACGAATCACGCTGCCTCTGAGCCGACGCAGTACGATCATTCTTCAACCTTGCATACAAACTATCCAACTCAACGATTGTACGCATCGCCTCCTTCAAATCTTCCGTATGCAACCCATCAGGAATAAGCGACGGAACCGCCAGAAGACGACGAAACTCCTCAAGCGTAGCATCTCTACGATCCTGTGCATCGCTACCAGAAATACGTGAAGAAAATACCGGGTTACGATTCGACCACATATCAAACCAAACCGTCCACTTGCGATCCTCATTGGTGCTTGGCAGTCCGGCTGCCGTCAACGCATACTTCCTAGCCAAATGAGAAACACGGCGTAGATGATACTCCGGATACGAAGCCTGATAATACAATTCCGACAAGAACGTAGCCGGGGTCTTATAATCCCGCAATCCGTAATTTACAGCACGCTGCTTCGCCTCCGACGAATACCTATCATCAGAAGAATCAACCTTTCTTGGCATAAAGAAACTTGCCGACAAACCATAATCCTCAACAAACGCACGATTATTCACCAACCATTCGTTAGCCTCCGCTGTCGCCTCTAACACCCCGAAGGTTCGCTTCGTTGTAGCAGACGAATGGAACGGCGAATACTCCATCGGGTTGAATTCCTTACCCGTATCCTTTTCGATACGATCAATCCACATCGGATACGCCTCCTCATACGGGACACCAGCCTCTAACAATTCGTGGAACTCGTTACTCCATTCCCAACCATCATGGACAAGAAGTTCCGAAAATGATCCTGTCGAAAACCCGCCGAACCAAGTCAACGATTGCAGCATCTGATACTGATGCGCCATCATGTCGATCTTCGACAAGAAATGTTCTTCGAACAATTCCGGCTGTTCCAATGCGACGATCTCTTCCTGCGACGGCAACTTGTCCTGAATCGCCAACAGTCGCAACACATCCATCGCTGCCTTGTCGCGGGCACGCGTATCGGGCCAATTGATTCCAATCACCTGTGCTGTACGTGCCAACACCGCTGGAATAATCGGCCCCAATACCACATCCGACGCCTTCTCCGAACCATACCGGGCACCGATCAGATTCGGCTCGTACATAGAGCGAATAGCCGGATCGCGTGACGCCATCCAATTGATCGGGATAGCCAACAGGGGACCGAAGCCGGGTTGTCCAAGGCGTTCAGCATCGAAGCCGGGAAGGATGTTGAGGCTTGAAGCCAACGGTTCGTTCGCTACAACCCCCAAACCGCCACCGACGACCTTGTTGACAATCGGAAAATGGTCAGCGATTTCCAACATGAAGTTAGTTGCGATGTCGGAACCGGGATAGATCAACCACTTATCGCCTTGAGAATCTTCTTGGATCAAACCACCATAAACCCCGGCCATCATTACCAGATGCAGGTTGCGGACCATCTTCGGATTGTGCCGCAAACCCCTACCCATGCGGCGAAGGAAGTTATCTTCCGCGAACCAGAACGGCAGCAGAGTTCCGACCATTTCCTGAAACTGTGAACGGATTCGATGGTCATCGATGTAAGCACCCGTCAACGTGAAAGCCCGCTTCAATGAAACATCACGATGTACTTCAGTTACGAGTTTGCGATTCTTTGCCCATTGGAAGAAGTTTGTCATCACCTCATCATTTTCAGTTAAACGCAGCAACTTGGTATACGCATCTACCTCATGCTTTGCTGCTGTCTCCAAGACTTCTTCCAGCCAGTTTCTGAACGCAAACTGGTTCTCGTTATCCAGAATATGCCCAAGACGACGCAGCATCACAGGCGACTCTGATGTGACATTTAACCAAGCACCCGTTATGAAGTCCTCCAATACCGGAATCATAAACTGACCCTCATCATCAAGGGCACCCGCACCACCAAACCATGACTTCAACTGCGTCGTCTTCCGAACTGGCAGATCATAGATGCGACGCACCATCGCAGTCTGCTGTGTCCCGATCAACAGATAATGCTGAAACATGGGTTCACGCACCATCGAACCGATCATCGGATTGACCACACCTTCAAACCAGTTCTGCAACAACGTCTTCCAAAATTTGGCAGGGACTTCCATTTTGCCACCAGCCTCATTGGTAGCAGGAATCATCGCCAACAGATTCTTAGGTGCCCGATCCCATTCAGCATAATGAAGGACACGTTCCGCACTGACCTCACGAACCTTATTGGTTTGCAAAACTTCCCTGATCCACGGATGTTGAACTTCGCGGACCCCTTGCACAACCCCGGACATGAAGTGTTCCATCTCAGGTATGTTTCGTGATGCCGAATCTGCGATCCAGTCCTGCAACGAATGGCCTGTCACCCACTGTTCTGAGACAAGTTCCCAATCATCAGTATCATACCATTCTGTTGGACGCTCATCAGCCGCAGATATTTGGACTTCTCGCCCATCACGCTTATGCCGATAGACCATCTGTTTCGAAACCTGTGGAACATCGTCAATATAGTGGATTCTTTCCACACCTTCCAAGCCGGGATTGAGCAGATGGGAAGACATGCCGAATGCGTATTCTTTGCTGACACCGTTTCCGCCGGGGAACGCCGATGACGCGACAGAACCGCTATCTGTCCACCCGTAAAACGGATCCGCCAAGATCGGATCGATGCTGCCACCAAGTTCAGCATGGGTGATAGATGAAACAATGCCACCCTGTGTCTGTTCGATAGTCAAGTCGGGCATGAAGAGAGTACGTTCTTCTAAGATTTGACCGGGAGTATTATTCAACGTTTCCGAATTGACCTGCAATGCCCCAACACGGGACCGTTGCGGCAACGGGCCAAGCATTTCATCCAGAACCTCCCCTACAATCTTTGCAACCTCAGGGTCGGCTGATGCAACAATAAGTGGGAAGTGAGTCGCACCAGAATCTGCCCATTCTTGCGATACGCGGAAGTAGTTGAGTGCTGTCGCACTCGGATCAGGTCCGTACTGTGGATGAAGAAGATGTGAAACGATTGTCGGATTATGGTCACGACCGACAGCATGGAAGGCATCCTTGAGTCTCCGATCCAATTCTTCAACCCATGTAACCCGTCCGACATTGGTTGGATCTGTACCGGAAAGGATCTGAATAAGTTGTGCGCGATGTTCAATCGGAAGCATCGGCATAAAGATGCGTGAATAGCCGGGAGGTAGCGGGTCGCTTATCCGATCACCATGCGAGGTATAGGCGATGTTGGCGCGTGCGGCAGAGCGTGCCATCTGTTGTCCTTCCACGGTACCCAATCCGGCCTTGTATGCGGCGTGCATCCGGGTCAGGATCTCTGACCAGTCGTTTGTGAATCGTGCAGGATTCGAATTGTGGAGAAGGAACGCAAGGATGCGGTCGTTTAGTTTGCCTATTGAAAGAATTTGGCCGGTTGCTGTATCTGCGACGCCGGGAAGGAACAGGTCGCGCCAGATGTAGCGTGTCTCTTCTGGAAGAAGCAGTAACAGATTTTCGACTACTTCGTCCCATGTGCCAGATACTTGAACGTTTGCATCATCAAATAGTGTCATGGGAAGATGACCTTGGTCAAATGCTTCGGAAAGTTTCTCAATAAAGTTTGGATGGTTGTAATGAAGTTCTTCCCAAATGAATTGCGACGGCCCCATTGGGGAAACTGCTGGGCTGCCGGGGATAACGCGCTGGCTTTGTGAAGTACCGCCAGCGACAATCGTTGCAGTAGTATGTTCAACCGAGTCGATCTTTTCGAATTCGGTACGGATAATGCTGTCTGTTCCAGAACGTTGCGTCAAGCCCCGAATGTGGCTCTGATATTCAGCCGTTGTTTCAAACCCTTCAGATTCGTAACGGCGCATGGCAACACGTAGATCGTCTTCAATGGGAACATTCCAGTTTCTGAATTCGTATCCGACATCACCCGGATGATCCTGAACCCGACGACTAACGATCTCGCCTGTCTCATCTGCTGTTTCTTCTATATGGTAAATGCCTGCAATTTCTCCCCGTGCCTCTGCCGCATTCGTAATATAGTGAACCTCGCGCTGCGGAAGATCCTGACCGGGAATAGTGCGCTCCCGTACCCACGCCTGTCCACGCTGCGTCCGTTCCAAAGTTTCAACCCGTTTGACACGAACATAAACAGCGCGACCCTCACTGTCCACAAAGCGAATAATCTGACCGACATAAGGACGACCCCCTCGCCAATGGTTAGCGAGACGCGTATCTGCCGTCTTCTTACCTCTTCCGACAGCCCTAAGCGCACCCTCATATTTCATTGTCACATCTTGGACTTGGGCATACTCCTCAACCGGAGTCGTAACAACCGTTTCAATCACATCGTCGCCACGGTCACGCGCATCCCGAACCCCCGCATCATAAATAACACGCTCACGATTACTCCCCGGCCCCAACGGAGCCTCCAACGTTTCGATAACGACACCCGGTTCAGCATCCACAAGCCGTTCTGCGGTTTCTTCCCGACCCGCAACACGCACTGTTCGCAACTCCGGATCAGCATCTATCAACCGACCCATCGTTCTATGCAAGTCTCCCCCCACGGCATCCTGCGCTGGGGAAACAAAATGAGCCATTTCGAACAATGCGCCCCTGCTGCCGGGATCACCCGACAGATAGGTTAGGCGCTGCGTTGCAGCGACACCCTTGTCCCAAGCATCAACATCTCCTGCTCCATGGTTAACGACTTGCTGCAACTTCATCTTTTCGTAGTTGAGTGGCAACTTCAACATCTGTTGAGTAGGAGTACCGAATCCGGCTTTGCGAAGCATCGAATCAAGATGCAGACCCTCAAAGTTGGTATACGTGTCGTAAGTTGACAAGACGTTACGCATGTAACTATCCATGATTGTCGGGTTTGTCATCGACAACCGGATAAGTCGTACCCGCTCATCATGGTTGGAATCAAATCTTTTGCCAAGCATACGGGCAATATCTGCCTGCGTAAGTTTGCCTGTGGCCGTGTCCCATTTGCCGGGAATACGTTGACCTGCCTTGTGAAACAGATAGGATAGTTTCTGGCCGACTGCTTCAGCCTCCATGAAACGATGCCGCAGTTGACGGGCGATGAAACCCTGTTCAGTTTCACGAACCACTGCCTTGCGAGCCTGCACAAATGCTTCCATGCGTTGCTCTGAGGTCATAAACTTCCATCGATCAATGTTGTCAGGATCAAACATCGCCTTTTCGATGCCTTTCAACGTAAGCGAAAAGTCTCCAACGCCGGAAAGTTCGTTGATGGACCGCCAAACACGCAACGGGCCACGGGCCAGAATCGACTGGCTTTCTTCAGGTTTGACCTCTTTCAATACCTTTCGACCATACCCGTCCCACATGATTTCCATGTCCAATGCGGTGCGTCCCAAACGATGATTGGCGTAACCTGACGGCCCTTCCCGCAGCATCCATGAGAACAATTCTTCACCACCGTTACGTGCCACATATCCCAATCGAAGCAGCACGGCAGGACGCCATGTTCGTGCAAACATGTTGTCAATTTGTGGCGCGTGTAGCCCCCATCCGATCTTTCGATAGAAAGAAAGGTGGCGGGCTAGTCCCCCGAGTTGCCGATAATTGGGAATGACATTGAGACGAGAAAATTCGGCGGCATGTTCAACACCGGGGATAACGGCACGGCGCATGTTGAGGCGACGGAAGCCAACAACGTCGTCTGAAAGAAACGAATATCTGGCATCTGCGTGGCGTAGGAACCGGTCCACAAATTTTTCGAGATGCTTTCCCCCGTTGACCAATGCGCCAGAGCGACCAAGGAAGTCCATGAAGAACTCAGTCTGTACAAGCCATCGCTGTGACTCATTGCCGGTGGCGAATAGGCGAATCATGCGATCAATTTCGGTTCGGGGCATGTGCGCCATCATCCCCATTTCGACCAGTTTCGTAAATTCTGAAACAGCATTGTCGGCATCCAATACGTCCATATAGCCCTTCTTCGGCACATATGTCGTAAGTTTCCTTGCAAATCGGGCCGGGTAGTAAGACAGGCCAATCGCTGTCGCACCGGGTATCGCCTTGATGTGTTCTAGCCAAGACAGTTCATCGTTGACACCACCCGGAGGATGGATACGCGACTTGTAATAGTTTGTGGCTGCCCGACGGGCCGATGAGAATGGTGCCCCCGGTAACCGTACTTCTTCTCCTGCAAACTGGCCGCGTCGTATCAGTTCTGCTGCCTTTTCGGGATCGCGTTTAAACCGTTGATAGCCATGCTCGCCATACCAGTTCAACAAATCATCCAACATGCCCTGATCGAAAAGTTCCTGACGAACAACGCCGCTCATATTTTTGTGAATACGCAGAATTTCCTCCATGTCGTCCAACGTCAACCCGAGAGCCTTCGCTGTAGCCTGCGTCGGGCTAGCAACAAGGCGTGCCACCATGTCTTCATCAATACGTTTTGACAAACCCACAGCCAGTTCAGCCACGCGTGTCGTAACCAGCGCGAATTCATCTGCAAGATAATCTGAGACAAGGCGTCCGACTTCTGCCGTGACCTCAGTAGATGGATTAAGAAAATCGATTGGCTTGTTGACCATCTTCTTGCCCCACACCCACGCTCTGCCAAACTGGGAGATACGAGGCAGCAACATCATCGCCGGATCGACACCCCCCATTGTCCCGGCAAGCGCGCTCATTCCTTCAGCGGATTCGCTCAAGAACTGCCAATACCCGTCAGGTGTGGACAATGTGGGGAGAGGGGAACGCATAGCCCATTTGGCTGCTTCAAGCGGTTCGTCCAAGACTTCCACCACTTCGTCTCCGATCTGAATGTTTCGGATACGATGTCCAGCACCACCAAGGAGACGCATTTGTCCTTCTGCTGCTTCACCTGCGACGCCGACAACAGCAACCTGTGCGCGTCTCGCACGATGCCAACCCAACATATGATCCCATGCGCCCTGTATCGCCGGAATGTCACGCAGCAACTGCTCCACCGGATGCGCCACCTCACCCATTCGGACAAGGATTTCTGCTTCCAGTTCCTCAATCGGGAATTCTGTCTTACCAGCATCGGTCCATTCGTCCCAAACAATTCGCTTCGTATCATCGTATTCGTCCATGAAACGAAACGTTTCATTGATACGTTCGATGAAACGATTCATCGCTGTTGACTGTGCGCGAATATTCAGAAACGTTCTTGCTACAAAGTTCCCACCGCTTTTTGCAACGAACGCAGCCAGTTCAGGATCACGGGCTACATACTCCGTGAGCCCTTTCTTCCCTGATAATCCCAATATTTCTGCTTCACGAAAGAAATCAGTGAACCGTTTCCACATATAAATCTGGTTGCGTGTCGATCCCGCAACCAGCCCCATGCGTGCAGCCTTGATAACCTTCGTCCAGATTGTGCCAGCCCATGTCAACGGATCCAACAAGATTTCTGTAGCCAACGCAGGTACCCCACCGACAAGAATCGCTGGTTTGGTACCGGGACGAACATCTGGTAGGCCATAGTTGCTTCGGTTGTAGAGTGCAACAAAGGAAGAGGACAGATCTCGCCTGTTGCCACCGAGAATTTCCATTGCTTCCGTCTCGCCGGGTCTTCCCAACGAGCCATACCATTCAGTAAATGCGCGGGCAATCTGATCGCGTGGTTTGCCGCTCGCCATGCCTATCTCTTCAAACTTTTCGGCCACCCCTTCTACCCCGTCGCGTAGATATATTCTCATCAATCCGACGCGTGTGGATCCGATCAGGTCTTCGGCTTGCGCCAACGCAGCATCCGTGTAGGCATCCTTTTCGTCTGCAACAGCGTTCCATGATTCGATCCATGTTCCCGGATTCAAAAATTCCCATCCGGTGCCGGGTGTTGGTATTTGGGCACCGAAACCTGCCCCCGGTACCTGCATCCAATCGGTTCGTTCATGCACCCCCAATGCAGTATTCCCCGCCTGTCTAACGCGGTCCCACATCCAGTTCAGATCACTCCATGCTTTCTGTGTCGGAATAGCGATAGTCTTACCCAGTGCCCGGAATGGAAACAATGCGGCACGCAACGGCGTACCGGCATCTTCAAACAAGCCTTCGATGATCGGAAATTCCCACTCCAAAATTCGATCAACAAGGTTCGTGTCACGCTCCTCGTCTACCGGTAGACGGTAACCAGACGCACGCATAAGATTTTGAGTTGTGCGAGTCAGACGAGCAAATTCGCCTTCCTGCCACAATCGAGGCATTCCCTCAAAAGTGTCACGCATCTTGAGAACACCAACTTGGCCCTGTGCCCGATGAAACACATCGACCATATCCATATCGGACAGATTGCCTGCTGCAAGATCAACAAGCGAATTCGTATCAGGTGCTAGATAACGTGCCCCGGAATCATACAACAGTTGAAGGCGACGACCGTAGAATTCATCATTGAATCCAGAACTGCGTGTCCCGCCGTTCCAAACCGGGGACCGAACATCAACCATTGGTCAGCAATGCTGCTGCTTCAAAGATTCGAGGATCGCCAGTCGCCTCAGCCCAACGAGCCAACAATCCGGCAGCCCGCTCCATGTTCGTCGCAGGCAACATCCCGGTACCGGCAACCTGTTGATTGCCTGAACCGGGGGCAGTCAACGGAGTAATACCGGGAGTGAAGGAAGTGGCCTGCTCCACCGGGAGGGGTGGTGGGGGAGGAGCCCCCGGTGGAGCAGACCGATCTGGCAGGGGGATCCCGCCTTGGGCTGGATTCTGCGCTGCCAGATTTTGTCCCTGTTCACCATATCCGGCACCGGCTTCCATGCCCGGTGCCTGTGGTGCAAGATTCT
>Ga0080013_1002422_pt1 | contig 21948 bp, 13 predicted proteins | sample ETNvirenome_6_85_FD_69236 | JGI IMG/M metagenome (GOLD analysis project Ga0080013, IMG submission 69236) | Marine viral communities from the Pacific Ocean - ETNP_6_85 (SPADES assembly) (version 2) | ecosystem: Environmental > Aquatic > Marine > Oceanic | place: Pacific Ocean | collected 2013-06-19 | reverse complement strand
AGAGTCATCGATCGCAAGAGTTACATCACCAGATGAACCCCCACCGGTTAGTCCTGTGCCGGCAGTAACACCGGTGATGTCACCTGCGTTCCCTGCGATCGTAACAGAGCCATTTGAGGCAGAAGTGATAGTAATATTGCTTCCGGCTATGAGATATGACGAACCATCTGTTAGCCTTGTCAGAGATCCTGATATTCCTGTGTCGAAAGAACCTGTGCCCGTAACCCTGAGATTGTCTGCTATCTTGACCCCGCCTGTGAATGCGGAGCCTGAGATCGTAGCTACTATAGAGTCATCGATCGCAAGAGTTACATCTCCGGAGGAACCTCCGCCTGTGAGACCTGTTCCAGCTGTGACACCGGTGATATCTCCTGCGTTCCCTGCGATAGTAACAGAACCATTTGAGGCAGAAGTGATAGTAATATTACTTCCAGCTATAAGGTAGGAAGATCCGTCTGTGAGACGCGTAAGTGATCCTGATATTCCTGTGTCGAAAGAGCCTGTACCTGTGACCCTGAGATTGTCTGCTATCTTGACCCCGCCGGTAAAGGCTGATCCGGAGATCGTAGCGACTACACTATCGTCAATCGCTAATGTAACGTCGCCTGAACTTCCGCCTCCACTGAGTCCTGTTCCAGCTGTGACGCCCGTGATATCTCCTGAGAGGCCTGCAATGGTGACTGCACCGTTGGAAGCAGACGAGATAGTGATGTTGCTACCTGCGATAAGGTAGGAAGATCCGTCTGTCAGCCTTGTGAGTGAGCCTGATAGTCCTTTGGGTGCATTCAAGGCTCCGCTTACGAGGAGATCTCCTCCAAAAACAGCTGATCCTGTGATTGCTGTACCTTTGCTGTCAATAGCACCGCTGACAAAGAAGAAGACATCTGCACCAACTGTGGTAGCGACATAAGCTGTCCCAAGCTGACCTCCAGCAACAGCGATTGATCCCGTCGCATTAAGCTTTCCAGGGGCTGGGCTTGTCCAGCCCACACCCGAGCCTGCAGCGGCACCAAGAGCGGTGACTGTTACTGTGTCACCCGTCGCTGACACGCTCATGCCGCTGCCGCCTATAATGTCGATCTTATGACCTGCTGCGGTTGCAGTTCCGGAGTCAGTGCCCACCTGTTTAACAAGATTATCATCTAAAGAAACATTGCCGGCTGATACTGTAAAGTCGCCAGCTGAGAAGGAGGCAATACCCTTATTGCTAGTTGAAGCATTCTCGCCGGCGATCGTGATAGTTGATCCGGCTCCTGACGTGTCTATTCCTTCACCACCTGCAAAAGTTAAGGTGTGGCTGGCGCCGTCGGCGGCTCCAGAATCTGCAGAAGCAGACTTTATAACCTGGGCTGCAAGATTAAGATCTCCGCTAGCAAATGCAAAATCATCGGAATTTATGCTAGCGGAGATTGTCAGGGTGCTTCCGGCGCCGGCATCAATAATGTTTATGCCATTGCCTGCCGTAATAACTCTCTCATCCGACAGAGACCCGTTCGCAGAAAGGACAACATACTCTGCATTAGTGGGCGCGCCGGCTGATGCAGCAGCTGTTAAGTCAAACTCAGTACCGCCGTCGTCCTTAAAGTAAAGCTTGTTATCTGCGCTTTTAACGTAAACTTTGCCATAACCTGGCGTAGCACCTGGTGCTGTAGCCAACTCATCTAGCGATATCACGCCTTCGACTGTTAGCTTGGAGACAGGTGATTCAGTTCCAACGCCGAGCTGGCCTGTCGCATTGACAGTTAAAACCTCTGTTGAGCCCGTAAGGAGATTTAAGATATCTCCGGTTCCGTCTTGCCTTACCTGCAAAGTGGTCTGGGTATTACTGGTATTATCGTCGTGAATTATGGTGAGGGGATTAGATCCTCCCTCAGCTACATCTCTAGTAACCTTTAAACCATAACCAGATGTAATATCCTGTTCAAGAAGGGTTCCATACCCATGAATATAGGCAGCTGGGTTAGAAGTGGATTCTGCATCAACCTCGAGCGCGTAGTAGCCACCCGTCTCGTCACTGTCGATGAGAACTCCACCCATATCATCAGAGTCGGCGATCTCTACCTCTAGCTTAGCACCCGGTGTGGCAGTTCCAATTCCCAGCTTTTGTGCATTGGTTATGGTCAGTGCCAGCGCCGGGTCGGCGCCATCTGAAGTTGAATTCTTGGTGTAGAAGCTTAGATTGCCCTGTGAGTAATTGCCGTCCCTGTTATGAATGATCGCGGCGCCGATGTTATCATCTGCCGTATCCACAACAAATCCAATTCCCGCACTTTTATTAGTAGTTGTACTACCGTGCCTGAGAACAGCCTGGTAATCAGAGGGGTCGTTAAGATCATCATTGGGATCAACTGCATTTGACACCTCGAATTTCGACGTTGGCGAGGAGGTTCCCACTCCCACAAGATCGGATGTGTCAGTGAGATATACGTTGGTGCCGGCTCTGGTCCACGGACTACTTGAGCTTCCGCCACCGCCGGAGCCTGTAGTGAAAATAGCCTGAATTATGCTTCCCGAGGGAGGTGCCGAGGTAAAGTCCACCTGATTATTAGCTTGATCATAAGTGTAATCGCTGGAAGTTCCTGACAGTCGTAGCATTCCATTTACGTACACTGCCATTGCAGCTGCGTCAGAAGGGGTATTTGTCAGACTGAAGTCAGTAGTTGTTCCGTTCGAATCTGTACTAAGCTCCTCTTTGACCAGCACTTCACTAGATGCTACAATTCCAGTAATGGTAACTGCGCCATTAGAAGCGGAAGCAATAGTAATGTTACTGCCTGCTATAAGATAGCTAGTTCCGTCAGTAAGGTTAGTGAGAGATCCGCTCATGCCTTTTTCGGCAATAAGTGAACCTGACACTACTAGATCTCCTCCAAAAACCCCGAGCCCAAAATTAGAATTGATCTTTGCGCCGATGGCACCTGAAACAAAAAAGTTTGCATCATCTGCAATTTCAGATGTGCCTAATCGAAGCTTGTTTCCTCGAATATCGAGTGCAGTTATCTTGGTTGTGCCTATTGACTCAACCTGACCCGTTTTGGAATTTACGAAATATTTTGTAAAATCAGCCAAGGTCGCTCCATAAGATAGCTAGATTTATGCAAACCCAGCGCCTGTGTAACCACCAAGCTCAAATAGCAATGATGAATCAACTGTTCCGGGATCTACAGACCCAGAAGTATTTAGTGGCGCTGCGTCATAAAAAGGCCTATTAGTGCGACTATAAGTGTCAATATTAGCAGTTGAGTTCCAAATTCCTCTCGGTCCTACTGCATTATTTTCAATTTGAGTAAGATCACTTGAACCAAATCCTTGAAGCTGAGCTTTTGTATCTGAGACGGCGACGGTTTTCTTAAATTGAACAGACACACATGCGCTTTTTTGGCCTCCAACCACTAGCTCACCGCCTTCTTGATCAGTATGCTGGAACTTCTGTATGGCAGTAAATGGCCTCTGCTCGAGCATGTCTCTAAACTGGCCGTAATGATCGCGTCTAAATATACAGCTTGTATATGTCGGTAGTGCGCTAATTAGACCATACTTAAACCCGCGAATCTGAACCTCTGCGCCTGCTTTTGTCTGGGCGGTGTTTGTATTTTCGAGATTAGTTATGATCGGCAGGTTTGAATCACCACTGTCACCAAAACCATAGAATGCTTTCAAGAAAGTCTTGTTTTGCTTTCGATCTGGAAGAGCAATAGCGGAAGTTGAACTAACATAATCAAGGTTAACATACATCCTCTCTGTGTCTTCGCCCCCTGATCCTACTGAGCTGAATCTTTTACCGAAGATCACAGCCAAGTTTGCAGTCTCAAGCCGCTTCTGTTGTGCACCCCCAGAGTTAAGTGGATTGGTTGATCTCTGTGCATTTACACCAGGCACACGCTCGAGGTCGCTCCCACCGTATCGAATATCAAAAGGATAAGATCTTGGCCAGACTTGATCCCTGCGCGCAGAATCAACACCAGACCCTGCGACATTACCTAGAGGGTATAATAGCGCATTAACAGTTCCAGCTGATTCAACAATTTCGCTGTCGACGCTCTGGACAAAGGACTTTCCGTTAGCAGCTGCTATTAAGCTAGCATCTGGGAATAAAGAGTCGTAGTACCTCTCGTTAGGATCTGGCAATCGAACTCCCCTGAGGATTGATCCTGTAGTTGCTGCTGTTCCTGCTGATACGCTTGCAGGACGTGCTCCAATCCGACCTGAACCTATGTTCGGGCGTCGAGGATCGACATCTTCAAAGACATTATCAATGTATGATCCGCTGTATACAGGCCTGTATTCGACATCAAACTGGTCTATGCAGTAAGGTGTTGATTCTGTAGCTGAGCTTTGCACGTCCTCGTGTACGCTTAAAGATGTAAGGTTCTGGTTAAGGCCCATGTCTACGCTTGCAGCGTTGCGAAGAGTAGACCCATACAGAATTATCTTGCCCGTTCCTGGTCGAATCTTGAGCTTAGACTCAGAAACAGTTTGTTCTCTTATGTTTGGGTAACCTGCTTCTGATTCTGGCCACGGCTGGAAGCCCCAGTAAAAACATAATTCATCATCAGGTAGCAAAAGATAGGGCGACTCAACTCTCATATTCTTGTAGAGGCGCGCTTGATATCCCTGAGAACCTGCGTTATCTACTGATGCTGTAAGCTCAGAGCCTATGACAGATCTTGAAAGAGATCTCCCTGAACCGAATAAGTTTCCTTCTGTTGCAAAAGCTAATCCAGACCGACCTGCACCCCGATAGTCTAAGAGGCGAATTGTGTCATCACTATCTGGGTTAGTTCGACCACCTACTGTGAGTGCAGAATGCTTAACAAGAGTATCACCAAACATCGGAGTGGTGGCTGACATACTTAGGATAAATGACCCTGTTAAGCCCTGCGATGACCAGCTGCCTGCACCTATAATCAGTAGGTCAGCTCCGTCTCTTGCATCTTCACTTTTGTATTTAGAAGGAGGCCTTTTGCCTCTTAGCCGTTTGGTGCTTATAAGCTTAGCAGGGCTGTCGTCTATGATTGTTACTATACCGTAAGTTATCAGATCTCTGACTGCAGTGACTTTTCTTGGAGCATCTATTACGTTATCAGTTGTTCCATCGTTTCCATTTGTCCCGATAGAGGTTTTAGTAACTGCTCTAGAGTCTTTAAGGTTGGAGTTTTTAAATTGGTTCATAATGCCAAAATTAAATTGAGGCACCATATTCACCGTACTTGTCCCTAAAACCCCTGGGCCTGGAAACTCAGCTTCAAATTCATAGACTATCTTTTCAACTACGAAGGGGTGCGCTATAATCTCTTTTAAGCTAAATAGCTGTGAACCCGTGGCATTAAACTGGTGTGCGGACGGAAAACCTGCGGAGCCAACCACGCTGCCTTCTTGGTATTTTGCTGCACTAAAGCCCGTGTTATTAATAGGGGGCGCCATCATAAGACACGAAGATGTAAAATACCTTTTGTTTATGTGTATATAGTCAACATCACTTCCCGTGACTGCACACCTGATCATCTCCCACCTTTGAAGATCAAAATTATAGTAAGAAAGACCTGATCCTACAGGTGAAGCCGCTGAGCCGGTTGAGAAGAAAGTTTCTGACTTTGATCTAGGATTAACGTCAATTTCTATTTTTTCTTTTTCCCAAAGAGGTGCTTCAAGGCCTGGAAAAACAGTAGACAAAGTACCAGTGGCATAAAACGGATCCGGAGGCGTAATACCTGACGTTGGATAATCGTCTTTTAAGGGTAATATGTTACCCACTCTGGCAAGAGCAAATTGCTTGTCTTCTACATAGGGCTGGTAATTATCTCCCGGAGTGAATCTAACTCTTGCGTCAGAAACTCCTGGTATGACATTTGTGCTCGCTCCGGCGCCCTGTTCTAGCTTTAGGTCGGGTAATGAGTTAACTGCAGTAACTAGTGAGCCTGAATGTTGGCTTCCTTGCGGAAGCTGGACCCCTAGAACGATATCGCCTGACAAGGGTCCTGTTCCTTTGCCGATCTGTTGAAAGTCAATTGTTTTAGTGTCATTAAAAGATGAGACTGCAGCGAGCGCAACAGAAGAGCTTCTATGGAGACCTAGCCCTCTTCCGAGCCTTAAGTCTCCATTTCTAGGAATGCTCGGATAAGACCCAGTCTCGTTATCGATCATATTAAGATAAGGTCGAGGAGGCAAGGAAGTAATACCGGTAGAGGTAATGTACTCTCTTCGCTTGATCGGATCTTTAAGTCCGCTGAGAGTGTTGTAAAGCGCGTTGATATCTTCTGCAGACAGGACTTTTCCCGACCATATTGCCGCGTCAAAGAACTCAACCGGTTGATTGTTTTGATTATTTGCTATTGTTAAATTGTTGGCACTTGCTTCCATCGCCGTATATGTTCCTGCAGCAGTGCACGTGCCTGACATATAGTGACCATCAAGATACAGCTTTCCCCTGGCAGTAGAGTGTAGAGATGGACTGTAAGTAAAAGCCAGATGATGCCACTTGTTAACACTCAAAGCACCTGACAGCGGTGCTCTAAAGCTAAGCTGGGCTGACGTAGAATTATCTTGTACTGATCCTGTGAGGTCACCATCATGATACAGAAACTCGTACTCTGTCGATTTCGACATGATGTAGGCAGTAGCCGACCCACTAGTGAATAGCATCCATGCTGCCAGACTAAACGAGCTATCATCCGAGCCGTCGCCAAAAGATAAATCATCAGCATCAGTGACCTCGGTGTATGAAGTTTCAGATTTTGGAAAGCGAACCGCAGGCTTAACATTAGCAAAATTACGAGAAGAAAGAGGAGAAGTGTTTGCGCGCTGGTTTTCGGCGCCGCCACCGGAGCCACCAGAATCTTGGAACACCACAGTGTGACCTACACCTGAACTATCGACTGCAGAGGTTGGTACAGCATCTTTGGTCGCTGCTCGTGCCCACAGAATCAGATTGTCAGTCGGATCGCCTGAGCTAAAATACGTTGTACCACTTAAAGACGTGAACTTTTGCGTAAGGTCGTATAAGGGTAATCTTAATGCTTTTTTCTTAGGCATCGCGCTTTGTGCCTCCGAATGCGATTGAGTCTAAATTAATACCGTTATTAGTAAATATAAAACCTGTCCTAGCAGACTTAAATCCTTCGGGTATCATTCTATCGGAAGATCCTGATATATTATCCACTACTTTAAAAAAGAAATCGTCTGGCAGATTCTCTAAGCTCTTCCCTGTGAACATTCTACTGGCAAATTTTGAATCATCAAACGGTACAGGTATATATTGCTTATCAAGCTTGGAAGTTTTGGCAATTGCATGCTTCCTATCTGGAAACTTGATCGCTCCCATTTTTGATAAGCTGTCAGTAAAAGGCGCAGATGATGTCGCTTGCATTTGCAAAGGAATCATGGGAAGGATCTGGTCTGAGCCTTTTTTATACGCGGGGTTGCCGCCCATGATATCTCCCCTTATTCCTGCATAGGGATCTCTCTCGATTGGCCCTAAAGATCTAGAATAAATTTTAGGAGTGTAAGCCTTGTATATTCGATCGAAGGTATCGATCGTACCGTTAAGTAGATCACTTATGTGATATCTCTTGTTTGTTTGAATAATTGCGTAATCTAATTTATAAAAAGAAGAAGTAGGTATTTTACCCTCGATAAATGAATACAACCCCTCAGTGGCACCTATTTTTTCTAAGTTTGCCTTATCAATAAAGGGGCCTTCTGTTCGATACGTCTTTGTTTGTCCTATTATGAATTTTTCTTCGATTCCTGACGTTGGCTGACTTGATTTTGATCCGCTTGAAACTATTTCTGGGACACCAAAATCAAATGTAGGAAGAACGGATCTTACTTTATGCAAATCATTTGTGACAGAGATACCCTGTCTAAGATGGTCAATTTGTGCTGTAAAGCTTCCTGACCCCTGTGAAAGCACGTAACCTGAGGCATGCGGATTATACTTGCTAGACCTTGACGACTTTCTTTGATCAAAGATAAAAATTGAGCCACTGGATGCACCAGTCTTATCGACAAAAGGATTTTTCAATGTACCTTTAAACACTACATTTTCCTTAATCCGCCAGCGATTTGCTGAAGCAGAATTATTCCCTTGAGATCAGATCTGAACTCGTCACCGATATATTGCCCATCAAACTGATATTGGACTTTGGCTCTTTCGAGGCTATGGGGCTCAATTACAAAATTCACACCTAAAAAATTAGTTTTCTTCGGGACAAGTTGCTCAATAAATGACCCAATAGACTTATCGAACCACCTAAAGAAATCCAAAAAGTTCTTGAAATTAATTTTGTTTTCTAACTTGTCAAAATATGTATCTCTCAAATTTTGAAGTCCTGGATAGTCCGGTGAAAACTGTAAATTTGCACCTCCGATAGCATTATCTATCTCGTCTAAGGTAGCAAACAAAGTAACAATATCCTCATTTAGAGAATTTGCGACAGAAAAATCAATGGAGAATCTAGGGTCATCTTGAGGTTGATCATTTGGTAGGATTTCATAAAGAGGAGCCTTTGATGAATTGAACTCATCGATATTGGAAGCACTGACAAAACTTCTAGGGCGTATTTTTACACTTGACTCTGCAGTATCAAATGAGGGAGAAATACTGCTAAATATCACCTTCTCATAATCAAATAAGAGCTTTGATACTTCAAATCCTCTACCTGAGCCTGTAATCTCATTTTGTGTGAAATCAACAAGGTTAATGGTACCTGCACTGTCAGATGCCGAGATAGGTTGATCGATCGACATATCAAGTCTTAGCCTGCCGAAAGCTCCTGTAGGAACTGTGTTAAAGTTAAAGTTAGATATGGGATCTTCCACGCCTACGCTTGTCGGATTTCTTACATGCTCTTTCCATTCGGTTTCCGTGAGGGCTTTAGACCAGAATCTCATCTGTGCAAACTGTCCTCCAAAATCAGTAACCTGAGCTTGTTCAGGCATATCTGTGTTGTTCAAGAATATATTTGCATCTCTGTTTAGCGACTGCGATCCCACTACTATAAATGACCCTGAGGCATTTAGTGTTCCGATCGCGCTTTGCCACGCAATTTTCGATGATGTCCCCCCAGGATCTTCTTTATAGAAAGAAGTGGTGAGATGAATATCCGTAATTCTTCCGTCATTTTGCTTACCGCAGCGAAGAAAGTAAGACGAGGACATAAGATGATCTTCTTGATCATTCCTTATTCTTCCAAAAGATAGGTTCCACTTATCTCCATCCATAATATTGACGCCTGTCAGTATCATTTCTAAGGGAGGCCACTGAGCCTTGGTGTATGCATCTGTAGTTGCCCTTACGAACAATTTAACACTTGACTCTGACTTCTTTCCTGCTATAGTGGTACCTGACATCACAAGTAAATTTGCGACCACACCGTGGTGGGCAGAGGGTGCGGTATTTCCGGTAACATGAATTCTTGCTGCGCTTTGTGTAAGAAGGAAATTTCCTGACATTGGAAACCTGTACGTTCCTTCAAAAGTCCATGATCCTGACGTGAATAATCCGTCAGATAAAGTATTGCTTACTCCGTGATAGCCGCCGAAAACAGTTCCCGGTTGAACAAAAGTTCCCTGCGCATCAGGGAAACCAACTTCTTTCCTTGATCCCGAGAGGTATTTTGTCTGGATATGCGGGCAAATGGAAGAGAATCCCATATAATCCAGTGATCCCTGATCTCTTCCAACATAACCTCCGCTCAAATTTATCATGGACTGAATTGTAGCTCTTTTTGACCTTAGATCTGAAAGCTCAAATCTTCTTGGGCCGCCGTACTCTTTAATTCTAAAAAGAATATCAGGATCTAGCCCTAAAGACCTCAAAGAAGACTTAACACTTTGAATAGTTCCTTTTGACTTAACAATATCTTGTATGTTTACCAAGATTCTTCTAAGAATTTTATTTCTTATTGTTTGAAGGCTTTCTTCTATGTTGACATACTGTCCTGTGACATTTTCTCCGTGAAAAAACTGTTCAGGGGATGCGTCTGTCAGGATAGGGGGAGAATCAAAACCATAGTGGTTCATTAGAGAAGTAATGAATACGTCAGACATGCCGTCTTCTGACGTGTAATCTGGATTTCTAAGTTGCGAGAACTGGTCGATCGATGTCTTTAATTCATCGAAATGCTTTGCCCAAACATATAAAATGGAAGAAAGAATCTGGGCTGACCCGAGCTCACCAGTTCCCGGAATCGAAGATCCTGTGTATGGTAGTGCAATAGTACCTGCTTTACTTTCTAGCGCAAAGAAATCTTGTCCTTCTTGAAGATAGTGCTGGGGAACTAGCCGAGTTATTAGATTGGGATTCTTAGTATCATAATCGCTTGCCGTTGTCAAAAGATTGACATTTAAGTCTATTACTTCTTGAAACTTCGGAAACAATACAGGATTATACTTTCTCTCTTCGGAAGTCAAGGGAATTGATAAGCTTGATGTAAGTCTACACGCATCTATGTAGTTCGATATACGAGAGTGAAGTGATTTTCCGCTACTGTCGAGAACAATAGAGTTATCTCCAAAACTTGCTGACGGTTCGTTGAACTTGCAATACAAGAGGAGATCGTCAGTAGCAAAGATCCCTCTCTTCATATTTTCTTCGATCTGATCTGACGTTTTTGCACTTCTAAAGACTCTTAGTTCATCCAGCGCACCTGAGAGCGTGGCTTTGGGTAAAAAGTCGGTGTCGTCATGAAGCACACCCCCATGGGAAGTTCCAGAACCTACAAAAAAGGAAGATCTGTGAAAGTCGATTTCCTCAAAGATTGCTGTAGAAGACGAAGTCCCAACAAGCTTAGAACCTACAAAGAGCTTGAGCCTACCATTATCATTCGTCCTGTCATAAACTGCACACAAATTATTGAATTTATTTTTGTCTATTGACGCGGAAGTTATCAGTGAAATCGATCCAGACCGAACTGTAAACAAAACATTTGCCGTGGATGTCGAAGTAGATCTTGATAGAGCAAGAGTAAACCCATTGCTACCAGATATTTTTTGACATATAACTTCATTGCTATTTTTTAAGCTAGGAACAAAAAGGTTGGTCTCAATACTATAACTTTTTCTATCAAAAGCTAGCTGACTTTCTCCTGATCTGTTTTTTGAAAAGGCCGTAAAATTAGCACCTGCATGATCATTGACTTCGATGTAGTTTCCGATTGTCGTAGAACCTGTGGTTGCTCCAGATAATATAATGCACCCTACGTTGGTGGGAAATTTATTGAGAACGTATTTTTCAAACCCAGTTAGATTATTTAGATATTCTTCGAGTTCTTTTCTGCTTCCGTCAAATGGATATTTGTTAATAATGTTATCGAAAGCAACATTTACGTTCACTTCTGCAGAATTGAAAAAAGTGTGGTTTTCAAACTTTGAGAAATCTATGGGTATTTGCTGAGTTGAACCGAGGCCAGAACCCTCCTGATTATAGACGAAGTACTCAGAACTGGGCATGCCTTTTTTTAGATCAGACCTGCTTACAAATTTGACATTTCTGGAACTGCCGTCTAACTCACGACTTATCGTTGCCCTGAATACTCCTGGGCGCAGGTTTTGGAGATTGTCCTTTGAAGACATTTACGGCTCTATCCTAAAATTACCACCAACATTTTTAAATATTTGCGTCACACCACCATCTTTTACCTTAACATCTATGGTATAAACTCGTCCAACCTCAAGATCATCAGTAAAGATATCAAAGTACATGCCGTCAGAATCTGTAGACATCAAAGTTGCATTATAAGTTTCATCAAATGGAACAACTACTTCATCTGAGTATGTGTCTCTGATTCTATAAAAGCTTTTAATTAATATCTGGCTGGTTCTATAAAGAGGCGTTTTGACTGCTTTAACTACTTCGTCATCATCGAATGCTACGCATCTAAGTCTTATTTTGTGGCCCTGGCGATATGCATCTTTTAAGTTGTGAATATTCAATATGAATCTTGTTGAGCTATTTTGAAATGCAGTTGAATTGAGAGCTTTTATCGTCAAGCTTCCTGTGTGGTAACCGACTGTAGCATCTGCAGACTCCCAGTTTGTTCTGAATGTTACAGAACCGCTATCCCTTACGTGATCTTCAAGTGTATTATTTACCAATACCCCCAAGGAAGAAGATCCAAAACTATTAATTGCAAAAGATGCCGAGTACACTCCTGAGAGGTACAAAGAAGATCCATAGCTGTGCTGAGATGCTGACACTACTTTTTCATACGATCCAGTAACAAGCTTAAATCGCATGCAATCGGATCCCGTGATCTCAGATAATGATGATCCTGAGACTATGTTTGACGCTCGACCTCTTTCAAAGTTGTTCAAAAATACTGAACCTGAAAGATTGAAGAAGAAAGATTCATGATGATCTTGTATGGCATCATTATAGCGAACCTCGAGCCTAGGTCTTTTTCTTGTATTGCTATTGTGGCGTGACGCGAACCTCTTAACAAATCTTGTAACGGTGTCAGTCTCCTGCGTGCCGGAGAAAGATATTCTAAACCCGCAGTCAGGTATTTGACTTGCAAGGGTTCCCGATATTATTGTTGTCACATCTACAGAAAGATTCTCTGTTCCTTCTGTAAATGTCTGCTCTCCGTATAAGAAAGCTACACCATTACCATCGTTTAAGTTTCCAGATCCTATGATATCGATCTCATTAGAGCCCAAGAGGCCTTGCCTGTTTGCTCCCGAGACAAACCAAACATTGGCGGTTCCAGAAGTGGTTGATGCCGTTATAAAGTTTGCCGCATCAATATCTTGAAATTTATATACATCTCTTCCCACGCCCTCATCAAAAGACTGCGAAAGAGGAAATACTATCACCTTAAATCCCGCGGGTAGTGTTTGACCGCCAAAAACATCGTAAAGCTTTAAATCACATCGAAAAGAATCTGAGGAATAGTCCAGCATGCTTCCAGTCAAAGCTCGAAGAGGATTTAAGTCGAATTTAATTAGAATTCTAGTGAGTTCAACTGGATCATCTTCTCCGGAAATACTGTTTTCATCATAAAGCTTAAAGAGGTCAAGGGTCGCAGCTTCACCAACATTAGCGTCGGTGGCGCGGAAGGAATTCCTGACTATCTTATTGGTAATATAAGTGTCTTTTACTGCATTAAGTCTTCTATACATCTATGCACCTCACACTACTGCTCCCTTAATATCAAATTCAGAGAATTTTAATTCAAATATCCCGCCTTCTGGTGGAAAAACCATGCCCTTTACTGTATTGCCCTTTATGTTGTGCACCACAGGCGAATATATTCTATTGTTCTGGTTGCCAACTAAGCTGACTGGTTTTAAATCGACTACAGAAAGAACGCCGGGCGTATTATAGACTATATTGGTTAAATCAGAAAGTCTTAAAGGCTCACCTATCTGGAAATTTTGAACTCTAGTATACTGTTCAAGCTTAGCTATGCAAGAATTTAAAACTGCCGACGGGTTAAAGCTGGGGTCGGTTGCAACCTGAAATTTGATTCCATAGTTTACGATTCTTGCATCAAGTATGTCAACTGCATCTGATATCAGCCTGAATTCGTTTAGATACGTTACAAGATTTTTCTTCAAGGCATCTGGAGAAAGAGTCAATTTTCCAGAAATATCTCTATTGACTACGAACATGGTGGTGGCGAGAGGATTCCTGGGATTATCTGAGACACCTACCCTGAAAACTCTGCCAAACTCAGACGGCATTGTGTAAATTCTCGCAAGTAGATCCTGCTTTGTTACAATTCTGTTCTGCGCATTTCTTGCCGAGCCGATCAATGCCCTTAATTGCTCTATCGTCAGGGCGCTTTCTCCGCCAGATGCAGGTCCCGGATTGGTAACGATCAGAGAGGCCTTTACAGCACCTGCATCTGCTGTCGTTGGGGAATTAGGAAAGGTTGCAACAAGTTCCCCGATTCCTGCTATTGAGCCTGCTGAGATGTTATGATCTAATCCTCCTCCCGATCTATACTGGACTGTTAAGGTTGTATTTCGAGGAGATATTCCCAGAGTTTTTGTCTTTAATAAGCTGTTTGGATCGACTGTAAAAGATGAAAAAACTTTTTTTCCATAAAGGGGAAGTGCCAGCTCAGAAGGATCTGGTATTAGATCTCCGTCTAGAGTTCCAGCTTGACCCGAACCAAAACGAAGCTTAGTCAAACCTGTTCCTGTTGATGATTCTCTAATGAATCTTCTTGGGGCGCTTTTGATGGCAATTTTATTCTTTACGATCTTGTTATCTTTTTCAAGATTCGGTATGGCAGAAAAAATCGTATCCTGTGTCAAGGAATCAACTTCATAATAAATGTTGCCATCAGAATCTCTTAGATCTAAGATTTCACTTGCATCTATATTAGACAGAGTGATCGTTCTAAATGGAATATAATCATCAGCAATATCGAAGGACTCAGTAACCCTGTCTCCAGAAGTACAAACCCCTGATCTTGATACAAAATAGTTTCTAGGCGTACCGTCAGTATTTACTTCATTAACGATAACATCTGCAATAAGTTCGTTATTTTCATCTTTTTCAGAGAAGTCTAGATCCTCTGTGAGCTCGAATGTGATTCCGGCATCTGAGTTTAGGGTCGATGTTTTCTTGATTATCGGTAAATCAAATTCTGCCGGTTGGTACTTTACACCGGCTTGCTGCGAATTCACCTTTATTGTAAAGATTACATTAGTCGATGCAGGTGAAGCTCCTGTTACTTTAATACCCGCGTTTCTCGCCATTCTTTCTATGTTATCTCTTTCGACCGCGGTCGAGGGATCTAGTTCTCTAAACTGGTGATCTAAATAAAAAGAAGAAACATCTCCCACATATGCAGCCAAGTCTAAGAAAAGACCTCCGAGAGAAGCCTCAGAAAAATCTTGTATTCTGTCTGGAAAATAAGTTTTGGCATAATCAAGTAATTGCGATCTAAAATCAGAAAAATCCTTATTAAGATATGACCTATTCCTCACAACTTTCAATGCTTTTTTTGTATCTTCTGCCAAGCTATCCTCCTACTGTTACAACAACCTGTGTCTTCTTACCTGTTACACCTATTGAAGGTACTCCGTAACCTACTATCATACCGACTGTTGCAAAACCTTTTTTTGTATCCCTGTTATCATAACTAATTTCAAAAGTCTCAAGCTCTATAAAAGGTAAGAATTTTGATGCTGCAATTTTGATCCTCTTCATGACCTCCTGCTCAAATACGCCTCCTGAAAAATCAAAAAGTAAAGGCCCTATGTTTGAGCCAAAGTCTTGAATACCGAGGCGCTCACCGTGATTTGTTAGGATGAGATTTCTTAAATTATCATCAATCTGATCCTGAACATCATAGTGCATTTCAAAGATATCTTTTTGAGTTTTGCTTAATCTCATAGGTGTAACAAGCCCAATTGGATTAGGCTCAACTCTATTTTGAGCGTTTTGCGAAACAGACGGTGCTTCGCCAACGCTTTTAAAGCTTAACTCTGCCATTGCATAAGATCCCTGTTACATAATTAGCATATGAGCTGACTTTATTTCACTCTACGCCTACAACAAATAAATATGAGCTTCATTCACATTAGTGTTCCTACGACAGGTCCTGCAGCAGGAGGAGTAATAATATTACCCGTACCCGTGAATAGTGTTGATTTAAAAGATATATGAATTATTGTTGCCATAGCCTTGATCACATCATCTTCTGCACCTTTTGCAGCGCCCACTGCCAAAGCAGGTGCAAGGACGGGTGGAATTGCCATGACAGGAACTCCTGTCGCCGTTATCGTTCCGGAAGCATTTTTAAAACTAAATAAAGTTGAAGCATAAGCAACTACTGCAGGGGTTACTATAGCCATACCTACATCCATAGCATTAAAGCTTGCAGCTATAGAAGATGCCAGCGATGCTTTGCCAGGCTGTGGGTTTGCAACCTTCAATTTTTGCCCTGAAGATGCAACATCAGGTATTCCCACAGTTGGTGTAGGTGTAGTAGTTAAAAGTGTTGAAGGTGCGGGTATTTGAATTTCTGCATCAGATGCGTAATCTACTATAGCGGCTGCAAAAAATTGTGCTATTGCGTTCTTAGAGTATTTTGGCTTGTCGTTCCTAAGCTCTCTTCCCTTTTTAAACACGTTCTTGATTTCCTTTCGGAGCTTTGCCTCGCTGAGTGCCATTACTTTAGCTTTCCGTAAGAACTTAATATTTTCTTAGCAGATAGCTGCCCTTTTATCTGAGAAGCAGTCGACACTACAGCAGGATTCAGAGTGCCAGGACCAACGCCCGTAGCGACAAAAGCTGCAGCATTATTAATTAATGCATCGACAAGGCTTGTTAAGAGGCTTACAAGTTCGTTACCCAAAACCATTGACTCTGTGGCATCGGTACCTCCAATAAATACAACATCACCTGCTCCAGGCGCCTTAGATAACTGACTTGTCCCTAAAGAAATTTTAGGACTATCAATGTGAATGGTTCCGTCAGGTTTTATTGCGATCAAAGCCTGGTCTGTGTTAGGCACACCTTCCTTGATAATTCTAATGCTTCCCGCTGAACCTGCAGGAGGCTTTCTTGCGATAATTCTAATTTCATCTGATCTCATTGCGACGAAAGGCTTCTTCATAACAGGTGACAAATACGCAGGTAAAGTTCCAAACTCGTATGGTGGAGCTGCAGCTGCATCATGTCCAAAGTTAGTATCGCCGTCTGTCTCAGAAGATACGTAAATTCTCGAAAGATCAGCTCTAAAATTAAAAGGGTTGATCTGCTCACCTGAATTTTCAATCGGCATGCCCGGAGCTTTCTCCGCCCAAGGTCTCTTTTCTTTTTCAAGCTCTTTTCTTTGATTCGGAAGTGCAGTTATTGCGTTCGGATCTAAAAGGTTTGGTGTCGGGGGAAGACTGCACCTTCCTGTTACAATATCGATTGTCCCTCTACCCACTGCAGCTCCGGCCAAGACCTCTGGCTTTGGTGAATTAGGAGGTGCTAATCTTCTTGCAGCAGCGCTATTTCCGTATGCTCCTTTATCTTCACCTATGCAGATCAGGGCATTGTTAGATCCCTGGATTAAGATATCGCCTGGATTTTTTATGAAATCTGGAACTGGGTGTCGACTGGTCTTTACAGATGATAGCGACTCTTTGTATATCCGATCGTAATCATTATTCGCAGGAAGGGTATATGTCGAAGGCTCACCTTTACCGGCGGTGCCTTTGCTGGGAAATATCCCATTATGAAAGTGCTGCGGTTGTGTTGCTATGGGGTTCGTGAGCGGATTTGCTTGCTGCTGGACATATTGAACGCTTTTCGAACGATCTGCGTGTGTAAAGTTAAGATCATCTGCATAAACTGGAGCAGCAACTCTTGATAGCCAATATCCGTCGCAAAGAGCATCACCTGTCGAAGCAGAGAGCTCAACTGCCTCTGGATCCTTTTGCGTGGCAGAGTACGTATTAGTAAGTTTAGGTGACAAGATCCAGACATTTTCACCTGGCTTTACAGGCAAAGAAAGATGTCCTGAAAATATTGGGTAGAAAACTTTTGGTGTTGGTGAGGATCCGCCTTGAATCACAGCGATAACAGAGTTTCGCGGGGCCATCTTTATCTGCTTTTTTAGAATATCGGGTGTTTCAGTCTTGAAATAAGGCGTCTTTGTAATGGGTGGCAAGGCTACAAAAAACTTATCCAAAGTTACGAATGATCGATAATCCCTAGGGTCACTAATCACTTCTAGAACTGTCGCCTGGACAATTGTTGCCGCAAACGCGTTTGAAGACTGTTTTGGACTATTAAACTTTCCGGCCATTATTCTTCCGTCGGCTTTATCTTGATGCTATCGGTGCCTATCTGGCTATAGACATCATCGATATTAACATCTTCTTCTACGGCATCGGTGTCAGATCTCTGCATTAGCTCTGCTAGTTTAACTAATTGATCATTTGACTTTGACATTCGCTCTAAGTACTTAGTCATAGTTACACCGTACAAAGCATGTTTTTCAGGATCTGCAGTTATCTCTTTCCAGAGATTAGTGACAAGCATGCTTGCCTTTTCCCTGTCCTGAAAAGCGTTCTGGTAAATCTCGTTCCAGATCTGCGCTTTAGTCTTGCCGTCATTCGAAGAAGATTCTGAACTCATCTTTATCCTTGAGGCCTCTGTACTTTTTCTTTAAGTTGGATATCGTAGTAGTCAACTGCTTAGGAGATAGGCCACTCATCTCTCTCAAGTAGACGAAGACCGCTCTCTTATTTAGGAACTCAAGATCATTTGCGTTTTCAAAAAGAGAATTTATTGCGCTAATGCATGCTTTCTCATTATCTGACTTTGCTTCTCCTTTGAGATGCTTCAGCATATCAAATATCATGGCATTCTCGTGCCGTCTTATAAGAATAGCTTCGGGCGGCTGTGCAATATTATTTTCCTGGAATGAATGTATCTCATTAGCTGAGAAGTACTTTTTATCTTCTATGCTTACGCTTCTTCTTAAGAAAGCGGTTTTTTGCTTTGACTTTATAATCAGGAAGTTTTTTGCAACAACGTTAAAATACGAGAAGGCTTTTGTCCCCCTAGATGGGTCAAACTTATAAAGTGTCTCGTATAAGAAAGTAACACAGTCATTTTTTAGATCCTCATAAGACTCATGTAGGGAACTAAACTTATGTATGAAAATTAAGTTCTCAGATAGTTTTTCAAATGCAGGTAAAATATCCTTGGTATAAATTTCATTTTTTTCATTGTCAGTTTCTACTAACTGGAATCTTTCAATTGCATCCTGCGTTCCCTCATTAAAGTAAAGCTTTATCTGTTTTTTCTTTTTTGCAATCTTCGGGTCTTTTGCAATACGCCGAGATCCTTTTTTAGGTCTTGCCAAAATTATTCCTCGCTTTTATCTTCTGTTTCTGAAATTACTCTAGCAACATTAACCAAACATATATTAACTAGGCTGATTTGACGATGAACTTCCCTTACTTCTGGGCTATCATAAAACAAAGGTCTTTTCAAAATCTCTTCAATGATCTGAACAGATTCGTCTATTTGGTCAAGAGAAACTTCGACTTTATCTTCAAGGCTAAATATTGTTCTTGCAAGTCGAAATACTGCAAAAACCAAAGTGACACATACTAAAGATAATAAAATTACGCCTTCAAGCATGACACATTACTAAAACATCACTTTGTTAAAGTGATCATTATATTTTTTTTCTACTGCATTAAAGCTGTAATTTTCAATGATAAATTTCTTGTGCACTGAAGCTCTTTTCTCATATATTGACGTATACTTATGAAGCTTTGTTAAACATTCCTCGGCAGAATCCATTCTCGCTTCTGCCCATTTGGCGCCGGGAACAAATATGGAATTATCAATTCTTTTTTCAGATAACGAAATTAGATCATGCTTAACTTTTAGCTCAAATGCATCTCCTGTCATAAAATCTTTGTAAGAAGACCAGTTTGTTGCAACTATCGGAAGGCCGCATGCTGCTGCCTCCAAAATCGGGAGACCGAATCCCTCGCCACGTGTTAAGGTAACTAGCCCCTTAACCTTGGGGTGATAATAGAGATCTCTTACTTCTTCGTCTGTCAGAGTTCCGTGAAGCAAATACAACTTTGGGGTCCCGTCATGTCCCAGGGAATTCAAAACAGAAGTTACAACACCTTGCATTGCCTTAAAATCTAGGATTGTATTTTTTCCTAAATTAGATTTTAAAACGATCCCAACATCTTTATGACCCTTAAAGGTCCTAACTATTGACTCAATAGTCTTGTATATGTTCTTCCTGTCTAGTTCGGGATCTCCTGCTGTTAACTGCCCGAACACAAGAAAATTAAAATCAGTTTCAAATTCAAATATTCCAGTATTAACCTCTTTTAGAAGCGCATCTGGAAACGACTCAGGAATCACGGTAATTTTCTTATGTAGGAATCCAGAGGCCCTAAACACTCCTTCGATATGTGACGAAGGGACGATGACTTCGTCCATTTGATTTACAGCATGAACCCACTCAGGGTTGCAACGTGTTGTTTCCACGCCGGCAGTCATTCCAACATTATATGTCGCTATCTCTGGATCCCACTCATTAGGAAGTATTAACTGGAAGGAAACATCTGACTTCTGGCTTGTGCCTATAGAGTATTCCATTATTTTCCCGATTAGACCTCCACATAGCTCAGGACTTAAAAACCATGATGTGTCTCCCCACGGAACACACTGTATTGATAATTGAATCTTATTTTGTTCAGCTAAGCCTATGAGCCATCGTGCAACTTGGCGACTATGTACACCATATCCGCTTTGAGTAAGCACAGGTGCTCTTAAAATAACTTTTTTCATTTTTTGCCCAAAACCTTTAATCTCCAGCTTTTATAAACTGATTCTCTATTGTTTTCCCACTTATCTAAAAGGTCGAGCAAAGACTTTTCCCAAAGATCTACGGTTGTCTTCAAGTTAAATTCTGATTTCACGTATTCTCTCGCCTTTTGTCCTAGCTCATTCCTTTTTTCAGGACCCATCTCATACAAATCCATTATGGCATTAGCTGTATTTTCAAGAGTGCAATAGTCTTCATAGATGAAAGGAACTAGCTGACTTCCTACGAGAGTCCTGACATCTGGCTCGAGCGCAATACCGTTCTCTGATCCGTCTCTGTGATCAACAACTTGCCTTGTTAAGCCTCCCGTTTTCTGAGCTATGATTGGCTTACCGCACTGCATTGCTTCCAGCGTAGGAAGCCCAAAACCCTCATTCAGCGCAATGTTAATGCAAAAATCAGATATATTATGCAGAATATTCATCTGGTGGAACTCAACTCTTTCGGGAGAGAGAAACACACTTTCTGAGATTCCGAGCAACTCCATAGTTGCATAAAGATTTGGGCCTTCTTGATCATATGGATCTGTGTGCATGATTAAAGTTGCATTTTGATGACCGTGCTTTTCTTGGATCTGGCCTAAAAACATCTTCCATGCCACTAATACATCATTCGGGCGCTTTCTCTTGGCGTTTCTATTAACCCACATACCTACAAAATGATCTTTTCTTTCCTCGCCGAGAAGAATCTTTTTTTGCTTTTCAACTTCCTCAGAATTTATCGGGTAAAAGATATCTTGCGGTAGAGCATGAGGGATAAAATTAGTTTTCTCTGGAAAATGACTACCTACAAGTTCAAAAGTCTTAAATGAGTGACAATTTATTAAATCAGTTGCCTGGTAAAACGGACCATTGAACGTCGGATAAGGATCATTGTCCCATACATGCCAGTATGCTATGGGACAAACCTGATGAATCTCGTCTTCCATCTCCCAAACCCAGATAAAAAATCTTGGATCTGTAAAGAGTAAAAGTAGATCTGGTTTTTCCACAGCCAAAAGCTGCCTAAGCATATCACGGTTTCCAAATCCATCAACGGGTTTGATAATAATGTCAGGATGGGGTTGATGAATTTCATAATTCTCATGCTTAATTGCAGCACCGAGTTGCCTGATTGACCAGCGCCCTTTGTCAGCTAATCCCATAGCTAAAAATCTAGACTGGTTTCCCACACCTGACGTGCTCAGGAGGTGGTCGCTCAACATTAAGATTTTCTTTTTTTGCATTGGATCCTCGAATTTTCATGTTATCATACATAAATAAATTTATTTTATAAAAACTTAAGAGCCGCTGCAGTGCTCCGTACCTTTGAACTCACACCAGCGGCATGCACTGTAATTTTTTGGAAAGAAACCTTTGCGCACTGCAGCAAGCATCGATCTCACAACCTTTGTTGCTTTCTCTAGTTTGGCCTCAGAACCTGAGACTTCTACCAGCTCACAGCGCTTTCCGTTCTTTCCGTCTCTCTTGAGGAGGACAAAACCTATCTTTACATCTTTGGGATTGACGTTGTGCTTCTCAGCCCAAAAGTGCTTGTAAAGAAGAAGCTGCATTTGATAATTGAAGTCTTGCTTCTTTTGAGGTCTCCATCCCCATCCCGCAGTTTTCCAGTCAAGGAGCCAGATCTT
>Ga0080013_1002421_pt1 | contig 21957 bp, 8 predicted proteins | sample ETNvirenome_6_85_FD_69236 | JGI IMG/M metagenome (GOLD analysis project Ga0080013, IMG submission 69236) | Marine viral communities from the Pacific Ocean - ETNP_6_85 (SPADES assembly) (version 2) | ecosystem: Environmental > Aquatic > Marine > Oceanic | place: Pacific Ocean | collected 2013-06-19 | reverse complement strand
GATGTTCTATGGAGATGAGACTCTTCAAGGGCTGATACGACACTCAAAAGACGTGTCGTTCCAGATGAGCGAGATTCTTGAAAGGTACGCTGTTGAAGAAGAGGAGGAAGGGTTTGACAACGAAGAAGAAGAACCAGTATTTCACGAAGGTCCATGAGAGCGCCATCGTCCAGTATGCCCTGTCGGACAGTAAAGAGGAAAAAACAAGACTTTATATAGATTATATACAGCCTGCCTTTAACGAGATGGTTGAAAAGATAGTTTATACATATAAGTTTAATAATCTTCCAAATATTGAAGTTCTTAAGGATGATTGTAAGGTGTGGTTGACAACGATCTTAGACAAATATGATCCTTCTAAAAAGTCTAAGGCGTTCTCTTATTTTAGTGTGATAACAAAAAACTGGTTTATTGCCAAGATTAAGAAAAATGTAAAGGCTTCAACTAGGGAGATCTCGTATGAGCACTTGATTAATGAGAAAGATGTCTATCCGTTCCAAGAGATGAACCAGAACCCCTACGAGGAGGATAGAGAAAGGGCGGAGTTTTTTGCACACTTGCGAGAAAAGCTGGCGGGGTGGGAAGGGGAAACAACCAAAGAGAAAGATAAGAAAGTTTTACAGGCGATAACTATTCTGATGGAGAGCGCTAACGATATTGAAATTTTTAATAAAAAGGCTATTTATTTATATATGAGGGAAATAACAGGGCTCAACACTAAACAGATAGTTAGCACTTTAAATCGTACACGAATAAAGTATAGAGTATTTAAGGCGAGTTGGGATGAGGGAGAGTATTAATGTGAGTAAGGGTATCGACGAAATGCTTCAGGACGCACAAGATAATATCAACAACGATAGGGCGTTGGCGACCAAGCTGTTATCTGAAGTGATGAAGCACCTTGCCAAGGACTCGGCAAACCACCAACACGCTGGCTCTGTGGCGGCGAAGTATCTGGAAACCTTGCAGCGCTCGAACGAACAGCTTGTTAAAATAGCAGCTCTAAAAAGCAAGGATAGAACCCAGAAAGGACTATCTGATGTTGATAAGAGTGAACTTTACGACCTTATAAAGGGAGAATAGAAGATGGCCGAGAAGCAGACAACAGAAGCCGCAGCGGTTACACCAGCCTCACCATCTTACTATGGTGGCTATTCGTTTTCCCCATCGGTCAACTCTGTAACATCTGATTTCTTCTTGGGGCGAAGAATACCAGCCCAGGGCGGAAATATCTTCTCTCTTATGCGGAACAATATCCGCCAATCGTATACGCCCGACATTTTTGCAAACACCAGCGTCTTTGCTGGAAGGGTGATCGCAATCGTCGATCCTCTTAGCCCCGAGTTTGTCTCTAAGGCTAATAATGTTTTTTCCAATGTTTATAATTTTTACAGGAAGGTGCTGCTCGACCCCCAAATGCAGCTCCCAATTTTGTTCAAAGTTGTGGTTCCTGGGGTAACAGACATGATACCACCTCCCAACGTGAGTGGGATAACTCAAAGCTATTTGAATGAGGGGCTTATAAGCTCTAAAGATGACTTTCTAGCCGACCAGCATCCCACGTTTGTTTCGGTAAACAATGACCTGGGCAAGGTGCTTCCGGGATCGTGGGTGACTGTGCAATTTGGCAACATGTACAAAATGTTTTCGGACGGCCCGCAAGCAGCAGGTAAGTGTTTGGGGGTTATTGGTGACATGGGGCTCGGCGGCGAATGTTTCTTAAAGTGGAAATATGGGGCGAACGCCCCCGGAGGGGACACCCAAGCTGCCGATAGTATTGAGGCTAATAGCAAGGAGGGTGTGTCTCTTAACCGCGACAACGCCAAGAACATTGTTTTGCTCGGAAGTCTTGAGGTTCAAGGAGAAAATACGCTAGGACAGCAGCTTGTTGATGCTTATACATCTGCTGGGCATGTCTTCTATACTAAAGGTGCTGGTACGTATGATGTCGATAGAAAAATTATCGTCCCCCAAGAAAATTCTCTTGAGAAATATATTGAGGAGATCGACAAGGTTATTCGCCCCACCAAGGCACGGGGGGTTATTGTTCAGTTTCAGGATATTTTTAAAAACCAGAACAGACCAAGCGTGGCGACGGACCAAACAGCGCTTGAGGGCCTCGTAATCGACACCATCCAAACTTTCATTACTGACGTTAGAGATAAGGTGGGAGCCGCCCCTATCGCCCTTCTGGGTAGTTACAAGACCGGGCCGATGATAGGCGACCTCACTAACGAAATGATAGAGAGTATTGTTACAAACAAACTGGGCTCCAGCGCAGGAAAAGTCGGGTTCTTTTCGCCGGTCAAGCCCAAGAAGATGCAACATTTAAGAGTCAGCATAATGGATTTTATAAGTTCCGTAGGGACTAGTGGAGAGGCCAAGCCAGTAAAAATACCACCACCGGAAGGGAAGAAGAAAGAAGTTATAAAGCTCCCGGCCAAAGTGCAGAAGATACTTGCGGAACTTGATGCAGCTGGGCTGAAGATGTTTGCACAAATTGAAAAAATTGTTGGTTCGATCACAGCGGCCGATGCCCTTAAAAAAGTGGCAGAAGGTATGGGGTGGGACACATCAGACACACCGAGTGTAGGAGTAGGTGGCGACCATTGGTCAACTCTTTTAACGTGGAAAGCAGACGAAGGAGGGACATTTGCGCATATATTTTCAGACGGCGCGGAGATGAAAGAGAAATATATCGCCATCGCAAAGGCATTTGGGCTTACTGATGCTGAAGCCCAAGGGGCGGATATTCCACGCACCGTTGAACTCCTCATTAGAGACGCCCAGGCAGTTTATGAAGGAAAGGCACCGCCCAGTGGAAGGGAAGTACCGGGAGCGCAAAAAGGAGACAGTCCGAATGTCCAGAACGCGCCGCCAGCAACTGACCCTTGTCCGCCAGGAACATTCGGACAAGGCTTTGGTGACTTTGATGAGGGGTCTTACCCGGATAAGAACAATCCTCGCAAGCATAGTCACGGGAATGATACTGGTGGTACGTTGCCGTATTTAAAAAACGCCAGCACAGAAATGGAAATGGTTCATGATAACAGAAATGATTTTTGGTGGGCTGGCGGCATAGAGACACCGCAACGTGTAACGGATCCGCTGCAAGAGCTAGCGGCTAGCGCTCTTTCCAAAAAGAAAAATAGGAATGGTAAGCTTACCGTTGGAACTGGTCCAATGGAGGATAAATTTCGCACAGAGGCCTTTGGGAAAATAACTATCAAGTGGCTCGGCGGTAGAAACGCAACGGTGGGGCGTAGGGCATACCCAGCTTGGGCGCTTGCTCACGCAGAACTAGTTAAAGCTGGGTATGAAGATTGGAAGTGGGATGAGGACGGCGGATATACTAGCACGTATCAATGGTTAAATTATATCCAACAAACAGACGGCACGTATCAGTACGGGAAAGAGGGTGGAGGCAAAAGGGTTGGTAGTCATGGCAACTCCACACAGCCGGGAATACATGGATTATCACACCATAGCGCACTAGCCATGGATTTTAGGGTCGCCCCCAACTGGTTTACATCTAAGCGTATGAAGCCGGGTCCAATAGGCACGGGCCACTGGACCGGAAAAGGCGCTAGAGGTGGACCTACAGACCCCGCGACAGAGGCGGGGATGAAATGGTGGAAAAAGGAATATGGGGTGGATATTCCAAATCTCGCAGCAATGGGCAACCACCCTACGGAAAACAAGCCATATAGCTTGATGGTTACGTGCCTGCCCGCAAAAGTTGTAAAGATAATGAAAAAATACGGGTTCAGGTGGGGCGGCGATTATGGCAGTCACAAGTCTAAAGCTAAGACGGACGCGATGCATTTTGAATTCTTTGGGGATCCTCGCGTCGCGGCCCAGATGGCAAAAGATAAAAACGTTCCCAATATTATTGTATCCCAAGTGCCCAAGACACCACCAAAAACATAAGAAGAAGGAAACGTTAAATGGATCAAGAAGAATATGAATTTTCACCACAGACCGTCTCAGGAGAGGGTCTACTAACATCAATAAAGTCGCTGCAAGAACAGCTTTTGAATTTAGATATTCTTAAAACCAAGAAGAAGTCTGTTAGGAAAGAAGACCTCCCAGCGAGCACTCGTACCAAGTTATCACGGTTATCGAAACAGTCCAGAGCACACGTATCGGGGGTGGGTAATCGTAAAAACCTGGAAGCATCCCCGATATATATTCGTGCTGATGGTGAAAAAGTTATAAAGGGTGATAGTGACGCTTCTATTGTGCTTGGAAGAGACCGGCCCACCACGAGAGGAAGTGGGTATGGCGGCCAGGGCCACACTCAAGCAGCGTCATTCAGGCTCGTTGCTGGGAGGCAAGGATCGAATGCAAACTTCCTGGGGCCTGACGGGACCCCAATGTACGCAGATCCTGATTTTGACACGGACGCAATTACAATCTTGGGATCACAGAAGACCAACGTAGACGAGAATCTTAAGCTACAAGATACAAATTCCCCCTTGGATCCTCCTTCAAGAGGTGAATCCGCGCTCGCTTTAAAGGCTGATACTCTGCGCTTAGTGTCTCGTGGGAGTACGCGCATCACGACTATGGCGGGGGGCAGCAAGTCAACGGGTGGGCCCAATGATGTCAATAGCGGCATCTCTTTGGTGGCTAATAACGACACTACTAATTTGCAGCCGATGGTTAAGGGGACCAATCTTATTAACGCAATGAGAGACCTGGTAGATATGGTCGATGATCTTCGCTCTACTTTGGCCAATCTTGTTGATCATCAAATGCTATTTAACACTAGGTTGATGAATCATACTCACCTTGCTCCATTTTTTGGACTACCGACATCGCCCTCTAAGGAACTGTTGATGGAAGTACCCCAATTTAATCAGTTCCTTATAGACACCACAGTGATGTCGTTGAAAAACACTGGCTTAAATATGGCACTATATGAGAAGGACTATTTAGAACAATGGGGCTCCCCCAACAATAAGAAGTACATCTTGTCTAAGTTCAATAAGGTAAACTAGGGTAAATTTAATGGCTCAAGAATCTATAAAATTTAGCACAACTGAAATCATACCCGCAAACCCCTTTGTGGATGAGAGTAATGCTATGCTCATGCTTAAGCGCAAGGCTATTGCTACGTTCTCCGCATTACTTGAAAGGTCAGCTTATTTTGACCAAATTAAAAATGACGAGTTCGAGGTTCTGTCCCCCACGGCGTTTCAACTAGAGTCTGACGAAGAGGCCGAAACCAATGGAGCAGGAGAGGGTGAGAACTTAACCAACATTCATCGCGCCCTTGTTGGAAAAAACACAGAAGCCGAGATTAATTCCTTTCTTGGCGAGGCCCCAGTGGACATCGTTACGGCTATAGACTGGTCTTCTAGGAACGCAGACGGTGACCTTATGGTGTCGTCGATGGACGAGTGCCCAGAAGCAACTGAGTGCTGGGGGGTTGATATTACGCTTTCCATCTCGACTTCTATAGTTAGAGAAAAACTGAAAGCGGCAAATCTATTGTCATCACCGGCACTGGACGAAGCCCTGTCGCTGGTGCCGTGGACGTCCTATATGGCCACGGAGACGTGGGAAACGCCAGTTGTAAAGAGTTTTGGTAAGGTTGTCCGGGAGGCCGCTTCTCTTAGCGCGGAGTCCCTGTCTAAGACCCCAGTTATCTCTCAGTGGGTGTGGCCGGTGGGAGATGACAAAATACCGGGTTTGCCATTTGATTCATCTGTGGGTTTAAGTGACGCGGTGGCCTTCCCGACAATTGATTCCACTTCCGATTCCATCCAGATACCCCCTCTGTCGGTGGTAGAGGTGGTCGAGCAGGGTTCATCTTTTGTGGAGAATAACACCACAGCACCGCAGAAAACACGGTGGAAGTGTAATTTCTATAATGTGGGGGGCGGGGTTCGTTTTACTAAGCTCGACAAAGCCTCGGACCCAAGCCTCATTGTAACGGAAGGCTTGGGCGACAACCCGAAGGAACTGTTTTTAGTCCAAGGCACAGATAAGCCCCTCGCCATTGACCTTTGGACCAGTGTGTACGCACCCGGCTCCTGGGTCGAGAATATACCGCTCTCCAAAATAGGGGAAGGCTGGATTGAGCCCAAGTTTTTGAGGCCGATGGGTGACGCCCTTTCATCTGGTCAATTTGCGGTCCCTCCCACAAAGAATGTTGATGTCACTTCTTTGGGCGGTACATCAACACCGGGCAAAACACGGCAATATGAAACTGGGGTTCCATTTGCGGCGTTGGCCTCGGGGGAAAACAAGGCATTTGCCACATATAATGTTGTGGTGGACATTGATCATGATGAATTTGCGGCTTTAGGCGGGCCATCGGTATATGTTGACCGCGCTCTCGCCGAGGGGGAGGACGATGGCACGGCACGACAGTGGGTGAATAATTTTGCCGACGATACGGTTGAAAAGGCAATAAAGATACGTGCTCTAGGGTATGTATTGGGCTATTACAATGTTGCGCTAGACTTCAACCAAGAAAGCACCACTAAGAGACAAATTGCATCTATTCTATCAATTTTGATGTTCGGTAGCATTAAGATAGTGGAAAAATCACTCCAGTTACTCCCTAATGCCGGGGGTAGCGAGAAGACTATGCGCCGTGTCATGGTTCAAGTGCCAGTTAGGTTTATAGACGCTCTAAAGAAATGGACTGACACTTTCGACTATGACCTTGATATTTCCGAAGATCTGTTGAAGGGAGTGGGCCAAATAGCACCAGTTCGTGATGCAATCGTTGAGGCATTAGCTCAAGTTTTGTTAGAGAGCGCGGAACCACTCTCTTCGGTGCTTTCTTCTGAGGATAAGTTTGAAGCTTTTGCTGCGAAGGTTCAAGAGGCAGCCACGAAGAAGATTGTAGAGAAAGAGATCAAATATAAAACTTCATTCTCACTAGCCATTCCCTATGACGATATAAAGAAAAGAAACAAATATCTAAAACAAGTTTTCAAACATTATGATAAAGAAATAAAGAAGTCTACTTCTGCTGTTTATATTCCTACGGCTGCGGGCGACCTGGAATTTGGAAACCCGACCGCCGAGCAGACACTTGTGGCAGAGCTTCCACTGCCTGGTGGGCCCCCCCAGGCACCTTCTATTAAGCTTGATTTTATGTCAATACACGCAAAAATAGAAACGTTTTTTGAAAACTTGGAGGGGTTTTTAGTCGCTAACGCCATAGAGTATAAGGAAGCTAGGTGGAACGACGGTGATGGTGCGGACCCGGCAGCACCGAAGGCAAGCGATATAGTTGAAATTGGATTTGATGAGACGTTCAAAGTGAATTATATCTTGTTTAATGGGTTTCCTATGACTATTGGGACCTCAATCTGGCTTGGCCGCTTTAACGATCCGAAAGAGCTTTATTGGCTTGTTAATAGCCTCATACAGCGGTTTACTCTTATCTATGCCAAGACACGCTCTGCGAGAAGACCCAAGTGGGATGAGTTTGTAAAAACAAATATAGGCGGGGCTCGCATTGCAGCTATCGGGAGAGGAGAAGACGAGTCTGAGGCGGATCCTGATGCCGTCACCTTAAAAACGCCAGACGAAGTAGCTGAAGAGAACAAAAAGGTTAATGACCAAGAAAAATTGCTGGAGCAGGCTATAAAGGCGTCGAAAGAGATAGACGATATTCGCGATTCTTTTTGGAAGGAACTGCCCAAAATTATGAAGACGATCCACACCATTGATGACGTTTATAATCGTGTGATGAATGTAGTACCATTGGACAGCATTATCAATCAGATCTTGGCATGTTCTTTTCCTGAGTTGGCGTCCGGAAACCTACAGCAGACAATTATAAGCTTGATTATGGACCAGTTGTTTGACGGCTATCAGGAAGATAAAGACCGTATTGATAATATTATCAAAGAGGTTCTGGAAACGTTGGAGGCTGCAAAGGACTGTGTGCTGGAAATTTTGCAAGCCGTGTATGTCATAAACGGCATTACAACGACACAGGCTCAGCATTTAAGTGGAAACCTTGCACAAGGCATTACTAGTGATAATCTGGGGGATCTGACCACTGCCAATCTCCAGGGCCAGCAGCTAGGTGAGTTTTCGGGCGAAGTACCGGACTTTTTTACAGATGGGGTGGGGCAAAATGTAGATGGGGTTCCTTTGTATGGAAGCCTGCCTCAATATACATATGAAGAGAAGAACAACTATATTGTAAAGCTTGATAATTCATCCATTCGTATGGAGGCGTCGGACACCGCCCCATCGGCAGGGCTCCTTGAGAAGGGCACCCTGGTGTTAAAGATGGGCAGTGTTAAAAAGTATCATCGTATTATTATTAAAAGTGGCACTAACGAAGGGTTAGGCGAAGTTGACCCCATCTTTATTAGAAAAACTGATGTTAGCCCGATTAATTTTGATGAATATGGAATTATTGCGGTCTTAAGCGATCTTACAAAAATACAGCTATCTGATGAAGCAGCGGCTGTAATACAATATAAGGGCAACTTTTTCCGGAAGGTTCGCGTCATTGATGACACCAAGGAAGAGATGAATTTTGGGAAAGTGGGGTTCATTCAAGAGGGCCTGCTTAGGCCGGTTTCTGAGTTTGGTAAAGCCGCTGCGAATGCACTAGAGAGAGAGCCGTTCTTGAGGCGTCAATCACCTATGATGAAAGATGGGGAAGCTGGTTTAATCTCCGAGGTTACAACGTGGCAATCGTTTTTAGATCAGCAAAATTTGTCATTGGGCAGCCACGGGGTAGATGGAGAATTCGGGGACGCAACTGAGACAGCCACGGAAAAATTTGGTAATACCAAGTTAGGCGATAAGAATGATGATCCCATCTTTACTCCTCTCAAGGATGGTATTGTAACGATTGGAGCCTTCAAATATTACATGAGACTGGAGGCCATTAACCAGGGCATTCCCGAAGGCGGGGAAACTTTAAATACGATAGAAGAAAATTTAGCCCCCGTAAAGATGACCATTTTAGATAATGTGACATACGCCCCCCCAGGCTTCTACAGCCAGAAGACATTGGCGGAGGGGCCTTGTGTCAACTTATTCCTTAAGCTCTACTTAGAGCAAAGGCTTTTTGATTTGTATCGTGTTAAGGCACTCTCAAAGAAAACTAGCAAAATCAAGAAAAAAGAATATGAGCAAAAGCGAGACGAAAAAAAGAAGGTAGTAGAAGGGCTGCTAATTGAGTACACGCAGTGCGCACAGTCGGTTGGGTTTGATGTTACTGGTAATAGACATACTCACTTATATTCTAGGGGTATGAGTGACGAGGAGATCATCCAACAGGACGCTTACAAAATTGTACTACAAAAAGGGAAATGTGATGACAAGAAACTGGCTCTTATAGCGGCTCTCGGAGGTACGGGGAGTACCGACGACACGGTACTTTGGCCTGGTAGAGGTAATGCAACCGACGATCAAATCAAAGCATTTGATGAGTGGCTAGATTGTATCAACAATAGGACCACCGAGGTGGCTAAAGAAACTGTAGAGAGTAAAGCGGCAGCATCGGAAGGGGCAAAAAAACAACAGGACATCACCGCAGCTACTATTGCGGCATCGTTGCCTGATTACCCGCTTCCTACTAACTTCTTTGAGCTTTATGATCTTGTTATGAATCAGGGCGTTATTCCTATCAACTTAGATGTGCATCCACAAGCGGGGCAGAGATTTGTAGAGGTGCTCTTTGGTGGCAAATCGGAATGCATAGAGTTTCTGGAACAGATAGCTGAGTTAATAATTGCTATCATAATGGAAGAGTTTCCGGAGATCGCGGAGGCCATTAGAATAACTATGGAGACGATTGAAGTGGCCATACAGGCGTATCAAACTATTCGCGCTAGTGTAGAAGCCTTGATAGCTGTGTACGAAGCGATAGCATTGGGAGATATGCCTAAATTTCCGGCTGACGCCTATGATAAACACTTTAAAGAGGTAATGTATCGAACGCTTCAAGAGGCTGCCACGGATCTGATTAAAGGATTTATCTCATCGTTAATGTCCTATCTAATCTCAACGTGTAACCAGGAGGCGGGACTCACGCCTGACAGCAACACACTAGACCAGGTAGCCAATGATATAGCAGCTGCATACGCCGCGAACCCCAATAATGCTAAGTTGTTCAATGACATCTTGGCTGGTTATAACTTTATGGTAGATTCTGGGGTCAGCAACAAGTACAACATAATAACGACAGGGGTCAGTGTGACTGATTTCCTTAGTGAGTTGATTGGGGGGCTGACGCGCAGGCAGGTTTGTATGCTTATAGGGGGCAACCCTCCTGAATATTTGAAGAAGGCCGTCGTAAAAACGCTAACTAAGGCGTACCCGGACTATGCAAGTATTTTTAACGATGAGTTCTTAGAGAAAATCTTTAGCGCTATGCTGTCGTTTGTTGGGCCGGATTATTGTTTGTCGGCAAAGGCAGATCCGAGCGCAGGAGTTTCCGGAGGCTTTATCCCTTGTTTGGACAACTATAAAGATGATGTGATGGGCGCTGCTCTTAATAACACTGACTTAACACCTGCTGAACAAGGGGCTTATCGAAGAACGAAAATAGAGGACGCAATGGATGTCCTGCAAAAGGCACTAAAAGTGCTAGATGACCCTCAAAGTGTTATCGACACTCCAGACCAGTGCGCGCTTGCAAAGGAGCAGTATTTACAGGACGACAACTTTTTAAATACCGTCAGAGGGTCTATTAATGGCGCACTTTTTGCCGTTCAGAAGAGCTTTGACACAGATATTACAAATTTCATTCCCCGCATTTCAAATGTGGCTGAACTAGTTGAGGACGCCTTTAGTGCCATAAGCCAGCAGTTCTCTGTTCCCGCTGATAGCGATCCATTTTCTGAGGGGACGTTTACATCTGGAGTGTTGAAGGAGGGGGGCGGACTTACTGCTGCTTTAGCCGAGTCCGCCCACACCGTCGCGGAGGAGGCCCAACAGAGCAAGTATGCGGCTAAGATTGATGGTTTTAAGAAAGCATTTTCGCCAACGCTTGTTTATAAAATTCTTGATTCTTCTGGGGAAGAGAAGTTAAGGTCAAACGGAAAACCGGCAGATTTGCCGACCTATACGGTCCCCGACCCATTTCAAGATGGCATGGATATTATAGCGGCCATGGCCAGGTGGGAAGAGGCGAAGAGGGCAGCGCATAACTATATTAAAGACAATTATGGCGCAATGGCAACGGGGGAGGCATACCTTAACTTCGCTTGGCTAGGGTCAAAAGATCATCTATTTGGTGGTGGTTGGCTTCCCGATGTGCTCACACTAAAAGGGCAGCTTCAGCAAAGCGCACTGATTGCTATGTACGCTGGTGCCTCTCCAAGCCAATGGTGGCAAGGCACCTTGGGAGAGGACCACAAGATACATGGCCTGACACCAGCGGAGTGGCTTGGAGTCCAAGCGAGTGAGCCCATGTTAGAGATATGGCATCAATATGTCTTTAAAGAGTATGAGGACCTTTTCGATAAGGCTGAGGGCATGCTTGCTGAGGACACGATTACCGACGCCCAGTTCCTCACCTTCTCCGAGTCCTGGGCCCCGTGGAATTTTCATCGGGACTGGATATACGTCCTTGGCGTGGCGCACGTTGACTCTGGTCTCACACCAGGGCTCATGCAGAATCTGGAAGATGATGGCAACCCCCAATTGTTTCACCGCCTGAGGCGCGTCGAGGGCATTATTACACAGAGAGCCAAAGCTAAGTTTGGCTTGAAGGTTGAACTAAAGGAAGAGTATTTGCAGGATGGCAGTGGTTTGAGCATAGTGAATAATACAATTTTGCCCAGCTTAAAGAGCGAACTGCTTGGTAAGACTATTGAGGACGTATCTATCGTTGATGATGGTTCGGCTTACAATATTGATGTGGAGCTTGACTATGTCTTGGGGGGCTCAAACAGACCTTTGAACAACGTAGACGTGCTAGATTATTCACTTCTACAGAGCCACAAGGTCAGTAACAAGTTTATAGCGACCATTAGACAGACGGAGAAAAAGAAGCTTGATGTGCGAGGAGGAGCCCGCATGGACCCTGCCATGTTATCTTTCATTGAAGGCAAGCTTCAAAATGAGAATATAACAAAGTTTTATGGGTTAAACTACATTTCGGCCCTGTTTAAGGAAAATTTAGCCGATATCTTAAATGTCAGCAAAGCGGAAGTACCTTCGTTCTCCGGAGCGGCGACGAAGGTCTTTGAAAATACTATAAGAGAAACTATTGCTATTTCTTTGAACAAAACCGGCAAGTCTAGATTTTTTAATCTCAACGAACTGGCCACCCTCACGATGGCACCAACGCTGGAACAGATTAACGAAGAATGCCAGGGCACGCAGGTGGACCTGGGCGCGGGCCCATCCAAGTCGGTGCTAGATATTGACGGCATTAGTGACTTCATTATGGCTGATTTTGCTGAGAGGTTTGACCCGTGCGATAAGGATGGCAAACCCTACAAAGAGGCTCTGATGGATGGCTATATTATTAGTTATATGCGAATCTTTTTGACGGATCATATTTTAAAAGGCATCTTCGCGGCTTCGGAATTGCCAATTAACGAGTTGCTTCAAGACAAGATGATTGTTAACTATCTTTACAAGCAGTTTGTTGAGGAAGTCACTACTAAAAAATCTATCTTGATTTTTAAAACACGCGCTTTCAAGATTCTTGAATTATACAAGAAGTATAAAAATGTTGTTATATTTACGAATTCTAGAGAGAGCGCCCTTCGCAGGTTGTTTCAGTCGCAGATACCGGTTGTTGCAACAATGTTTGATAAACTTGTTATTAAAAAGTTTAATGAGAAGGCCCTCACAAAGGAATTCATTTACCCGTTTATGCAGTACACGGTAACGAATTTTGCCGACCGGGACCCACGAAACCCTAGTGGGGTTCTACACGACCCTGTCAAAGAAACAAAGTTTGTGGACTTGTTCCGACGAGAGCCCAAGGATATCATAGAGATGGGGACGTCCGTGGGGCAGGGGGTGCCTGAGGATACGCCTTCACTTAAAAAATTTATGGAGAGAAGGGGCGACGGAGCTTTCTTCTATCAAAAATATTTAAAAGTTCAGCTCAAAGAGGGGCTAGCACAAGAGTATAGAATAGATGACTTCTTAGGACCAGAGACTAAAGGAGGGGTGCGAGGGAAGCATCGAGAATACCTGAACCTGGTGCGAAGCAGGCTTGTGGGGCTAAGGGCAGGAGGCGGACTAGAACCGTATTACGTTATCAATCCTCGTTACCTGGCAAAAGTTCTTCTCAAGCCTTTATCTTCCAAGCATATTCTGGGATTGAAGCCATCTGAAATCCTCTTTGATGACGAAATTGAAGAGCTTGTGAGGGAGTGCTTTACATTTACGGCTGGGGTGACATTTAATTATGGGACAACGAGAGAAGATGGGGTAAGAGAGCCAGGGGGGGACAGCTCTCTTACTTGGCTTAAGGATCACATAGCGGGCGCAGGCGCTAAAGCGAAACATAACGTGTTACTCACAGACCCAGAGACCGGGAAGAACTATTATATTCTTCCATTAAAGCGCATAGAAAAACCTGAGATTGAAACAGAGGAGCAGGTAATTTCCTTTATGACAATGATTGAAAAACAACCACCCGCCCCATCCACGCTTTATAAGATGTTGCGTAAGTATTATAGCGGAGATATAAGCCTTGACATATTTGAGTACAAGTTTGAGCTTCTTACAAGAGTTGATACTTTGCGTAGGACAATTGAAGAGTCTGAGGAGTTCCGAGCCCTATTTGGAGAGGTTATTCCGGTTGGGAGATACGCTGCCTTTTCCTTCTTGTATACTAACTTAACCGTAAACAATAAGTTTGATTTAAATAACTTGTTTGATCCCACTAAGGCTTTGATCTTGCATTCCTTGCAGATGCTGATGTTTGGAAAGCTCTCTCAAACACCACAGTTCTCTAATTTGGGGGAAACAGGGGTCACCCCAGAGAATATTTCTTCAATGGATGGCGCACTTGAGGATATTTTAATGGGCTTCTTGGCGAAAGCGCTGATTACAACCCCTCTGCATGTTGTCAAAGGTGTGGCTGAGATTGCTGACCCTAACATCGCTATAACCAAGAAAATCTTTGATGTGATGGATCTTATAGTAAAGGTGAGCCTTCAAGTCTTCTTGATGACGTCTAACATTGGCTATGCCGCTGCTAAGGCGGCACATGCCCAGACAAAAAGAGTAGCGGCAATGGATCCAACGGGAGAAACGCCTGAGCCGGATCCAATGCCTGAAACTTTTGACGAGTGGTTTGAGCAAGTGTTCGGCACCCCGCCACCAGACCCGAGCGTAGGGATCCCGTGGCCCGTGGCTGCCGCCGTAGCACCTGGGATAGCATTTTCTTTAATGCCTTCAGCTATTCCTTTTGGAGTTGGTTTCCCACCACTGCCGATTGGTCCTGGTGTTGGGCCTCCTATGACAATGCTTGCAATACCGTACTTGGCGTTTGGCTTAATTAAGAACGGAACTTGGACAGGAAGACCGTCAGGTGAGACACAAACTCTGTGTCCTGACCCTTCAAATCTACTGAATTTAGGAGAACAATGATTAAATTTAATTTGAAAAGATAATTATATAGAGGAAAATTTATGTCATTTGGATACGCACCAGTTGCCCCGCTCGTACAGGATCATAAGGACGGCTTTAAACTTACTAAAACGTTTCAACAGAATGCTGTGCAAAATTTGAAAATGTTTATACTGACAAGTCCGGGAGAGCGAGTGATGCTTCCTGGCTTTGGCCTCGGCATCAGAAGGGAATTGTTTGAGAACGATACCGCTGATGTGAGAGAGGACATTAAGATTAGGATTCTGGAGGGGGTCGCTGAGTATTTACCCTACATCCAGATTTTTAGTATAAACATTGTAGGGCCAGATGATGAGCGTGCAGAACACACGATTTCCTTACAAATTAACTTTGGAACGACAGTTAGGGAACGAAGCAGGCCACAAAAACTCAATATTGAGATATAGGAATATTTCTAATGGTAAAAAAGGTAACACCAATAAAATACACATCTCGCGACTTTGACAGCATTAAGGGTGCAATTGTCACACACGCGAAGAGGTATTTTCCAGACACGTTTCAGGATTTTTCGGATGCGTCGTTTGGTGCGTTGATGGTGGACGCGGTCTCCTATGTTGGCGATGTTCTTTCTTTCTATCTTGATTATCAAGCAAATGAATCATTCTTAGATACGGCTGTAGAGGCGAACAACGTTATTAAGATTGCGAAACAAATGGGGTACAAATTTCGGAACCACTACTCTTCCACTGGAATCGTGTCGCTCTTCATTAGGGCTCCAAAGGTTTCAGGCGGCTATGGCCCCGATCCAAATTATCTGCCGATCCTTAAGAGAGGTACAACCTTTAGCACGCCCGCAGGTAACACCTTCACTCTTAGTGCCGATGTTGACTTTTCAGTTGCCGGCAATAGGGTTGTCGTGGCAACCGTCAACACAACAACGGGCGAGCCAACCGCCTATGCTGTGCGTGCGTATGGCGAGATTGTGTCGGGTGAGTATGTGAGAGAGACGACAGCGGTTGGAAATTTTATTCCTCTCCGTCGCGTGTATCTATCGTCAAACATGCTAACAGAGATGGTGAGTGTGTTTGACTCTGAGGGGCACGAGTATTTTGAAGTTGATTATTTATCCCAAGACATAGTCTACAGATCTATACTAAATCGTATCGACACGTCCAGCAACGCACCGAAGTATATGCTTAAACCTAAGTCTGTTCCTCGTAGATTTACGATTGAATATGATGAGAACAACGAGTTATACTTGCAGTTCGGGTACGGGTCAGATAATACACTGAGAAACGAATCACTAAAATCTGCGAGTGACGTTGTTTTGAAGAGAGTAGGCAGAAACTATGAGTCTTCTCCCAACTTTGATCCGTCTAGCTTGGTTGAGACTGACAAGTTGGGCGTTGGGCCAAGCGACACCACTCTTACCATCACCTATAGGAAGAACTCTAGAGACACAGTAAATGCACCTGCGAATTCAATTAATACGTCTGCTAATGCTATCTTTGAGTTCTCTACGACGAACATAAATTCTGCAACGCAACAGACAGTACAGGATTCGCTAGAGGTTAATAATGCTTCTTCAATTGTTGGTGATGTTTCTCTTCCTTCTTTAGAGGAGATAAAGATCCGAGCCAAGGATGCGTATGCCACCCAGAACCGGGCAGTGACTAAATTAGATTACGAATCACTTGCGTATAGGATGCCTCCTAAATTTGGCTCGGTGAAGCGATGTGCGGCAGCACAGGATAGGGACGCTACACGGCGCAATTTGAATCTTTATGTTCTCTCGGAGAACTCAAGTGGATATTTAACCGCTTCCAATCAAATGCTTAAAAATAATCTAAAGACGTGGCTTATTGGGTATAAGATGATTAATGATACGATTGACATACTGGATGGCAGGATATTAAATCTTGGCATTAACTTTACCCTGAGGGCGTCACCTGACAAGAATAGGTTTGAGGTCTTGCAGCAGTGCGTAGCCGAGCTTCAAAATTATTATTCGGCAAATCCTTTTGATATTGGCGAGCCGCTCTACATAAATGATATTTATAAGAGATTGAATCGTTTGGACGGCGTTATTGATGTAACAAATGTCAAGACGGTTCAAAAGACAGGGACCGGCTATTCCAATTTGAGTTTTAATATGCAAAATAATATGTCTCCTGATGGCACAATTCTTTATGTTCCTGAAGACACCGTTATTGAGATAAAGTATTTCGCAGAAGATATTAAAGGAACGATTAGATAATGGCACTTAAAAGATACCTTGCTAGTAAAGACACAACTATCACGAATGCGTACAAACCCAGTTTAATTACACGCGGGACGGGCTCTAATATGGGTCTTTCCGATGTTACCGAGGTGTTTGAAATATACGGGCAAGCCACCACATCGTCGGTTGAGAAGAGCAGGGCGCTCTACCAGTTCCCTACAACTACGATTAGCTCAGATCGCACAGCGGGCACAATCCCTGCGTCCGGGTCAGTTAATTTTTACTTGAGGTTGTTTAATGCTAGGCACGCCTCAACGACACCCCAGAGCGCAGTATATAAGATTGCGGCTCTTACTCGCTCATGGGATGAGGGTGATGGGCTCTCTATGGATGCCTATAAGGACACTGGTTATGCAAATTGGGAATATGCACTTACGGCTTCCACTGGCATAGAGGGCTGGTCCACTGAAGGAGGCGATTATTATAGTTCTTCTTCGGGCTCCTATTCCGTCACTTCAAGCGCGGGCGAAGATATCGAGGCTGACATAACCCCCTTGGTAGAACAATGGCTAGGTGGTTCTATATTTGGAGATATATCTAATAACGGCGTTATAGTAAAACTGTCGGGCACGTTTGAAGATGGTGCCAAGAAAAGGTCTTATTATACCAAGAAGTTCTTTGCAAGAGGAACCGAGTTCTTCTACAAGAGACCGGTGATCGAGGCTAGATGGGACTCTTCATACAAAGACAATAGGGGTAATTTTTATTATAGCAGTTCTTTGGTGAGCGGTGATAACAATCTAAACACTCTCTTTTTGTATAATTACGTAAATGGTCAACTTACGAATATACCAGGCTTACTGGATAATGACATTTATGTACGGCTTTATTCCGGCTCGTCGGACAACACAACTCCAAGCACTCAAGTTCTTACGCTGCCTATAGGGGGCGGCATAGCGGCAGGGAGTACATCAGATGCACTAACATATGTAACGGGTGGCTTATACAAGACTGGTATTTATACTGCTTCTATGGCTGTGACATCCTCAACGGCCAATCTGTCTACAATCTTTGATGTGTGGGTTTCCGGGAGCAATGAATACTTTACCGGATCCTTCACACCGGTCAAGAGGGCAGCGGCTCAGACCAACACGCCAGCCAGATATGTGGTTAATCTCACTAACTTAAAGTCGGCTTATACACAAGATGAAAATCCTCGATTGCGTTTATTTGTCCGCAAGAGGAATCAAAATGTTAACGTTTATACGACGTTTAACCAAGACGTACAAAACAACATCATTGAGGATGTTTATTACAAAGTTCAGCGAGTCTATGACAACTTTGAACCGGTGCCGTATGGAACTGGCAGCGCAGTTAATGATTATACTCGACTATCTTACGATGTCTCTGGAAGCTACTTTGATTTTGATATGGCATTGTTGCAGACCGGCTACATGTATGGGTTCAAATTCGCTTTCTACCTTGCTGGCGACTATAAAGAGCAAAACGAAATATTTAAGTTTAGGGTTGAATAATGGGTTTAAAAGATTTATTTGACAAAGGCCAGCTTGGGAAGACTCTTGAGAATGTAACTGTTCAAGACCTTGTGAACAGGAATGACCTAGAATCTCAAAATTATCTTGAGGCTTTTAGGGTTAGTCAAGAGCGCATAATCCCATCTATTGAATTTGCAACAGCGTCCAACTTTGCTTTTTATGGTAGTGCGGAGAAGTACTATGAAGGTTCTTTTGATTATATTCGTCGGAGCTATCCTTACGATGGGTCAAGAGCCGAACAGTTGTCGTGGGAAAATAGTGCATCTTTCTTAGATTTGTGGATATATGAGAACGCTTATCCTCGTTATACAGGGTATATCACTTTAAATAATGATAACAATCAAGTGTTTACTGAAAGGGTCAATAACTGGCAGAGCAGCAGTTCGCCTCAGTATGTTGCCTTCAAGGGGGGGCCTCATGCGGACCCGTATGGGAACTATAAGTATCCTGTAGGGGCGGCATCTGCTTCCAGCGACGATGCGCTAACAAAGGCAAATATATATTCAACGGCCTCCAACAGAACAAACAATCTTGAGATTAATTTCGATAAGGGGGCCACATTTGAATGGTGGATGAAAAGAAGCGGTTTTGCCAATGAAAGCGATGTTCGGCTTGAAACAATAGCCAGTATTGGTGTTACAGGTGCATATCAACCCGCTGGTGGGGAATCGGAAGAAAATGGCTTTGCATACATAACTCAATATGGTTTAGGCGGATTTAACAACGTACTCATCAACATCGCGTCGGGAACGGTAAGTTTTGCTCACACGTTCGGTGGAGTCGGCTCCACGATAGCTGATAATAAAGACAATAAATGGCATCATTACGCCATAACACTTGAGACCACTGGGAGTACCGATACCGGCAAAGCTACCCTTATGAATTTTTATTATGATGGGTCTTTGCGCGAGACAGCAACAGCCCTCCCAATAGGGCCTATAACGGGTGCGATGTTTGGAGCTGTTGGTGCTCTTGCGGCCCCAATTAGCAGCTCCGCTGTCGGTTGGTTTGGAGAGCCCGGATGGGCACCCCTAGTTTCTTCTTCTGTTGACGAGTTTAGATATTGGAAAACGGCGCGCACCCCAACTCAGATTGGTAAAAACTGGTTTACTAATGTGGGCGGCGGAACCAACACAGACGCAGCCAACACGGATCTTGGCGTATATTATAAGTTTAACGAAGGTATCACCACCAACTCTAATCTCGATAAGAACGTTTTAGATTACTCTGGTCGCATAACTGAAGGCGAAATCATACATTATAGTGCTTCCATTAGAAGCACGGATAGCGCACTTGTGGGCGCTGGTTATTCTGAAAAAACAGTCCCCGTGCTGTATTCTAGTCATCCGGCGCTTACGACACAGAGAGAGATGTATAAGAAGGCTGGTAAGGCCCACGATATAAATAATAATGCGGCGTTTAGCAATTTTATTCCAAATTGGGTGATTGACGAGGAAGGCAATCAGGGAAGTCAGGTAACAAGTGATTTTGCTCAGGTGGTGGCATTTTATTTCGATGAGCTTCATGCGCAGATCAAAGGGATAGCTGACATAAGAACTGTAGATTACGCTAGTGGAAGTAATTTAGATGGAGCATTGCCGAAGCCCAGCAAGATGGCGAGAACTGTTCTGGCTGATGCTGGTTTTGTAACGCCTGAGCTTTTTACAGAGGCCACGTTCCTGGAAGATTTAGACTCACAGAGCGATGAAGCTACGTTTAACAAGAAGCTTTCCGATATAAAGAATTTTGTTTATCAAAACATTTACAAGAATCTGCAAGCCATTTATAAGTCCAAGGGCACCGAACGGTCTATTAACAACTTATTGCACACAATGGGAACTGACCAGGACCTAATAAAGCTTAATGTGTATGCTGATGGTCAAGATTATGATTTGGCGGCAAACTATAGAGCGGCGTCTTCTAGAACCAAAGCAGTTGATCTTAATAATGTCAGCAGGTTTGGAGGCACCGTTTATCAGCATTCGTCCAGCTATGTTCCCGACTCTTATTCTTATATACCAAGCAACTCGAACATCGCCTATGTTTCTCCAATCACCTATGTGGCAGAGGTGGTTTTTCCCAAGAAATCAGAACCCACCTCAGATGTTACGTATGTGGATGGCTTTCCTCATGTATCGTCTTCTATTTTTGGGGCGAGAGCGGTGGGTACCACACAAAATGACATGACAGAGACCTCCACTGCTTATCCTAGCTTTGGCATCTATGCGGTAAGGGACAAAACCAATTCTAGAAATGCTTACTTGTATATGTCAGGGGCGTGGTATAATGCGAATAATGGACCACTTCAGTCTGATCTAATAAAGGATCTTTATACAGACCAGCACTGGGTTTTGGCACTCAGGGCATACCCCAGACATATGGAGGGGAACAATATAGTATCAGGCTCTGCCCATTATTCCACTTGGGACCCTCCAAGATTTGATTTTATCGGAGCTACGGCAGAGTACGACACTATCGACCAGCAATTTCAAGTTTCGGGGGCGTTTACAGACAACACCTCTGCCTCAAGAGTCATGTGGAATGTGGCGAAATCTCTTTATGCTGGAGCGCGCTATACCAATTTTACAGGATCCATAGAAACGTACTCAGATGTTAAGGTTTTATCTGTTCGTGTCTACCAGGGGTATCTTGATAACGAAACAATTTTCCAGCAAGCGAGAGATGTGGATAATATTGGCATAAAAAACCCAGGTTTCAATTTACTCCCTAATCGAGTGTCGAGCCCAGGAGTCGCCAAAGTCAACATAGATATCCCAGGGATTGAGGCGTGCATTCTTAATTGGAGCTTCAATAACGCTACTGGTTCCGATGCGAGCGGGCAGTTTTGGGTTGATGATGAGTCATCCGGCTCTTCTCATCTCACTGAGAGGTTTGGAAACAAATATGAAGGATATCGCCAATATACGGCCAGGGGCGATTTCTTTCCAGCCAATGATACAAGTGTTATTGATGTTGATTATATATCTAATGCCAAGCAACAACTTCCCGAAGTTATAAATTCCACCAACATGGTGCAAGTCAGGGATAGAGATGACCTGTTGCTTGAGAAAGATACGCGTCCCGTAGATTATTTCTTTTCGCTTGAAAAAAGCCAAAATCAAATTATTTCTGAAGAGATAATGAAACTATTCGCGGGGCTGGCAGACTTTAACAATTTATATGGCAACCCTATTAACCGATATCGGCAAGAATATAAAGAGCTTAAGTACATTAGACAGTTCATATTTGAAAAGTATGAGACAGTCGCAGAGGTAGAAAAGTTTATCAACTATTATAAATGGTTTGATAATGCTATTATTAAGTTTATTGAGAATCTGGTACCGGCCACGGCGAGATTCTCCAAGAAAGTGGGTAATATGGTTGAAAGCCATATTATGGAAAGAAATAAATACTGGAATAAGTTCCCCACTTTGGAAATGAAGCAGACGGACCCTGAAGGCGCTGTGGATGGTTATGAAGAATTAAATTATAACTGGAGGCTTGGCCACGCCCCCTTGAACCCCAATCAAAATACAAATCAAGATGAGAATTGCTTGTGGTGGAAAGATAGAGCACAAAGAAGCACTGATCATGCACTGGCAACCAGCACGGGCGTCAATTCGGATAGAGAGGCCATTAGAG
>Ga0080013_1002420_pt1 | contig 21958 bp, 13 predicted proteins | sample ETNvirenome_6_85_FD_69236 | JGI IMG/M metagenome (GOLD analysis project Ga0080013, IMG submission 69236) | Marine viral communities from the Pacific Ocean - ETNP_6_85 (SPADES assembly) (version 2) | ecosystem: Environmental > Aquatic > Marine > Oceanic | place: Pacific Ocean | collected 2013-06-19 | reverse complement strand
TGCTGGATCCGGCATGAGAATCGGTTCTGTCTATGCGGAGTATGGTGAGTATCTTGACGGATCGATGGATGATTTAAGAATCTGGGATAGACAGCTTTCAGATGCCGAAGTCACAACTCTACACACAGCAGGAGCAGAACCATATGTTCCGCCAGCGGCAACGGTCACTTTAATAATTAAGCAAGCTGACGACTACGGCGACGGCTGGAACGGAGGCTCTATGAGTATTTCCGATTCTGGCGGCAATGTATTGGGTACCTGCTATGGGCCACCTAACGGGGCAGGTGCTGGTGTATTTATACAGGAGACTCTAGATGTTCCAGACGATGCTCAATATACATGGTCCGCTGTAGCGGGCATCTATCCGGGAGAGATTAGCTTTATCATATCTGATTCGAACGGAGAACTTATAAATATCCCAAATCTAGATGCACACGGAAGCCTAACAGGTACATTCGACATTGGAACACCTCTTGTCCCAGCGACAATCGATGCTACAATAGACTCGTATGCTTCAGAACTCATAACTATATCAACATCTCTCAATGCTTCCGGTATAGCACAGGCAGCAAATTGGTCATATAGAACTGATACCGATTTCGTTGTGGGCAACCCTCACGGCGGAACTCTGGTAGCAATTGGTGCAACAGGGGCAGTCTCTGTGGCCGCAGGGCCAAACACGGTATATGTCGCCGCAGTTGATTCAAATGGCGATGTTCTCGCTATAAGCCCTTCTGTGTCTACCAATACAACTCTGGTCACTTTAGAACTTCAAAAGACAGATGCTTTTGGTGACGGATGGAACGGTGCAGTATTTAACATCCTTGACTCGAATGGAGTTGAGGTTGCCTCTGAAACTATCTCCTCCGGCTACGGTTCGACAGTTTCTATCCTGTTGGCAGATGACTCTTATACATGGGCATTATCACCCGGCGGTTACCCTTCGGAAGTGTCTATGACTCTCACCAATACAGCAACAGCGGAAGTTCTTATTAATATCGCCACTGGCGATGCGAAACCTGCTTCCGGAAGCTTCGTTCTCGGGCCTGTCGCACCATCGATAACCCCAACTGCCTCCAGTGCAGGTGAAGTGATAACCGTCTCTTCATCAATTAATACGGAAGCAACTTCGGCAGGCGCAGCAAATTGGTCTGCATCTCTAACTCCATTTGGAGAAATCGGTGCGGTGATCAGTGGTTCAGCTACTTTAACCGTCCTCGGCGCCACCGCCGGCCTCATCGCCTCATCTGGTGGAAATACAGTTATATATGCTGTCGTCGTCGATGCATCGGGAATTATTCTCGCCAAAGCAAGTACATCTGTAAGTGTTTTCTTGAGCACGTGGTCTGTTGGAGACGAAATGGTGTGGATAGCAACATTACACCACCCATCTCTCACAGGACAAGTCGGTGATCACCCCGCACAAGACATAGAGGATACGGGAGATTACGGCCCATATTATATTGGAGATCTACAGATCAAAACCATCACCGAAGATTCATCGTCTGCATCTGAAATCACCCATATTATCACCTTAGATGACGGTTCTGGGGGTACCTTAGATTTAGACGAGCTGGTAAAGGATCTTATCAGAAAATATAAACTGAATGAGATGGCTGGAACAACAGCCGCAGATGGTACCTTTTTCCAGACATTTCTGGACGGAACAGCCCCCTTCCCAGCACAAGAATTGCTTTGGTGGAATGCAGAAAGCAATTTAACTGTGTTGAGAAAATTACCTGGCGGCGGATATGTCAATGAGTACGACGCCCAGCCTGCAGGCAACGGCCCGGACCTAATGTTTAGTGAATTTCCTGATGGATCTCAAGCCGCCTACGGCCCCACTGCGGCTCATTTCATCGGAATGATCTCTCCCGATGATGGTCCTCCCATTGATTGGGGCGATACGACCTATGGTTTATCTGCTTACTATGATCTATCTTCTGATGCCATAGATACCACAAACGGTGTCAACGGTACTTTGATGGGTGATGCCTCGTTTGCCAATGGTGCAGTTGTCTTAGATGGCAGTGGAGATTATGTCCGAGTGCCTCATAATAGCGCTAATGATTATGGTAGTACTACACAGCCATTCTCTGTAAGTGCTTGGTTTAAATCATCCGGCACCGGCGGCCCGATTTTATATAAAGGGCGTCAATCCGGTGCGACCGATTTCTGGGGTATTTATTTAAACACTGACGGAACTGTTGGTTTTAATAGTTGGAACCAAAGTCCAGATTACAGTGAGAGTATTGTATCTGCGGGCACAAACTATGGCGACGGTGAGTGGCACCATGTAGTTGTAACCCACACAGAAGACTTTAACTATCTTTATATAGATGGACAGGCAGTGGCCGGCGGCGACTGGTCTGATCATCGCGGAAATAGTGATTTCGTAACTATCGGAGGCTACTTTAACTACTCGTGGGGAACTTCATATTTCTCAGGAAGCATCAAAGATGTCAGAATGTGGGATAAAGATTTACATTATTTGCAAGTCTCAACAATGTATACATCTGGTGCAGAACCATATGTTCCGCCAGCTCTAACAGATGATCTCGTCGGAGTTTGGAACTTCGATTCTGCGGATGCAACTGATTCTGTTGGTTCTGCCGATGGTACAGCAACGGGTGCAACATTTGAGACAACAGGCGGAAGATCCCTCGCTTCACTCGCCTCGGCGGATTATATCCAAATTGATAATGCTGGCGCAAACTTCACAACAGAAGATTTCTCTGCTGCCTTTTGGTTCTATAATGAAGGTTCTGCTGGAGACTGGGCCGCACTCATAAGCACTCAGAACGCTGTCGGTGGAAATGGTTACGGCTGGGCGATCCATAGATACTATGGAGACGACACTCTATTCACCGTTCAAACTGGAAACGGAGGTCCAAACTGGTCAAACAATCATCCGTCCCAATTTACTATTCCGCTCAATGCATGGACCCATGTGGTTTTGACACGAGTCGGAACAGAGATGAAAATCTATCTCAACGGTGCTGATTCAGGCTACACTGGCACATCCTATGCGACGATTGCACATGTCAGCGATGAGTTAAGAATTGCCAGACACCTTCACATGGCCGCCACTTCACCCGGTAAATACGACGACGTTAGAGTTTGGTCGCGTGCTCTCGGATCCTCGGAAATTGCAACTCTTCACTCTTCAACACAAGTTCTTGAAGACGGATTGGTTGCAAAATATGCTCTGGATACTGATGCAACTGATTCTGTTGGATCGAATGACGGAACAGCAACGGGTGTGACTTTTGATGGTGAATATGCCACTTTGAATGGCACAAACGGAGAAATCCTTTTGGATCAAAGCATGGGTGATTACTGGGGTTCTGACGCATCTTTCTCAATGTGGGTTAAAACAACAGCAACCGATGGCATGGTATATATGGTTAGAGAATCATATGGTGGTTCTACAAAATCATATTTAGCCTCGAATATTCAAGCCGCCGGGAATGTGACAGTCAGCTGGAGAAGCAAGCAGGGCGCGGATGCTACGCAACCGGCATATGCTGAGACGGCTATTAACGACGACCAGTGGCACATGTTAACATATGTTAGAAGCGGCTCAAGCCTTCATTTCTATGTTGATGGTTCGCTGGAAGGAACCTTGACGAATATTTCTGGCACCTTCCTATCAGATGTTCCGGTCAGAATTGGTTCATATAGCGCAGGATCTTCAAACCCTTCTGGGTTCCTCAATGGATCCATTAACGATGTTAGGCAGTGGTCTCGTGCTCTCGGAGCATCTGAAGTCACAACTCTACATGCAGCAGGAGCAGAATCATATGCTGCGTCTAGTGGAGCATATGATCCATTCCACGGAGGAAATCTTTCCAATATCGTTAAGTTCTGCCGAGGTGCTTCGGCATCGGGTGCAGCATCTTATGGTTATGCTAAGAGAGAATCTGGTGATGGTTCCACAACTCTGTACTTTGCTACAGATATGACAAATTGGGCAACCTTTGGTTCATATGATGCATCTGCATCTGGAATTGAAGGCTCTCCGGTGTGTATGGAATATGGTTCGAGCAGTAAAGTGCTGGTCGGCACCTCTACAGGCAAGATTTATGAAGTAACATTAGACGAGGATTCTGTTCCTAATCTTTTTGTTCTTCTGTATACCATGCCGGGTGGAGAATCAATTAATACCGCAAAATATGGCGCAACTTCGGGAGAATGGATTTTCGAAGCAGGCGGCAAGATGTACACAATTCCAGTCGCTGGATCAGTGGCAACTGAGAGATATACTCTTCCGGTTGGTGCGATGTGTGTAGATATTGCTGAAGCTGACGATGGTGTCGCCATGATCTTGAGAAAGGACGACTTCAGTCTTGAGCCACGTTTCGCACTCGCAAATTGGGCAAACATTATAGGTCCAGCAGGAATGTCAGCTTCAATGGCTGCTTTAAATGCAACAGACCTCAACTACAGCTATGCACTTGATCAATGGGTCGCCTCATCCGCAGACGGTAATATCCTTACCACTGCTGCTCTGGTTATCTTCTTATCCGCATAGCGACTTATGTAATTTTACATCATGCTTTCGTCTCCGAGCATGTTAAACACCGGAGACAAAACCATAATATTAAATGGGGAAACCCCCCAAGGAGAAAATAAATATGGCTAGAACAAGAATGGGTGTAGGTCAATTCGATATTGCCCTCACCGCACAAAATGAAGAAAAATTTGAAACTTTCGAAGAAGCCACAGCTGGCGGAAAAGCCGGCCTCGGTGAATTAACAACTAGCATGTTCAGCATGTCAGCACTCGCTTTGAGTGCAGCGGTAGAAGACTACCAAATTGCGGCAAACAACAAGGCAATCGTCAACTACGGTATGTTACAATACCAAGTTGGTGTTGAAGAGGCAGCTCGCATTGCGGCTGTAGCATCTTCCGACACACGCCTTGGTGCCGAAGAAACTGCTAGAGCAGCAGCAGACACATCACTCACAACTCGTTTGGGTGTTGAAGAGACGGCCCGTGCCGCAGATGTTGCATCTCTCGATACACGTTCTTCTAGCGAAGAATCAGCGAGAGCAGCAGCAGACACATCACTCACAACTCGTTTGGGTGTTGAAGAAGCCCGTGCAGCAGCAGCAGAAGCTGCGATTCAGGCTGACGTTGATCAGAATGAGGCAGATGCAGATGCTGCAATCGCCGCTCTTATCGCTGATGTCGCCCAGAATGAAGCCGACTCTGATGCTGCAGAGCTTTCTCTGCAGGTTCGTTTGGCAGCAGAAGAATCTGCAAGAGCAGCCGCTATTTCTTCTTCCGATACTCGTATCGGAGTTGAGGAAGCAGCTCGTGCAGCCGCTGTACTTAGCCTGGAAACCAAGCACGATAGTGAAATGGCTTCCGAAGAGACAGCAAGAATTGCAGGTGATGCATCCCTTACTACTCGTTTGGGTGTTGAAGAAGCAAGAATGAATGCAGTTCTTCTTGCAGCAGATGCAGACAAAGATAGCTTTGCAGAAATTGTTTCCCTTATCAACGCAGTTGATTTGACCAATGACAATGATCTTGCAGCAGCAGTCTTGAGCTTGGCAAATGTCGACTCTGCAGAAGAAGCAGCAAGAATTGCAGCTGATGCCTCTCTTACAACTCGCTTAAGCGACGAAGAGATCGCCAGATCTGCGGCCCTCGCATCCTCGGATGCTCGTGTCCTTGCAGAAGAAGGTGCCCGCACAGCTGCTGATGCATCTATCGTTGTTGTCATGACAGCCCTTCAAGCAGACGTCGATCAGAATGAAACTGATTCAGATGCAGCAGAACTTTCTCTCACCACTCGTTTGGCTGCAGAAGAATCCGCTCGCGGTACCGCTGACGCATCTATCGATGTTGTTATGGCTGCAATGCAGGCTGATATCGATCAGAACGAATCAGACTCAGATGTTGCTGAAGCTTCTCTCACAACTCGTTTGGCTGCAGAAGAAACAAGCCGTGCAGATGCAATCACCTCTCTTGAGCTGAAGCATGACACGGAAGATCTTGCAGAACAAACAGCTCGTGCTGCCGCTGATGCTTCCATCGCTGCAGACCTTGCTGCAGAAATCGTACTTGCTCGTGCAAACGAAGCAGCAATCCAGGCTGATATCGATCAGAATGAATTGGATGCAGATGCAGCTATCGCTGCTCTTCAAGCTGATGTTGACGGAAACGAATTGGATGGCGACAATGATCGTGCTGCAATCCGCTCCGAAATGGCAGCTCAAGACGCTGCTCGCGATATCACTGAGGCTGCAAGAGAGGCTGCTCAAGAAGCACTCGCTCTAATTGCCCGCAATGCTATTCAGGCTGATGTTGATCAGAATGAATTAGATGGCGACACAGATCGTGCCCTAATTCGCACCGAAATGGCTGCTAACGAAAGTGCCCGTGATGTTTCTGTTGATGCAATCCGTGCTGCACTCCAAGCTGATGTCGATGCAAACGAAGCTGCCTCCGATGCTGCAGAATTGTCTTTACAGACACGTCTTGCTGCCGAAGAGAGCACTCGCATCGCAGAAGTTGCATCTATCGACACCCGCTCTGGTGTTGAAGAAGCTGCGAGAGCAGCTGCCGATGCATCTATCGATGCTCGTGCCCTGATCGAAGAAGCTGCAAGAGCAGCTGGCGATACCTCATTGCAGACTCGTCTTGCTTCTGAAGAAGCCAGAATGGATGCTGTTCTTCTTTCAGCTGATGCCGACAAGGACAGTTTCGCAGAGATCGTAAGTTTGATTAATGCTGTAGACGTTGTTAATGACGACGCTCTTGCTGCATATGTCATTTCTAATGACGCTGCTCTCGCTGCTGAAGAAGCTGCAAGAGTCGCTGCTGATGGTTCACTAACCACTCGCCTCGCTGCTGAAGAAGGAGCCCGTGGTGTCGCTGATGCCTCTATCGTAGTCGTTATGGCTGCAATGCAGGCTGATGTTGATGCAAACGAAGCTGCCTCCGATGCTGCAGAGCTTTCTTTAACTACTCGCTTGGGTGTCGAAGAAGCCGCTCGCGCCGCTGCAGATGCATCTCTCGTCGTCAAGTACGATGCAGAAATTGCTTCTCTTATTGCTGATGTTGATCAGAATGAAGCAGACTCAGACGCTGCAGAACTTTCTTTAACTACTCGTTTGGGTGTTGAAGAGGTTCGTGCTGCTGCTGCCGAAGCCTCAATTGTGCTCAAGCACGATACCGAAATGGCTGCAGAACTTGCCGGCCGTGTTGCTCAGGAAGCCCTTGTTAAGGCAGACTTGGCAGAGATTCACGGCAAATGGCAGAGCCATGTACATGCCCCAATGGGTGCAGCTGTGCTCGCTGGTCACATCGTTGACATCGTTGCCGATGGCCTACTTCCTATGTCAGAATTGGCATATGTTACGGTCAATGGTATGATGATGATGCCAGTGGCTGGTGGTGCAGGTGATTACATGCTCAATCTCGATAACAACGGAAACATCATTGCGATTGTTTTCTCTTGCCCGATTGACGCAGGTGACCGTATCGCTTACTACGGACAGAAAGCATACTCTCTCGTATCATAATTTGATATAACAGACGATTAAAAAGATTTTATCTTGCCCCTCCACTTTTGTGGGGGGGTTCTCTTTTTTGAGGACTAATTAGGCATCGAGAGGTCAAGATGTTTAAAAAGATATTTTCCATATTTTCAAAAAAAGAACAACTTCCCATGACGGATGAATCAAAAGAGGAAAAGACAGAGGTCCCAGATGAGCCCGCACAATTGCCTGACACCATCGAGGTCCCATGGAAAGAGTGTGCTGGGGTTAAGAATTATGAAGATGCCATAACCAAAGCTCACAACGATATGAAGGAATTTCTGTATAATATCAAGATGAAAGAGATAAGTGTCATCCGAGCTATTGAGAGGCTAGAAAAGGCATCGGATACCAAAATAGAGGAAATCAAGGAGCAATATTTAAAAGAGCAAAAAGAAGAGTATGAGTTTTCAGTCCCTTCCGCAACTGGCAAGCCGGGGTTCCTCAAAAGAAAGAAGGCCAATAAATAATCTGATTTTGCAAAAATAGCAAACTATTTATTAGTGTGATAAATTAATCTAGATTTGTGAATTTAAGGAGAATCTTTGGATGTCTGTAAAAAAGTTTAAATTTGTATCCCCTGGCGTTTTTACGAAGGAGATCGACAATTCGCAGCTACCGGCTGCAGCAACACCGGCAGGACCGGTAATTATTGGTAGAACACCAAAAGGCCCAGGAATGGAGCCTGTAAAAGTCGATTCATTTTCGCAATTTGTTCAATTATTCGGCGATCCTGTCGCTGGAAAAAGAACCGGCGATGTATGGAGAGAAGGAAATTATCAAGCCCCCACATACGGCTCGTATGCCGCACAGGCATACCTTGCTGCTGATGTTGATTCAGTTAATTTTGTTAGGTTGCTTGGCTATGCTCACGAAGATGCTGGCGCCAACGGCCAAGCAGGCTGGGAAACAGTAAAAGATCCTGACACTACCGTAGCAAGTAACGGTGGAGCTTTCGGATTATTCGTTATGCAATCTGGCTCCGGAGGGCCAATGACAGGCACTTTGGGTGCAGTCTGGTATGTTGATAGTGGATCTGCAGTAATCCTAAGTGGATCCAAGGCCGGCACATCTACACCAGTAGGTAAACTGGGTACAATCGTAAACCAAACTGGAGTCGGCCTTGAATTCACGGCAGCAATCGTCACAGGGTCTTCAGCTGCAAATAATGTCGCCCACAAGACTTCTTTCAACTTCAACAAATCGAGTCAAAAATACATCAGAAATGTATTCAATACAAATCCGCAGACAGTTGGTGGGATCATTCCAACAGACAATCTCCTCAAAGGAGAAAGTGAATATTGGCTCGGAGAGACTTTCGAAGCAGCTGTTCTAGATAATGTCGCTGATACCGGTAAAGCCATGGCAATCATTTTGCCACTCACAGGCAAGAACGAATATCGCCAAGATGCAAGAGCTGCACATACAGGATGGTTCTTTTCACAGGATTTGACAAATGATTCTGGCAGTTATAAAGCAGATAACATGCAGAAATTGTTCAGATTTCATGCTCTGTCAGCAGGACAAGAGACACAAGAAAAAGTTAAAATCTCTATCCAAGACTTGACTTATTCTAGAGATACAACGGGTGCAAATCCATTTGGAACATTTACAGTTGTTGTCAGAAATGCCAAAGACACAGATGCTGTTCCAGAGATTATTGAGAGATTTTCCAACTGCAATTTGAATCCCCTCTCTTCCAACTATGTTGGCCGAAAAATCGGAGACAAAGAGCAAGTGTGGGACTCTTCTCAGAGAATTTTAAAGACTCGTGGAAACTACAATAATGTTTCACAATATATTAGGGTTGAAATGGATGCAACAGTGGAACAATCCGCCATCGACCCAAGATTACTTCCGTTCGGAGTATATGGCCCAGTAAAGTATGAAGGCACTCCTGCTATGACAGCTACTGCTATCGGATCGACAACTACCATTATTGCCAAGGGTAGCACGGCACCTTTTGGCCCAGCCGATACGATGGACACAGGGTCATTATCAGCGGTAACCCTAAAACTTCAGTTCCCATCTAGCGCTATCAGAGTAAGTGCTTCGGCAGGAGGTGTTTCGGATCCAAGAAATGCATATTTCGGACTCAATGCTTCATCCTACATGGAAATCTCAGCCTCTTCGGCAAGTAGAGAAAACCGAGCAGATCCAGGTTATGGAGATTATCTTTATGCCCTTAACGACGACTTCACTGCCGGCGATTTGCCTGCAACAACATCCAAATTAGACACACAATGGACCTTTTCTTTGGACGATCTTATTCTGTCAGGAAATTCGAATGTATACTGGAAAGCAGATGCACGAAAGGACGGATTGGCTATGAGTACCACTGGTTCTGTCGGGTGGAAAGAGCCCATCGACAAGGGGTACACAAGATTCACCTCTCCGCTTTACAACGGATTTGATGGATTGAATATTACAGCCATAGATCCATTCAGTAATGATGGCATCGACGGCGAAACCGCACAGGAAAATTATGCAGCTAACAGTATCCGCAGAGCAATTGACACAGTTGCTGACCCAGAATTCGTTGATATGAATCTTATTACGATGCCAGGATTAACAGATGCTACTTTGACAACCCACATGATTCAAGTTTGTGAAGATCGTGGTGATGCAATGGCCATCATTGATATTCCAAATGTATTCACCCCATTCACCGAGACAAAATCTGCATATAAGTCTTTTGCAGGTCGACTTGGCAGTGTCTCTACGGCGGTATCAAACTTGGAGAATAGACAAATTAATAGTTCTTACGGATGCACTTATTACCCATGGGTTCAAGTAAGAGATACAGTGAGCGGGGGCTTGCTTTGGGTTCCACCATCAGTTGTGGCACTTGGGACATTCGCCTCTGCAGAAGCAAGTTCGGAAGTGTGGTTTGCACCAGCAGGCTTCAATCGCGGAGGTCTCACAGAGGGTTCTGCTGGACTTCCGGTTATTGGAGTCTCTGAAAAACTGACTTCCAAGAACAGGGATAGTCTTTATGAGGCAAATATTAATCCAATCGCCTCTTTCCCGAATGAAGGAATTGTTATTTTCGGACAGAAAACACTTCAATCGACACCATCTGCATTAGATAGAATCAATGTCCGCCGCATGATGATCTTTGTCAAGAAGAGAATCTCGCAGGTCGCAAGCGGAATCCTTTTCGATCAGAACACTAGGGTTACTTGGAATAGGTTTACTGCAGCCGCAGACCCTATCTTGAGAAGCGTGCAAAATAGATTAGGAATCAGCGAATATAAATTCATTTTGGATGAAACAACCACAACACCAGATTTGGTGGATCAAAATATTGTTTATGCCAAAGTGTTTATCAAGCCAGCTAAAGCCATCGAGTACATTGCAATTGATTTTGTTTTGACAGATAGCGGAGCTGCATTTGGAGATTAATTTAGATATTAATCTCCCACCTACTACTTAAGAATATAATAGGAGATCTTACAAGATGGGAAATAGTTTTTGGACAAGCGCCAATGTTGAGCCGAAAAGAAAATATAGGTTTACAGTCGAAATCACAGGGACACCAGGAAATGTGGGAGTTCTTTGGTTTGCAAAAGGTATTAATAAGCCAGAAATCTCTGTTGAATCAACAGAGCACAAATATATGAATCATAAATTTTATTATCCCGGCACTGTATCGTGGAACGATGTTAGTTTGACTCTCGTCGATCCGGTTAGCCCTGATGCAGCACAGATGACAGCAAGGATGATAGAGGCCTCGGGTTATACAGGTCCTGGTCAGTTAAAGGGAGATGCCCCGAAGACCAATTCAAAGGCCAGCTCGGTTAATGCTGTCGGTGAAGTTGTTATCACTGTTATTGATTCGGACGGGACCCCAGTGGAGAAATGGACATTGAAAAATGCATTTATCATTAAGGTGGGCTATGGAGATCTTGCTTACGGTGATGATGAACTCACAGAGATAACTCTCGACTTTAAGTACGACTGGGCGGAATTACTCGCCGGTGGCAGAGCTTATTGGAAAAACTAATTAATCTTAACAATTTATAAAAGAGGTGTTAATTGTCTAGAAATGGAAGTAGAAAGAGCGCGAAGGCTGCAGGAGAAACCAGCAAGCCCGCGCCATCAGACCCAGTTGTGGGAACAGCGGGGTTAAATTTCTCAACCCCAACAGAGTTGGTAGATTTACCATCGAAAGGTGAATTTTACCCAGAGGGGCATCCAGCTCACGGTTTGAAAACAATAGAGATAAAATATATGACGGCCAAAGAGGAGGATATTTTGACCTCTCAGACACTACTAAAGAAGGGTGTTGCTCTTGAAAGGCTGTTGGAGAGTGTGATGGTCGATAACTCCATCAATCCCCGATCTCTTCTCGTTGGTGACAGGAATGCCCTGTTGGTAGCGGCTCGTATTACAGGCTTTGGCAGTGACTACGATACACAAATCAACTGCCCACACTGCAGTGCTGCAACTGAATATTCATTTGACTTAACAGAGACTGGCACAAAAGAGAGTACAATTCCCAATGGTGTCACAATGACAGCAAACGGAACTTTTGTGGTGGACCTTCCAGTGACAGGAGTGTCTGTTGAAACAAAGTTGTTGACTGGGACAGATGAGTCAAAAATAACAGCCCAACAACAGTCAAAAAAGAAACATAAGCTACAGGAGACTCCACTCACGGATCAGCTTAAAGCTATTATTGTATCCGTCAACGACCACACTGATAGGTCCATCGTTAATAAATTTGTAGACAACATGCCATCACGAGATACTAGGCATTTGAGGAAAATTTATGATGATATTACTCCAAATATCGATATGACATTTGATTTTGAGTGCCCAAGTTGCTCCACATCAACGGACGTGGAGGTTCCGTTTACTGTATCCTTTCTTTGGCCTAAATAGCGAATATATAGAATCAGTATATGAAGAGATGTTCTTGATGAAATACCACGGAGGTTGGTCATTTACAGAAGCATATAACTTGCCAACCACTATAAGGAGATGGTTTCTTCGTCGATTGGTGAAGGAAATAGAATCAGAGGCTGAAGCGGCAAAGAAAGCATCCAAAAAATAGAGATATAATAATTTGATATAACTAATTATATCGAGGAGGACTGCAAATATGCCACTAGCACCTTTCTGGGCAGAACCTAGCAAATTCTATGCGAAAAGAAACAATATTTTTACCGTCCAATTGGACTTCAATTTCGAATACACCGGCCTTAGTGATGAAGCCAAAAGGATATTGGAAAAAGTCTCCGGCCTGCAGTATACAGTAAAATCTGTGAATTTACCTTCATTTACAATTGGGAACGATAAAGAACGAGCAACAATGGGTGGAAACACGGTCGTCCCAATACCTGGAGTATTAGACTGGACACCAGTAAAAATAACTTTTGCAGATTTCTTAAATACCGAATCGAAAGCCAAAGGCGAGCTTAAAAAAAATAAGAAAAAGTTACGAGAGATCGAAAAAGACGGTATCAGTGGTGACGAAGAGAAGCTAGAGCATAAAAAGCTGTCAAGAACAAAGAAATTTAATTCCCTGTATACGGCAATACTAACAGCATATGAAATGTCATTTGGCAAGAAAAAGGAATACCGAGAGAAAGTCTATGAAGGCAGTGCGATGATGTCTTTCGAGAGATTTGCAAAGATTTGGAACAGTGTCATAATTATAAGTGCGGATGGCGACGGCAATGAGATAGAAAAATGGTGGCTCAAGAATCCATATCCGACAAGCTTTGAGAATGCCTCTCTGTCGTATGAGGATGATGCAATACGAACATTTTCCGTGGAATTGGATTATGTCACAGCAGAATATGAATACTGGTACGAGGGAGAATGGCACAAAGTCTTCAAAAGTTCGAACAAGGTTTATGAACCAACAATGCCAGAGGGTGTCAAGGTAGATGAAAAAACCGGCGCGGTGACCATCGAAACTGAAGCCGGGGAAAGAAAACTAAAACTCACAATAGAATAAATAATAAATATCATAAGAGGTTTACATAATGGAAATTGAAGAGAAAATAATCGATTTAGAAGAATTGAAAAAGAAGAAACTCAATGAGGGTTTTAATAGAATGTTTGCGACTCATCTTGAGATAGCCCTCAAAGAGATGTTTGGGTGGAAAACGATGAATCGATTTAAGAGCTTCATCAAAGGAAAACCAGCCGATGTCAAGAGTCTTGCGAAGACCTTGGGGCACGAAAAGAAATATGTAGAAGCCATGTCAAAACACGGCTTAGACAACCAAAAAACATTCCAGACTAAATCTAGATTGGATAAGGCAATAAAGGGCTTTGAAAAGACGACAGGTCTCAAATGGCCTTTCGGGAAATAGGGAATTTAACGGATGGCAAGTGAAGAACAAAATAAGTTAAAATTACAGGAAATACAACTCCAGAAGGAATACACCGAAGCCAAAAAAGAATATTTAGAATCTTTGACTATAGAAGCGGCTATACTCAAGGACAAGGGTGAATTAGAGCAAAATGAAATAGACTATTTCGGCGAGATGAAGACCAATTTAGAGGCCGCAAGTTCGGCCCTCGATGAGTACAACAAGAAATTACAGAATACGAAGAAAGACGAAGAAGACCTAAAAAAAACACGAGAAGATCAAAAGCAGACAGCAGAAGGTCTGGCTGAAACATTAGGCGGACTACTGGGTTTGCAGAGTGATTATAGTGAGACATTAGCATCACAGATCACACAGACCCTCAAAAGTGGGAAAATGCAAGCTCTCTTCGCCAAAAAATTGGCTAAAGTGGCATCGGCATCAAATATAGCCGCAACAGCCATATCTTTTGTCGTACATCAGAGCAAACAATTACTAATCGCACAAGACAAGACTTTGGCCAACTTCGCCAAGAATGGCGGCAATATCTCAAGGTATAACAGTGAATTAATAGGCCTCGAACAGTCAATGTTTCAGCACGGTGTTACTTCAGAGGAAGCTGGAGAAGCTTTTTTGAGCCTAAATCGTAACTTTACTGACTTGCGAAAATTGTCTTCAGGGTCAAGAGAACAGCTCGCACAAACAACAGCAGTTCTTCAAGAGCTTGGTATTTCATCTGATGTGACGACAGAGAATATACAATTTATGACAAAGGCTCTTGGTACTACAGCTGTTCAGGCAGCCCAAACACAGAGAGAGCTGTTTGTTCTTGCGAGGACGATTGATATGCCTCCGGAGCAAATGGCAGTCGCATTTCAAGATGCAATGCCAAAATTAGCAGCATTTGGAAGTGAATCAACAGAAGTTTTCAAAAAATTACAAGTCAATGCCCGTGCAGCAGGCATGGAAGTTTCCGATGTTCTAAGCATCGTCGAGCAGTTTGACACATTTGATTCTGCAGCACAATCCGTTGGCCGGCTAAATGCTATCCTTGGGGGGCCATTCTTGGACTCGCTGGAGATGGTAACAACAACGGATCCCACCGAAAGAATGAGAATGTTATCCGATGCAGTGAATGATGCAGGGCTGTCATTTGACGAAATGAGTTATTATCAAACTAAAGCACTGGCAGATACAATGGGTATGGATATCCCCCAGCTGGCCCAGATGATGGCGAATGGCTTCGACGAGGCCGTTCCGGGAGCCAAAAAGAGTCAAGCCGAAATTCTAGCACTAGCAGAAGAGGCAAAGCAATTTCAAACGGTCATGGATGAACTCGCACAAACAGGTCGATTATTGGCAGTATCGCTATTACCTCTAGCTAGAGCACTCAAATTTGTTTTGAATGGATTGCAGATGGTCGTCGCGACCGAGCCTGAAATGCAGCAATTTTTATCTCTATTGGTTCTATCTCTTTCTGCTGTCACATTGGCCGTCACCGGACTCACCGGTGCAAGTGTGCCACTTATGGCACTCCTCATTCCGGTCGGAGTGATGTTCGTCGCTATGTCGGATGCATCATTCGAGCTAAAAGTTGGCATAATGGGAGTCACTATAGCTGTGGGTGCACTGACGGCGGCCTGGATATTGTTTAACACCGGCACCGCCGGCCTTCCATTCGCAATTGCAGCAATAGTCTCTGGATTGATCGGGCTGGCTTACGTTATAATGCACAAAGCGGCATCCCCAGGGATGATAGCTATTATCGGTCTCTTCGCCATCGCCATCGTCGCATTGCTGCCTGTCTTGGCCCCTGCAGCCTTGGCAATCGGAGCAATCGCTGCATCATTAATGGCTGCAGCAATGGCAATGAAGATGGTTATGTCGTTGGCACCTGGACTTGGCAGTGCCTTGTCTACTGCCACCGAATCTGTAGGAGAGGGAGAAACTTCAAAATCAAAAATCCGTTCTGCAAATGAGGAAAAATTGCAGTCAAACAAACGTGCACAAGCGACAGCTACCAAAGAAAGAATAGATCTACATATACACCAGCAAGAGAATAAGCAAGCTTTCACAAATCACATTGTCAAGGTCGTAAAAGAGACAAACAACAATTCTGTGTTGGGATTAAAAATTAATCAGAATGTGGTCCATTCAAAGACGGTAACTGGATAAAGGGGAAATAATAATGACTGAGAAAACAGAGAAAACCACAGATTTTAAAATCAAACATGTTGCCACCGGCTACGAATATAGGTTCAACGGTGTCCTTCGTGTCTTTAGTGAGTCTTTCACTTCCGATTGGAACGAAGAGTCTGTTTTCGGTAGAATGGATCCTATTTTGGCATTCAAAGGAACAAGGCGTACTCTATCATTGGAGCTTCTGATAGGCGGCTCGGGGGTAAAAGCAGCGGGGCTCGTGAAGCAAGCAGAGTCCCTCCCGGTCCTTATGTATCCCACATATAGCGATAAATCAGGTGCCTTGTCCATAAAAGATCCTCCGCTTGTAAGAATATTTGCCGAGGGGTTCATCCTGGCCAAAGACAATGTCGGCCTCCTTTGTGCTATAAAAAATATCTCTGTAGACCGAGGAGAATCTTTCCACGAATCCGCTGGCACCACCAGGCCATCCACCTTGGAGGCAAATAAAGTAATCTTAAAAATGGACCTCATACCTCTTCATGAATATGATATTGGGTGGATAGAATCCACCGATTCAGACGGAAACCACTCATTTGGCCCATCAGCGGCCCCAGATTACTACTTTTCAAATAGAAAGATAAAAACGGAATAGAAAACCATGACCTTCAAGAGAAATGAAAATCGAACCATTATTTTTAATGACTACAGCTTATATGATGAATACTTTGAAAAAAAGAATCTGAAAGGATTTCGTCAATACGATTCACCTCGATATAATGAGGTCACAGAAGAAGCCAAAGAAAGTATTAGGTCAAGAATACACATCTGGAAAATGGGAGATAGACTTTATAAACTCGCAGCTGAGTTTTATGGCGATCCTACTTATTGGTGGGTGATAGCACTCTTTAATGGAACACCAACAGAATCGCATGTAAAGCCAGGCGACGAAATTTTAATACCGCTAGACTATGAAGCAGTCATGCGGCTTTATGGGGTTTAAAAATGACAGTAAGTGATTTTGTACTCAGGGGCACACTGGACGGGAAAATTGCCGAAGGTGCACCCTTTGAGGAGATTTTGCCTTCTAGTTCCAACGACAAGATATGGAACCTTATTCCCAAAACCATAGCTTCTATGTTTGATAGTGCTCACAAAAACAGCAAAATCCCCCAGTCAGATGCTCCATATTTGAAGGAGTCAGCCCGCGCCAAAATCGACCCGGTCGATCACGAGGCCACCAGAACGCTCACGGATGCGAACAAAGTAGTCTTGGAAAAAAACAATTCTTTGACAGACAAGAGCGAATCGGTTTATGCCCCTTTACTGTGGCATTTTGACTGGGCCCCTAAACCCCCGGCGTACTTGGTCGATCTTGAGTCTTTTGTTAACTTCATATATAAAAACAGGGCCAAATATGTTAAAAACCATGAAGATATTGCAAAAGCCATAGAGACTTTCCTCAACCCGAAAATTTTAAATATGCTCTTAGTAACCATCACGGGCATACCGTTAAACCAATATCTCCAAGAAACCGATCCTTTTAAGAGGGAAATTAATGATTCCATCGCCGCCATCGAAGATCTTCTGACAAAAGAGGAAATCCGGATATTACAAGCTATGGCCCTCAGTGAAGGATATGATAAGAATAATCTCATGAGGTTAAAGGCGGGAGCCTCTGATAATATTAAGCCACTCGGCTGGCTTTCAGAAGCTGCAGCAACCTATACTCCCGGCTGGTTCGCGGGGCTTTTTTATTCCGCACAAACGGAAAAATATGCCAGTATTGACATCAAGCCCCTTGGTCCAGTCTTGGGTGCCAACCAAAACGGCCTCCCCACCGTGTCGTCTGCAGACAAAGAATATGTTTCTCTGCCTAAAGACTATTGGAAAAATTTTAAGTTCAGGGACGAGCGAAAAGAAAACCTTTTGGCATACCTCGCCACATTATCCGTCGAAGGATATAGTGCCGTTTACGATGGACTCTTCTCCAAAGACACTATATATCTCCCAAATGAGAATATTAGTTCCACATTTCATAGCATTACAATTAAATCAACCGCCTCTCCGCCCTCCACGGATGTGGCAGATATCATTATCCTCCGCCGCGCAATTAAAATTTTCTCCGAATCTGGAGAAGTATTCGCTAAAAAATCCAAAGAGAATCCGGCGCTGTCATTTAAGTCCGTCCGAAATTCACTTGCGATTGAATTTGCAAAAGATAAAGACTACGAAGTTGATTATGATAATTTGGAAAAAGCCGCCCTGAATCTGCTCAACAAGACCACACAGTGTCTACTGACAGAGAACATTGCAGCCTTCGCCAAGCTGAATCGAAAGAGGTTGAATGCAACATTCTCAAACACTCAAGCAGACACATCGATAAATTATAATTACACAAGGCTGGTATCGTCACCTAGCAATACTTCTGCAATAATAAACAAATTGACAAGGAGAAATTCTCAGAAAAAAATGCTGGACTTGGCACCCTATGAGCTTTCTCAGTTAATGCCTTATTTTAAGCTATATAAGACGGTGATGGATAAGCAAGGAAATAAACAGTCTGAAATTGAATTTAAATTTCCCAATGCGACAAACATCGACCTGCATAACGAAGGAATGGACATCCCCACCTCCGGCGATTCGATTGAAAAGAGGTATACACAAGAATACGGGGTCAAGTCTTTTGATTGGAAATTTATTGGATCCGACCCTTTTTCCTATTCAAACGATATTGAAGCAACTTTAGTTATACACTTTAACGACTTCGAGCAACTGGTCATCGAGAGGAAGCAGGGCGGGTCGAAGTACAGGCTCCTTGATCTCATCACGGTCTCTGCCGAGGAGCACAAAAAACTGAAATCGGCAGACTTCACTTTTGACATCAGGGCAGATGTAGGATGGTCGGGCCCAAAAATCAATAAATTCGACCCATCTTCCACAAGAAGAACCTTGTTCTTGACAATGACAGATTACAATATCGCCTTTAATCAGGAGGGGTTCTTTGAGTTGACGATAAACTATAAATCTCGTCTAGAACAGTCATTGTATGATAAAAGGACAAATATCTTACCAGTTCCCATTAAAAATAAGGGAAAAATAAAGTCACTGGAAAAGAAGTTGAAGAGTGTCCGATCCGATCAATCAGGTCAGGACTATGAAAAAATTCAAGAAATAGAAAGCGAACTCACAACCCTTCGCATGACTTCAAAAAAGGTAGCATATTCTGGAATAACGGATTTTTTAATTCAGAATCAGTCCATCTTTGCCTTGTCTGTATCTTACGACCAACTACACAGGGAGGAAAAATTTGATTCTACTAACATATTAGGCAAATTCGCGACCAAATCCGATATTTTCAAGCCCCTCATCGAGCACATCGATGAACTAAATGCCAAGGCTAATGGACAACCTGCAGCCCCCAACTCCGACGAGGAAGACACAGGGCCGAGAATAGATCTAGTCAACGATAGAAAGAAAAAAGGCAATGTTCTTGTATCTTATTTCTTTTTGGGCGACCTGATTGAGGCATTATCGCAAATATCGATTAAGGATAATGAAGCAAGCGATCCATTCTTTAAGAACATTCGAGTAATTACCACTGATTTTTTGATTTATGACCCAAAACATATAAAGAATAAGAAAATATTGAAACTAAACATTTCAGATATACCGATTTCAACGACTCTTTTTATGAATTTTTACTATGAAAAGGTGATTAAGTACAATGTTACAAAATATTCCATGATGAAATTTATTAGGGATTTGATATCGTATTGTATTCTCAATATTTTTGATGAATGTTTTGGTGAGAAGAATTTGAAAACTACCATAAAAACAGGTTTTTTAGATTTCAAAAAAGAAGACGGACAGGATCCTTTTCGACATTATGCGGAAAAGACAAATAAAGGCAAGCCAGTAAAGCTTGGTGAGGATGAATTGGCACCAGAATACCGCACAAACAAGAGCGGAGTAAAGAGTAGTATATACAAATCATATTTGAATTTGGACTATAACAAGATTCCAAAGATAGCAGGCGAAGAAGAGAGAAGTAAATGCATCCATGCCTTGATGATAACCTCTGATTCATATGACCCGGCTCAAATGAAGGTTAATGGAAATTATACGAACAAGCGTCTCAAAGACAACAATATGGGATTATATCACCTAGATGTTGGATCCGCTCGCGGAATATTGAAAAATATCAACTTCTCCAAAACCGACCAGAAGTTCTTAAGGGAGCAGAGGTACACACAGGAGCTTGATTCCGATTTTTCTATTTTATCTAATGTGTTTGATGTGGATATAGATTTGGTTGGTAACACAATGTTTTTTCCCGGACAAAGAATATATATTAATCTGGGAGAACGATTTTCGGCCCTCGGTAAGCCATTTGCTAAAAAGAGCTTGGCTAATGTTATGGGACTCGGAGGGTACCATCTGGTGACCTCTGTCGAGAGCCGGATATCACCAGATGGATTTACAACAAAGATACAGGCTCGATGGGAAAGCTCCGGAGACGGAAAAGATAAAAATAAAAAATAATACAGGGAGTTGAAGATGGCAATTTATAAAATGAACGCAAATAACGATATGGATGCAGAAGAAGTGTTCCATCGCAGGATCCTGTATAAGTTCTTCGCCATCTCTTTGAGCGGAAACCCAACCATACAGCGCTCTGGCATAAAGGAATATTGGAATTTTGAGAATTATTTTTTTGGAAAGGTGGATGGAAATTTTTTGCCGGTAATCCCAGTGCTCTCAAAAATGAAACAAATAACTGGCCAATCCGGAAACGTCCTCGCTTTTGATTTCGTCGCCACCGCATTTGAAAAATTTAGATCTTTTTTTGTTATGCCGCTCAAGGTAGGCCGCCTTGTCACGAACACTCCCTTATCGACCCCGCTTCCGGTAAGAGGTTATCAAAATAACGAAATTAAATATAATGGTTATGTTGCCGCATATATGGATAGATTTAATTCCTTCTTGGTTTCCAGAGGCATTCATGAAAAGATCACTGGCCCCGAAGATTATGTCCAAGAATTCTTCAGATTTTATTTTTCTTCAGAAGGTATGCTTTTAAAAAGTTCCTATTTTCTCTCTGCCAATGTTCCATCCTGCTCTTCTGGGCTCTCACTTGAGATAGCAGACCTCGATCCCTCTGATGATCAGGCGAAGATTGATTTTATCGAATCTGCCAATTTTGGATTTTACAGAAAAGCCGCAATCAATGCGGGCTTCCTTATTGACAAAAATATCCCATGGAGATTGAATATAGACTTGAAGTCTCCAATTATTGAAAAGAGATATTCTCACGGAAAAGCCTCTAGTCTTAATTTTGTTGATCAAACTTTTTTTGAATATTTTAACAAGGCATATACCGATGATCTGGAATTGGTGCAAGAGGCTCTTTTCTATGGATATCGGGGAATATACGAGAAGATGGTCGCATCTACAGCGGGCCACGGACACGACCACGGACACGACCATAAAATACCCCCATTACCATCTCTCGGCGCAATTGCAGAGTCACACAGTTTATATTATTGGTTGGGAAAATATGTAGAAATGAAAAACCAAGAGTCCTCCAGCCTCTTTACTGAAAAGCAGCTAGAAGATATTAAACTCACTGTTTTCTCTTTCTCTTCCCCATCTTTAGCAATCGACCATATTGCGAAAAAATTCTCCATGCCATGGCTTGCAGATGGGTCCCTCGTTCACGAGAGATTGAAAAGAGAATTTCAAGAAAATGATGATTTTCCTCTTGACAATTTCTCTGATTATGTTAAAATGGTAGTACAGAATTCAATTAACTCTATCTATTGAGGCATCATTGTTATTTCAGACATTGGACGATAAAAAAGAGTGTGTCGGTATATACTGCGATGGGGAACTTTCTTTCGGAGATGAGGTGCTAGAGGGTCTTTCTAGAACTTGGTC
>Ga0080013_1002418_pt1 | contig 21982 bp, 32 predicted proteins | sample ETNvirenome_6_85_FD_69236 | JGI IMG/M metagenome (GOLD analysis project Ga0080013, IMG submission 69236) | Marine viral communities from the Pacific Ocean - ETNP_6_85 (SPADES assembly) (version 2) | ecosystem: Environmental > Aquatic > Marine > Oceanic | place: Pacific Ocean | collected 2013-06-19 | reverse complement strand
CTCACCATCTTCAATTGTGGTTGTGCTTACCGCATCAGCCATGAGAATCTCCTATAAAGAAAGAGGGGGGCGAGATGCCCCCCGCCCTCATTTAGAACCAGCCTTCACCTTCCCGGCCAAAACCAGCGCCTTGTAGGCAGCGCTCCCTTCGGGTGGAAGTTCTTCCTTCTTGGAAGGCTTCTTTGCTGAAGCAGCGGGGTCCTTTTTTGGTGCAGCCATGGATCACCTATACCTGATCGCTGTACTGAACCATGCCATCGGTCTGCCTCTGAGCCGCCGTGAAGAGATAATCACAGTCAACCTTGTTGGCAGTGGCTTCGCCAGCAACCGCAGCAAGCCATGTCGTAAGCTGCGAAGTGGGAATGTTGTCGGTGGTCGTGACCTTCAGGACGCGGTCAACATAGAACTCGACCTTGCCCGTTCCGGTTACCACGAAGCCCAGACGACGATCACCAGAGATGGTGCCGCCAGAAACGGACCCATCCGCCAGATCAACGCCCGTATCCGTCTTGGTCTCGGTTCCTCCACTATCACAGACCGCATAAATATCCGCTGCTTCATCCACAACCAAAAATCCAATTTGGTTATTGGTTCCAAAAGGAACGCCCGTGGCTAAAGTACCGTTCTCACAAAGACCGACGAAGATATCCATCTGATCCGCATCAGTCGAAACAATGCGGGTCTCAAAGTACAGCTTCTTGCTGGCCTCCGCCTGCCATATCTCGTTACCTTGCAGGGATGCGCCGGTATTATCCGAACCCGTCCCGGCAATCTCATACCAACCGCCAACAGCATCAGCAAGAATAGCGCCGGTGCCGCTGGTAAGCTGCGAATAAGTCCAGTCGTTCGTACCATCAACGGCAATGCCGGTGAAGTCATCGAACTGCACAACATAATCAGGGTTCAGTTGCATCGGCAGGTTCTTGAACCAAGTGCCGCTGCCTACGGTGCGGCCCTCACCGCTATACATCATCGGGCCGGTAAAACGTGTCGTTCCCATAAAAACTACCTCCTTACGAAAGGATTTGCCCTGAAGTCTTCGTAAGCGTCTGCTGGGCCAGTCGCCAGGGCTGTTGCTCCCAGTAAAATGGGAGGGACGCGAACGCCCCTCCCGGTAACATTACGCGCCAGGAGAACTGAAGATTCCCAGCGGATCACTGACACCAAACGAATACCGCTCGCGAGCCTTGTACCTCACGTTACCGGTATTGAAATCGCCATCCATCGACGTGGTCATGGCAGCACGCTCAAAGTGCTTCATGCCGTTCGGTACGTCGGTGATGATGAACCAAGCATTCGTGTCGGTCAGGTAATGGTTTACCTTATAACCTTCAGGAATGGTGCCATTGTTCTTGATGGCGTTGATGTCGTTATCCGCCGTCGCTGGACGCAATTCGCTATCCAGAATACGGCTTGCCACGAACATCAAATCCGGTGGAACAATAATCCGACGCGGACGCGCCGCGATCAGAAGGCCCCGTTGGTCCGTCCATTTGGCGATCTGAATGACCGCAGACTCAAGAGAAGTCTCGTTCAAGTCAGTAGCTGTTGACGGGGTATTGGAATTGGTCCCGCCAGAAGCCAAGGGATGCGAGGTGTTAAATAGCGTTACACCGTCACCAGACTGATAGCTGCCGCCTGATTGCCCGTTATTAAGCGGGTAGGCAGCCTTGGTCTGCTTGGTGTAGGCCATCGCACGGGCGAGTGCCTTGGTATAGCGGGCACTGAGACTGTCATAGAGATTGTCCTCCATGGCCTCCTCGGTGATCGCAAATCCCATTGCAATCGTCTCGTGGTTATACCTTGCGGTGAAAGTTTCCTGCGCGTTGTCATATGAAATAGCCGAACCCTCGTTCTTGACGGGTGCAGCATCGAAACCGGCCAGCGCGACCTCTTCCTCAAAAGATCGGTCGGAAGATTCCGTTTCATAGATTTCTGCGTCTTCGCCCTCATACTTCGCATACTCCAGGCCGAACAACGCATTGATCCCCGGCAGGAGTTCTTTAAGCATTTGCGCTCTTGAAATAGCCATCGCTCAACTCCTTTCTATATACCGGTTGAATCTTGCAACTGATGACAGGCGCACGAATCGCCCGTACCATCACCAGGGCCGTTGAACTTACACAGAACATCCGTGTAAGTGTCACCAACCGCCGAGTTCGGACCTTCGACAAAGCCAATGAGTTTCAAGGGCAAAGTCTTGGTCGTAGCAAGAGAGCTACCATCGACGGCATTCTTAGAGGTGCCAATCGATGTTGACCCGGCGGTTTGGACCATCGCGAAATTATTCCCCAGGCCGGTTTGGGCAATCGCCTCATCACTTTGAGCCTGAAAAACAATATTCGGGTCATCAACCACATACGCCTTGATGTCGGTGGCCGACGTGCTGGCCGTCCACATCTGGGAATAGGTCGGTTGATTGGTGCCGGGGTCAGTATAACTGCACCCGACAAAAATCCCCACCGGGGTCGCAGTCGTCGTACCGGTGTCTTTCTCGACAGTCCCGGTACTAACGAGCTTGAGGACATCCCCGTAGAAGATGCTGGTTCCGTAACTGTTGGTAACCTTGTATTGCCTTGTGGCACCAGAAAATGTGCCTGCGCCAAGAACACCAACAGGACGGAAACCGTAGGGGGCTGCTGTAGTAGCCATTTAGGTATCCTCCTTCCAAAGGACAGGGTTAAAGCACACGGGCAACGCCTATGTAGGCTTTGCGCCGCCGCCGAAAGTCACCCGCGTAGACGATTCATTAAGTTTCGGCATACGCGGATCATCTTCCCGCATGAAGTTATGATTAACCGATTCGTGCTGCTGACGAGCCAGATTGGCAAAATACTCTGACCGTGCCTTGTAGTTCTCCTCACTCGTCTTACACAAAAGAAGACCACCGACTTCGATGTTCCCAAGATAATCACTGCCTCTATCAGAGGCCATCATCATCTCCGGATGATCTTCCGATCTCACAGGCTCCCAACCTTCACGGAATCTCTTGGACGCATTGACGTTGTCCTGATTTCCCATGATGGAAGTTCTGATCCAGCGAAAAACCCACCCGCCCTGCGGTGCAGGGTCGGGCAATACCTGGGGTGGTTCCCAAGACTTTTCTCTCTCGTCAGCTTCGCGAGAATCGGCTTCTCTTGGTGTGCGCTCATCTGCCGCTATGTCAGCCATTGGCTATCTCCTTCACAACCTGTGCCGCATATTGTTCCGGCGTTATCCCAAGTTTGCTGGCGAGGCGAACCTGAGAGGAAGATAACTCCACTTTGCTCGGCTTTCTCCCACCGCGACCTGCGGGGGCGACCACCGGGGTCTTTCGAGAAGTCGGAGGCCCACTTCCAGAGGATGCTTCCTTCTCAAAACTTTCGGGGAACTTATTCCTAAGCTCCTTGTCCACTATGTCATAATATTCAGGATGAACCAGTGGATTGTATCCTTTACGAACAAGCTGTTCGTGAACACCTATGGCAAAGCCCGTCAACTGCTCAAAGCCCGGTCTTTGGAACCATGTGTTTTTCTGTAACCAAGCGACCGCCTTCGGATCAGGCGGCGGCACATGCTGTTGCTGCTGCTGGGCCGGAAGCTCCTCGCCTGCCTGCGGCTCTTCATAACCATCCGGCACCGCCACATTGTAATGGGACCGTTCCGCGTGCAACCGCGAGACCTCCGACTGCGCATCGGCAATAGCGTCGGCATCGCCGGTCTCGTAGGCTTCCTTGAACCTCGACTTGGCAGCGTCAAGCTCGACATCGTTCTTCGCGGAAACCTGATCGTACAGCAATCTGCGGCTATTTGATAACTGGTCCTTTAGCGCCTTGTTTTCCGACTGCACGTTCTGCGCATAGCGGACTGCCTCGTTGTTCTCACGCAGTGCCGTTTCCTTGTCACGGCGCTCGTTGTGAAATTCATAACGCAGCGTGTCCATGCGCGACTTGACGCGCTCGGACAGGCCGGGAATGTCCTCGTCCACATTCTCCGATACCTCTCCCCTCGGAGGCCGGTTACGGTCCTCTTCAGGGGTATCGTCTATTACCGAAACCTCTATGTCAGGGGCGTCTTCCGCAAGAACGTCGATGGGATCGGTAAAGTTTCCGGACTTCTCTTCGGTGAAGAGATCGTCCTGGGCTTCTTCGACTGCTTCCGGTTCGGTGCTCATGCCCGTATCACTCCCAGTGGATTCTCGACAATGGCCTGGGGCACATCATCGGTGATAAGCCTGAACTTCTGGCCATGAACTTCGATGCGGGTTCCTGAATATGACCGCATGACAATCCAGTCGCCCTCCTTGCAATAGGCCCCGCTGGGAAATTTCCTTTGAGGGGTTTCCGCATAACAGTCGGGACCCAGCGCCATGACATAAGCCGTAATGCTGGCCGTCTCTTCACGGTCCCGCACATTGTCCGTAAGATAAATGCCGCCTTCCGTCTTCTCCTCCTGTTCAGGCAGCGCCACCAGAATATGATAGGAGCAGGGTTCCGGTAGCTTACTCGCCGCCTTCTTCTCCTTCTCCTCGCTGAGTTCAACAACCTTTTTATCGGACACAGGTATCTCCTTGCGTTTTCGCTCTGAGCGGGGGTAACGCTCCCCCTGCGCATTTGTTAGCCAACTGGCGGGCAGTGACGATCTGCCCCGATGTTTCATGTGAAACATTCACCATTCATCCCGATCCGTCTTCGGCCCTTCTCTGTTTTTCCATCAGGTCCAGCATTTCCCTTTCGGCTGTCGCCAGTCCTTCTATGATGCCAACCATCTTCTGGTATTCGTCAAAAGACTTAGCACCGCCCATTGCAAGATCGTCGGCCCTTTCATTCATCAGGTTCCGCAATATCTTTCGATAAGCCGAAAATAAGGATTGATCAAGCAATATTAACTATTCCTGTTTCTCTTCGTGTCGTCATCCAGAAGGGCCTTTGCCACTTCCGTCGAGAGCCGCGCCCTCTCCAGAACCGCCCTTTCCTCTGCTTCGGAAACTTTCAGGGCCGCATTATCCTGGGTTTTCGCGATCTCAATGCCCAGCTTGACGCCCTCAAGTTCAGCATCCTGGGCCATCTTATCGCGCTCAATCTCCTGGGAAGAACGCTCCTTCTCGGCATTGAGCATGAGCCTTGCCCTGTCGGTCTCGGCCTTCCTCTGAATGTCTGCCTGACGAAGCTCAAGCTCCTTCTGCTGCAACTGGAACATCGGGTCTTGGGCCTGCTGCTGCGCCTGCTGCTGCTGGGCCTCGGCAACATTCTTGTTGAACAGCCTCTCAGCCGCTTCCGCCACCAGCCGCGACAGCTTGACTTCGATGTCTTCGGGCAGCGGTTCGTTCGGCGGCGGCAATTCCACACCAAGCTGCTTTTCGATCTCCCGACGATACTGGAAGCCAAGATGCTCCTGTATGTGGGAAGACATCGCTGCGGCAATAGTTCCGGCCATCGGACTTTGGGAGACAAGCTGCTGTATCTTCGGGTCCTGTATCGCCGCCATATGCACCTGAATATGGGCCTCATGGTCCTGATAAATGAATGCCTTCAATGGCTTGCCGTTCAGCACATCCATGTTCTCGCTGACCGGATCACGCGGCTTCATCTCCTCACTGAGAGGAATGATCTTCTCGGCGTCCTGAATGCCCAGAACATCCAGCATCTGCCGGTGCAATTCTGGCAGATCGTACATCTGCGGTGCCGACTGGGATAGCTGGAGAGCAGCCTGATACTGCATGATGCGCTGGCTCATGGTCGCGGCGTTCGGATCGGACACCGGAATGACATCCACGCGGCCATCAAAGTCGTCGCCCTTTATGGCCTCCTTGTCATCGGCCTTGTATTCGTATTCGTCTTCCGCGTAGTCGCGGACGATACCGGCAATCAGGGTGAACTCCTTGCGCATGGCATCGTGGAGCCTCGCCTGGATGGCCGACATGACTTTCATTGACCGCTCAATAAGAGCCAGGGTGGTGCCAACCGGGGCGTCCTGTTTCATATCCGCCAGCTTCAGATCGGTGATCGAAGCGAAGCGCCTGCCTTCCTCGACAATCTCTCCCAACAGGGCGTGCAGAACATTGCTCGGTTCCTTGTAGGGCAGGAAGGTGATGTTATCTCTTATGGCTCCGCCAGGAACATCAACGTCCCTGAACTCACCGGGCATGATCGGAGAATCATCGCCCTTGATGCGCAGTCCCCTGGACTTCAGGCCTCCCGGCAGGTTCGACAGGGTTCCGGCATCGACAAGCTGCCTGAGAAGCGAGGTTGCCGACTTGGCAATGCCGCCAATCAGGTGGATCAGGCCAAAACCGTAGAACCCAAGACCGGGCATGTACTGATAATGCACGAAATGCAGGCGCTTCATGCGCAGCGCATCGTCCTCGTACCAGTTGCGCCGGATCGACAGGACGGAACTGCCCCCCTTGACCATGGTCACCACATAAGGCAGGGCGATACCGGTCTCGTCGCCGTCATCATCGGTATCCTCGTAGCCTTCAAGGTCGAGATCGACGTGCATCTCCAGCAAAACATAGCGGTCATCATGCTCGTAGGTGGGATTTTCCCCCTCAAGCTCGTCGTATTTCTCCTGAATATCGGAATAATCCGGCGCATTTGGCGACAGTTCGATGTCGCGATACAGGCCAGCGACCTGTAACTTGCGGATATCGTTGTGGCTTTTCCGCATCATGTGGGTGTAGCGGGAGGCCGTCAGGAGATCGGACGCCCCGTAACTGACAACGAAGTCCTCTGCCGGAACGAAATGGGAACAGACACGACCCATGTTGGGATCGTAATAAACCTTCTTGAAGGAGGAACCGGCCAGGGGCAGGGAGAACAGCATCTGCTCCGTTTCCGGCCTGAACTCCGTCATCTTCTCGGTCAGCAGGTAGTTCATGTGCTGCTGGATACGCTGCGCCTGCTCTTCCTTCTGGTCCGTTATCTCGCCAATAATTTTGGTCTTGACGGGACCGGAGGCAGGGAATAGCTCCATGATCGCCTGTGACTGGAAGCGGACCACGGCCTCGGTCAGGATCGGGTGATAGACACCGCAGGCTCCCGGCCATGGGGTTGTCCTGTCGTCGGCCTTCAGGCCAAGCAGATCAAGTCCCCTCGTATAGGTCCGTGCCCAGTCGGCGCGGGAATTACGGTCGCCTTCAAACTCCCCGTTCAACTGGGAGGCCAGCCGCCCCAACACGGTGTCCTCCATATGCTCGGCCAAGTTGGAATCGAAACCGTCATCACCGCCGGTCTCTCCGGAGCCGGGATCAAAGTCAATGACGACACCGCCGTCATCGGTGGAGATCGCCACCGCTTCTGGATTGACAACAGCAACCTCAAGCGCGGACCCCTCGGCGTCCACGTCAAGACCCCGAAGCTCTTCCTCCGTGACCGTACTGTCGGTGCGCGTGGGAGCCTGGGCGATGCTCTTGTCAATTGCCATTAACTAGACTTTCTTGATGGTCGATACCCAGTCAGCCGGGGGCTTCTGGGCAGTATCGGTAATCTGGTCCGCATAGGCATAGAACTTGGTGCCCTTGGTAGCAGCGCCGGTTCCCTTGATGGGTATCTGCTTGCGGGGGACCTCTTCCCCAATGGTGCGTCCTATCACTCTCGGCTTATGCATATCCGTCTCCTAATAATATTCCGCCCTCTGCGCGGGCATTTCCTGATCCTCGTAATCGGAGGCAACGCGGAGGAAGCCGCCCTGCCGGAAACGCAGAAGCGCCTGCGTGCTACTATCGACAAGGTCGTCGTGGGCACCCACCGGAAAGGCGGCGAACTCCTCAATAACTTCTTCCGCCCAGTTCTTCTTCGGTGCCCAGACAATGCCGGAAGCGAACAGATCGCTGACCGCGTTTACTCTGGCAATCTTATCGTTCCCCCTCGACGGGGTAAAATCGCTGACCGGAATACCCATCTGCCGCAATTCAAAGATCAACGGCGAACCCGCTGCCTTTGCCTCAACGATGCAGGCGTCCGGCTCCCACTGGTTATAAGTCTTCTGGGCCACCTTCTTCAGTTCAGGAAACTCCATCCTGTCCTTGAAAGCATCCAACAGGATAATATTGGCAGCATCCGTGCCCAGATCATCGGGCCGATAGAAGACACCCCATGTGGTGCAGGCCGAATAGTCAGACCTCTGAGTTTTCAGGAAGGCCGTATCCCATGACTGGATGATAAACTCGCAATCCGGAGGCTCGTCCTCTTCCCAGACACGCCACCAATCCCGCTTGATCATGGCCTGCTCTTCCGCCGTGGGGTCCTGCTGATATTGCGCAGACCACTTGGCGGCAGGCAGTTCGGCCTTCAACCTTTCCAGTTCGTCCTTCGACCAGTATTCCGGCCACAACGAATTGCCTGATGGCAATATAGCGGGAAGCTGTATGACCTCCCATTCGTCGGAGCCGTCCCGCTGGTGCGAGGATTTCAACAATTGACCGGTCAAATCCCGCTGATGCCAGCGGGTCATCACGACAACGATGGAGCCTCCTGGCTGCAAGCGCTGACGGGGACCGGATGTATACCACTCGTAAACCGGATCGAAGACTGCCGGATCAGGAGACTTGGCTTCCTGTTCACTGTGCGGGTCGTCAATGATCAGCAGATCAGCACCCTTACCGGTGACCGCGCCGCCAACGCCGATGGCAAAATACTCGCCTTCCTCATTGGTATTCCAACGGCCTGCGGCCTTGCTGTCTTGACGCAGCTTCACACCTGGGAAAGCGGACTGAAAATCTTCTCTGCCGACGAGGTTCCTCACCTTGCGGCCAAAGCCCACCGCCAGTTCAGCGGTATGAGCAGTCTGAATAACCTTCCTTGACGGGTCTCTGCCGATAAACCATGCGGGCAGAAGATAGCTGGCGAACTCCGATTTTGTATGACGCGGCGGCATGTTGACAACAAGCCGCTTCAACTTGCCCTCGGCCACGCGCTCAAAGGCGTCGGCCATGATCTTGTGATGCGGGCCTTCGATGAAGGCTGGCCACACGCTCTTCACGAACGGCAGGAAGTTCCTTGCCACCTTCTCGCGGTTGGTCGCCTCTTCAAGGCGCTCCAGCAGGCCAAGGATTTCCTTCTGCTCTTCATAAGGAAGGGCAGCCGCTTTCTGGATATAGGCATCAAGCTGCGGATCGGATGTCGCCAAGAGGGAGGCCTCTCCACCAAATATGGTATACGTTTCCGTGTTTGTACCATAATGTGCCGATTGACACCGATCTGTCAATATTGGCCGGTCAACTTTTATTTATGGAACTGCCCAGGAAACAAAGGGATGTTACGCCGCAGCATCATGGCAGCCGTTATCCTGCTGGCTGCACTCCCGGCCCAGGTTCAGGGTCAGGTGCCCTGCCTGGAAAAGCAAAAGATGCGCAGCGTGCTGGAGCAACGCCACGGAGAAGCTGCGATGGTGCGCGGTATCGCCTCTCAGACCATGGTGTTTGAGCTTTTTATCAACCCGAAAACCAGGACATGGACGGTGCTTCTCACCAGCCCCAACGACATCTCATGTCTGGTCGGGCAGGGCACCGGGATAGAATTTCTGGAGGCGTCGGTCTGCTACCGGCGCTCGAAGGACGTGAAGTCAAACCTGGGATACACGTCCGCCTCCCGCGACCAGACCTCGTACCGGCAGATATGTGCGCAGGGTTCCTCCCAGATGGCGACCGCGAGGGCACGATCCGGTTTTCCTTTTTTGCCAAGATAGTCTTCCCGCCAGTCCATCATGGCGAACCGGCTGGGCCGGTACTTGAGGAACTGCGCCCGTCCCTTCTGGCAGGCCCACAGCCGCTCCGAACAGACCAGGGCCATGGACATCACGCCGATGCTGAAGGCATGATCGATGAACTCCCTTATTTTAGAAAACGGCGGGTTGGTCATCAGGATTGGCGACATCGGGGTATCATAATCAAAGAAGTCGTTACCGGTGGCGATATCTGTCTCTATGGCCTCGACACCATGGGAGCGAATCGCCCTGGCAATCCGGCCATCCCCGGCGCAGGGTTCCCAGATCGGGATCGGCGGTCGGGCATTGCCCAGCTTGATGGCGTTGATCTGCACGTCGAGGAACTCCCGCGCCATGCGCTCCACGATTTTCTCTGGGGTGGGGTAAAAATCATGCTTTGCTCTCATGGATGCTGCCCATCCTGAACGGGACCGCAGATTGAGCGAGCCTGACCGGCATGTTTCGTAAGTTTTCCACGCGCACACAGCAAATTCACGATCCGGTAGGCCCCTGACTTGTTTTTTATACCGAGACCATCGGAAATTTCCTGATAGCTTGGCCCATAGCCATGGCTCTCCCAGAAATTCAGAACAAAATCAAGGCATTGCTTCTGACGTTTGGTCATACCTCCTCCTCTCCTTCGCGATCATTGATTTTTTCCAGGGCCTTATCCGCCAGCATGGCATAGAAGGCGGTGCCCTCGCTGACATTGGCAATATCCCTGATTTCTTTCAGGGCCTGCCTGAGTTCGGCTATCAGCCTTTCATCCGCCGTCTTTGCCATCCATATTCTCCCTCCACCATGTATTCTGCGCCAGATCGTTTTCTTGCTCCGCCCTCTCCTCCAGCGCCAAGGCAATGGGGACCCGCTCCGATTTGGAGCCGTTTGTCCTTGCCACCGACAGGCGGTCTTCATTGAAGGCGTAGTCTTTCAGGTCCCAATCATAACCCCAGAACGCGGCCCCGCGCAAAATCATCACCCAGTAGGTATTGTGGAAAGAATGCAAGTTCACCAGGGTCCCGACATTCATGTGACCCCCGAATATGTTGAGGGCGGCAAGCGACGACAGATTGTTACCGCCGCGATACAGATCGCTTTTGCTGCCAGCATGTATGACCGGTCCCAGGAATACCGGCACACCCAACTCCATGGCATAAGCCGCTGCCTGTTCAAAATAACCAGCAAGAGCGGAAGCCTTCATACCTTCTCCGCGAAAGCCGTGTTCATCCCGAAGCAAATATGACATGCGCCGTTTGCACTCAATGCCAAACTGAATGCTGCCATCCTCGGCGCTAACCAGATAGTCGATACGCTTACCACTGGGCATTTCATATTCGGGCACAAAATCCCAACCATTGCCAACAATGAGGTCACGGACCCAAGCAGAAGCCCGCTCTTCGGTCTCCAGCAGTTCGCACCCTTCTTTGGAGCGGGCATATTTGGCTTGGGCAGACATTTCCTATTCGGTACGCCAGACACGAACCCCGCCGTCAACGACACGGACCTCAAATATTTCGGGATGCTTGCTGTGCTGATAGCTTATCAGCGCCCGCACGCGATGCAGCTTCAAATTCAGGTCCGGTGCGCCGGGAACAAAAAAACTATCCCCCACCTCCATGATCCGCCACGGATATTTATAGCGATCATAGCGCCCTTTCTTTTGCGGCATCGGAACACCAGACTCTACGGGGAAATCAGGATATCGCATGGTCACCTCCAGTTTCAGTCAGTCGATAAAACAACATAGCGTAAACCTACTGCCAACGTCAAGGCAACTGCCAGAGAAACCTGATTTTATCCATACGGGGCGTGCGGACAATCCCTACACGATGGCCCTGCGTCTAGGGGATACGCCGCTTGAGGCACTTATCGATCCAGTCGTCTATCTCAGATTCGAGCCACACGACACGGCGCTTACCAAGGTGGGCACGGCGCGGGAACTCCCCGGCTTGTTCGAGCCGGTAGATGTGCCCCTCGCTATAGGGCACGCGGCGGAGAACTTCGGGAAGTCGAAGTAGGCGTCTTTGATCATCGGGCATGTCAGTCTCCAAAGGTTGATGGTGCCAGGAGACTAGTAACGATTGTCCAGGTAAGCACCGGCGGAAAGTCTCCCACCGAATCCGAGATACGCCTTAATTTCCTGCCGGGGGGTTAAAATGTTTTCAGGCGTACCTGTCAAAGGACAGAACCTCGACAATTTTTCAGGGGTTCTGTCCTTTGGAAAACTGCCCGGTCAGACAAACACCGGCGGAAAGTCCAACACTGCCGCACTATATGCATTGATCAGCCAATCTTAATGCCGAATGACCGACGTGACGGACATTCCATGGAAGAACCAGTATGGGCATATGGTTGTATTAATGCCGTACTAGTACAACCTAAAACCCAAATTAGCCCAGTATTAGAATGTCGGTCATGTCGGTCATCCCCCGTCACCGCTGACCACCACTGCGGTGACTGCCGGTGCAATGATTGGGGTCTCTTAGTACTAGCTAGCCTATGGAGTACTAGCCTGTGTAGTACTAGCCATATTTAGTACATACCTAAAAAATAGGGTGTACCAAGGGTTGAGTACCATACGATGGGTACTAGCCTAGTACTATTAGTGCTTGACAAGTACTATTTGTAAGGCTAGTACTTAATAGTACTAGGTTAGTACCGGGGGTTCTGTTGATGCCCTCCCTGATCCAGAACCCCGTCTGGTACTCTAGTGGGATGGCCCTCACTGAATTTTTGGTGGGGGTTTTCCTTTGCCGTATACCACCCCTCGTTCCCTCAAACTGGTCGAATAACTTCCCAGCTTGGCACCACCCTCAAACATTAACCTGCCAATGCTTGTTCAGAACTACCGGCGGAAAGCGCATCGCTGTGGCAGCCCTTAACTGCATTGCCGGAAGTTTGCCTGCAAAGTCCCCGGCAAAGTCCGGACTTTGACGGGAAGTTTGCCGGGAGACCGGATCATCCAGGCATTCCAACGGCTTACGGTATATTGCCAATTTAGTTAGGGGGCAGTCCGGTGAATCATGGGATTGTTTGAGTGGATTAGTGTGTAGGGGGTGGGGGGAGCGCCGCACCGCAAAGGGGGGGCCGGGGGGTGGCTAGGTCGCGTCGGCAGAGGGGGACCCATTTTCGGAGGGGGCAGCGTCGGTGGCGTCGAGGTCGGAGGCAGGGCGCGCCGGGTCAGGCGGCTGTGGCAGATGTTCAATTGCACCCCTAGGCCAGAGGCTGGGCGGTCGCACCGTCCAGGGCGACCAGACCCCGCCGCGCCGGGTCCGGTCGGTCATGGCATCAGCCGGTCGAGCCGCCTAGCAGGGCAGCAAGGCGCTGCTCCAATGCAGCGCGCACCTCGTCGGGCGACTGGTCGGCAACCTGCTCGATTCGGTCGATGAAGAGATCGACCCCGCTCGTCTTCCCAAGGGCGACCAGGGCCGCGACCCTGGCTGAGTCGCTAGCCGCCTCTGTTGCCTCGCGCTCCAGGCCCTCCAGAACGAAGCGCCGTCGAGAGAGGGCTGAGGATGCAGCACTCCGCTCCACACTGTCCTGATGGGCATGCAGTCTACGGGACACCTCAGGGTTGGCCATGACCCTGCCCGCTTCTGTATAGATGGCTGACGGCTTCATGCCCTTGGCGTTGTACGCTGCCCGGTAGGCATCCGCTTGCGTTGCCCCTCGAATCATCTCCGCCAGGAACCGCTCCTGCTTTGCGGTCAGCTTGCGCCGCTTGGCATTGCCCTTGGCCTTGGGCTTGGCCTGATCGTCGCCTCCGCCGCCATCGATCACGGTGAGGTGCGGCGTGTCCGGCTGATTCTGAATCGTGTCATCTTCTGGGGTTTCATCATCCATGGCAGGTCCATCCATTGCTTGGTCAATCTTTGATGGCAGTCTACCACCCGGCCCGATCCCCAGCTATAGCGGGCTTATGCGGGCGGCGTCCCATCCAGTGTGACACCCGTCACATTAGGGGTTGCATCTTTGTTGCCTTTCCTCTAAAAGGAGCAGTTGGGTTGGCTCATGCTAACCCGACCGGCCACGCTAGCCGTAAACAAAGCGGCACCACCGGGCACCTCTCAGGCCCTCGCTTCAGATAGCTAGACTAGCAGGCGGCGAGACACGAACTGAGAAAAATGCTGGCGACCTGCCAGACCCATGTTCTCCATCGGCACTTTGAAACAGCGTGGCTTGGAGAGACCGCATCGGCGACGGCGCGGAGGTCCAGCAGACGGTGACCGAATTGAATAACATCTGCAAGTGTCGGGCGCTAACTATGCGCTCCTGATGACCAGCCAATGGCTGGGTCGTTCAGTACTACTGACGATGACCCTGAAGGGTCGAAACACAAAACAAAATGAGGTGACCCAAATGACTGACCTGAAAATCGTTTCCAACGTCTCCGACTTCACCGCCATCGTGGCCTCCTACGAGGCCGATGCAGCCTCCAGCGTCTCCACCATCAAGAGCCTGACCGCCGAAAAGAACGGCGCGAAGATCGCCGCCTATGCCCACCTGATTGCTGGGCTGATCACCCACAAGGTGCGCAAGGGCACCAAGCAAGCCGGTGAGACCAAGGCTGCGCTGATCGAATGCGGCGTCAGCAAGGCCTGTGCCAAGCGCTACCTTGAGAATGGGCAGAAGGCCAAGGCGCTGCCCTGGATCAAGTCCGCTGGCTCCGTTGGCGTCGGCCAGAACATCCCCTCCGTTGACGCCATCCTGGCGGCGTTCGAAGAGAACGGTGTTCGCACTGAACAAGACCTCGTCAACATCGTCTGCCCGAAGCCGGTGCTTACTGCTGCTGAAGAGCTGGCAGCCAAGGCGCAGGGCTTGACCGACAGCGATGACGATGCAGTGCAGGCGCTGCTCGACGCCGCCACCCTGATCAACCCCGGCTGCGCGGACGTGGCAGCCACTCTGGTCGCTGCCCTCGCCGCCGCCTCTGCGCCGGTCGATATCGCAGCGTAGAGGTTCAATTGAACCTACAGCTAACCGCTCTTGATGGGCTGGGCCTTGGCCCAGCCTATCGACGGCGACTAGCCGAAACTGAAACCGAAACAATTGAGGTGACACTATGACTACCAAGGCGAACAAGTACGCGGTGAAACACAATTTGCACAGCCGCAAAACTGCTGAACTGTGGGCGATCTGCGGGCAGAGCCGCGCAGAAAAGGCGAAGGCCGAAAGAAAGCCGCCTGTCAAGCAGCGCCGCGCCTAGCCGAAACGTCGGGGCAATGCCCCGGCGTCATCCCGATGTTGTGATCGGGGTCTGACGATGGCAGCTACCATTTATGAGGTGACCAATTATGACTCGCAAAATCGTATTCACCGGCTGGGCGCAGCAGGTGACGAACCGCCTGCACGTTTCCGCCACGGCCCGTGACGTTGTTCGGGCCGCACACAAGGCGCTGAAGCCCGGCCAACTCACTCATGCCTGCCGGTGCGGCAGGCACCAGTTCATCAGGGACTGCCTGGAGGTGCATCGGGCCAACCGGGGACTGTTCACCAGCGCGAGGTTCTAAACCTCGCCCATAGCCGAAACGTCGGGGCATCCCCCCGGCGTCATCGCCGTGTAGTGACGGCGGTCTGACGATGGCAGCTACCATTAATGAGGTGACCAATGATCCAAATCATTGAGATAAAGAACGACACCATCGCCAACTTCAAGGCGGCATGGCCCTGCCACGGTATCGCTGACGCGGTGGACTTCATCGTCGTGGCGGTCAACGACGGCGACCTGCTTGACTATCAGTGCGAGGACGCCGACCACAACGAGGTCGAGCCGGGTGAGGACAGCGGCCCTGCTCTGTCCGCCTTGTTCGACAGCGTAGCCAATTAGCCGAAACGCAGATGTTCAATTGAACTTCTGCGTCATCATCGTGTAGTGGCGATGGTCTGACGATGGCAGCTAAACCATTAATGAGGTGACAATTATGACTAGTGTCAATCACGTTACGCCCAGTCTCCTGACTGGCGCGCTTCAGACGGTGCTATCCGCTGGGCTGGTGCCCATGGTCTGGAGCGCACCTGGGCTGGGGAAATCCCATATCATCAACAATGATCTGGTCAATGTATACGACAAGATCGCGACGGCCATCGCTGACGGCAGGGGCATCAAGCTCCATCCCGGCGAGGCCCAGGTCTGGGAACGTCGGGCTGGTGATTACGATCTGCTCGACTACGCTGGCCTTCCCTATGTGCAGGACGGCATCCAGCGCCGTGCCTCGCCGGATATCTGGCCCGGTGTCGGTGCCAGCGGCAAGGTCTGGGGCATCCTGTTCTTGGATGAATTCACACAGGCTGGCCGCGAGAAGCAGACCGTGATGCAGCGGCTGTTTGATGAAGGCCGGGTTGGCGACTATGTGCTACCGGGTCATCACAAGTCGGACCCTGAGTGCAAGCTGGGTCTGGTGCTGATCGTGCTGGCGGGTAACCGCCAGTCGGATCGGGCGAACAGCCAGGGCATGGGCACGCAGACGGGTAGCCGGGTGATCCATACGGTGCTGGAGCCTAGCGTCCCCGACTGGATCGATTGGGCCAACGGCAATGACGTTGATCCAACTGTGGTCGCCCTGGTGAAACAGCAACCGGAGTACCTGTTCAAGCTGGACCCGACCCAGAAGACCGAGGTGCCGACCGGCTCGACGCCTCGCACTCTGGTGTTCCTGTCGAACTTGGTGAAGCAGTGCCCTCCGCCGGAACTGGAGACGCAGCTTTATATTGGTGCGGTCGGTGAGGAATGCGCCAGGGCATACATCGCCCTGGTTCATGCCGCCCGGTCGATCAACGTGGAGGAGGCGTTGACCAATCCTAACGGGGCCGACATCCCCTCCGAGGTTGGACATCAATTTGCAGCAGCAAGTCTACTGATTCGCCGTGCCAATGCGGACAACTTCGATAACGTGATCCGTTACGTCGAGCGGGTTGGCGAGAACGGCTTCTCCTCGCCTGAGATCGGAGTGTTCGTGGTCGAGGCCATCAAGCGGCGCACGCCGCTGGTTGCTGAGACCGCAGCCTACCGTGACTTCTGTTTGAAGTGGGCTGACATCAGGTCCTAGATGTTCAATTGAACTTCTAGGCAGATGCGCCGGGGGCAACCCCGGCGTATCCATGAGGGCATCCATGCGGGTGTTCTCTTGGATGCGAAGGCATCATCAATTGATCAATCAATATGAGGTGACGTTATGACTGCATTGCATGAGAAGGCCACGAAGATTGCCATCAGAGGCACCCAGTGGCGCAACTATAAGAAGTCGCACAAGGCGACCAAGGCTGCTGCTGAGACGCACAAAACCACTGAGAAGTGGGTGCGTGCCAGCATCACGCTGGTCGATAAGAAGTTCGTTGATGCCCCGCGCAAAATATTGAGCGCGGCACGCAACTACCTCGAAGGCTCGACTGCCGGTGCTGCCGATGGCAAGTTCATTGGCGGTCTGCTGACCTGGGAAGACGGGTATCGCATCTTGCCAAACCTGCTGAACGAGCAGGTCATGCGGAACCTGGGGCAGTTCAAGTCGGAGTTCTTGGACGCGGTCGCTGAACTGCGTGCGGTGCTGCCAACGGCAATCGATGCGGCGCGGTCGGAGAACCCCGACCTGTTCAGTGCCGCTGACTATGGCGCATCGTATGTCAAAAGCAGCAGCGTCGATGACATCGTAGATCGCTACTCTTTTGAGATAGACCGGGGACGCCTACCTGAACCCGGTCAAGGCGACTTCCGCATCGATAATTCTGACGAGGCACAGGAGGCGGCACGGGCAGCGGACGAAGAGAAGTCTATCGGGAAAGCTAGAGAGATGCGTGACCATGTGGTCGGCACGGTCATCTCTGTTGCCGAGCATTTTGCCGAGCGCTGCGAAGTCTTTGACCCTGAGAACAAGGGCAAGTCTCCGTTCAGGGATAGCACTGTCGAGAAGGTCCGCGACCTGATCGGCGTGCTGCCCGCCCTGAACATCGACAACGATGCGCGGATTGAAAAGGCACGCCAAGGCCTGATCGATGCTCTTGGCGACAAGTCGGCCAAGGAACTGCGCGAGAGCGACAATGCGCGGGAGGACACCGCTGCCAAGGCAAGGGCGGTGGCGGACAACATTTCCAACCTGTTTGATTAGGGAGGTGCGCCGGGGGAACCCGGCGTATCCATGAGAGCATCGACCCCGGTGCTCTCTTGGATGCGAAGGCATCATTGACCAACCAATAAATAGAGGTGACATTATGTACATTGCATTGCAAGACCCAGAGCAAGCGCGGCTGATGAAGGCCCGCTCACGTCTGGGCAGTCGGGCACCAGGGTACGCTGCTATCGTATTCGGGCTGCCGTTCATCGAAACCCATCGCACTGCCACGATGGCGACCGATGGGACGAGCATCTTCTTCAACCGCACCTTCGTTCAGAACAGCACCGACGATGAGTTGCTGGCGGTGTTATTCCATGAGGGCCTGCACGTTTCGCTGGGCCATCATCTGCGCCGGGGCAACATCGATCCCCGGCTCTGGAATATGGCGACTGACTACGCCATCAACATCATCGTTTGGGAGGCGCGTCTGTCGCTGCCCGATGGTGTGCTGCTGGATCAGAAGTACCGGGGCATGACCGCTGAACAGATCGCGAGACTGTTGAAGCAGAAGCAGCCCGATCAGCCAGAGCAACCGCAGCCTCCGCAAGGTGGTGACGAGGGCGAAGGCGAAGGCCAGGGCGGCAGCGGTGCCGACGATGATGACACCGATGACGATCAGGATCAGGACGACGACGGCCAAGGCCAAGGCGGCGACGATGCCGACGACGGCGAGGACGATGCACCATCTGGTGCGCCTGATGACTTCGACCAGCCCGGTGAGATTTGGGATGCGGTCGATGATGACGGCGACCGTCTGGGCGGTGACGATCTGGCAGAGGCAGAGGAAACCCTGCGCCGGGACGTGATCGTGGCGGCGATGGCCGAGAAAGCAGCCGGGTCTGGCAGCATCACGCTGGACGATGGCGTTGTCGAGACGGCGAAGGCACCGACCGTTGACTGGGTCGAGGCGTTGGCCGACTTCCTCAACCGCGCCTATGCAGGTGAGCCAACCCTGGCCAAGCCAGCACGGCGTCATCTTTGGGAGGGCAATTATTTTCCTTCGATGCAGGGCGTTGGCGGCGGTGATCTTGTGATCGCCATCGACACCAGCATCAGCATCGAGCAAGCGGAGGTGGAGCAGTTCGCCGCCGAGATCGATGCCATCCGCGAGATGATCAAGCCTGATCGGACGTGCGTCATCTACTGCGATACGCACATTCAGAAGGGCCGTGATGGTCAGAGCTACGATGTATTCGATTCCTGCGAGGACATCATAGTGCGGCGAATTAGTGGTGGGGGGACACGCTTCGACCCCCCGTTCCATCTGGTTGATCAGGAAGCCCTGGAGCCGCACGCGTTCATCTACTTTACTGATGGCTACGCCGCCGTCGAGGAACGCACCGCCGCCGTTGTTGATTATCCAGTGCTGTGGGCGACCACTGGCGTCGAGCCGTCGTTCCACGGCGAACCGTTTGGTGAGGTAGTCAAGCTCACCATGTAGACAGGGGCGACCTCAAGGTGGAACGGCTGCCGAAAGCCGTAGCGTTGCCCCGTGATCATAGGCGCTGCGGCACCGACATTTGAACTTGGGGGGGGCATGGTGCCCCCCCTCTTTTTTCCAGCCGAAACCTCGCCGCGAGGCGATGGTCGTCTCGACGTTGTGGTCGAGGCCTGACGATGGCAGCTATCCATTTATGAGGTGAGATCATGGTTGAATTTTCACAAGCGACCCCTTTCATTGGTGTCGTGAACAATGCACGGCAAAAGAAGTTGCCGCACGGCACCGAGGTCGAGGTGCGGATCATCAAGGACGGGACCTATGGCCCCTATGCCATGTCCTTTGTCGAAGGCCAGGACAAGCCGGTGTTCCTGAACCCCGATTATGTTGATTATGTCAGTGACGTATCCGCCGAGAGGCAGGCGGAGCTTGATGCCCAGAAGGCGGCGTGGCTGGCGGAGGTGAACGCTCCGGTCAACATTGGCCCAGGCGAATTGCACTCTAGCGGCAAGTCTATTGTGGTGAACGTGTTTGTCGATCTGGAATCTACGGATCAAAGCTCGACACGTCGGGCCTTCTTCCCGCTGTCGCAGGTCACCGAGACGGACGGCGTCTATGGTGCCCCGCCGTGGTTGGCCAAGATCAAGGCGGTGGATGCTGCCTATTACTGGGTGAGCCGGGGCGGTCGCAAAGGCATCGATCATTTCGGTGGTGCCAGGATCACGGCGACTTACATGGGCGATGAGCATGAGGCTACATCCTACAACGTATCGGTCAGCGACTTGCATGATGCGGCTGATCGCGCAGCGGAGGGGAGGTAAACGGTGCGGGGGCTGCGGCCCCCGTATCCACGCCAGCATCTGAGGATGCTGGTCTGGATGCGCAGGCATCAATTGAGCAACCAATATTTATATGAGGTGACGATGACTAAAATCGATCCGCTCCTAGAGCATGCAGTCCGTAGCAACATGCGACGGATTAGGAAAACAACCCCCATTGACGGAAAGAAACCGATGAGCCTGCGTCAGATGGCAGAGAAAATAGGTGTCACACCAATACTGCTTAGTCGTTTTGAGACCGGAAAGAAAAGCACCTTCGATCATGGCATCGTAGTGAAGTATGCCGAGGCGTTGGGTGTGCCAATAGATTTGTTCTACCAATCGGAGCCGAAGCTGAAACCGAGCCGTCAAGAGGTTGATCTCCTCGATATCAGTAGCCGACGCTATGAAGTGCTGGCCAAAAAATTAGCGGCAACCGAGGCGGCTCTCAAGAAGACGCAGCACATAGTCAAGGTGCAAACCCTTTTGCTGAAGGAACAAGATCAGGTTCTCAAGAGGGTGGAGGTTGGTCTGAAAAGAATTAACGAAAGGACATGACGATGACTGAGGTGACAATCTGTGAAACGTGTAACGGCAATGGCTATGTGCGGGTGCCGCACGCGGTTTACGCCGATCAATGGGAGATCGCGCAATGCGATGTCTGCCACTCAAGCGGTGAGGTGCAAGTCTCTAACGAAGAACCAGAGGATAGGAGGTGATATCGTGTGGCATCTATGGTACTTAGTGGGAGCGGGTGGGGGCTTTGCCGCCGCTCTCTTCGTTATTGGTAAGGCAGCGCAGCGGGTGCATGATGAGAACTCAAGAGAGGCAAGATCAAACATGGTGTGGTCAATCGTTGGCAGCTTGCTGATGATGCCTCTGTCTGGCGTGATGCTGGCTGCTATTTTTTATTTGGTGATGAAATGATTTCCGAGATTGAGATCATGCATCTGCTTGACGGAGACGAGGCCGAGTTCCCTGAAGCCGCTCTCCTCGCCGCATCTCTGGTGCGGCGGGGGTGGGCGTCCCGCATGCCAGCCAAGTATCAAGCCCTGGCTCACGACTTCATTGAGCAAGGCATCGTCAAGGACGAGACAACGGAGATCAGAGAGGACATGAAACCACGCATCAGGTTCATCATAGAAGATGGCCAGCCCACCATTGCCGAGAGTATCGGTTGCCCAATTGAGGTGACGGTGGTGGACAAGACCCACAAGACCGAGGCGGTTTACTCGACCCACGAGGGGGAGAGTCATCCGGTCCCCCTATTCTGGTTCAAAGGTGAAGGAGATGAGGATGGCAATGGTCACTCAGGAGAGATTTGAGCAGATCGTCGGCAGTCTTCTTCGTGCCCATGAAAAGGCAAAGTGTCCCGACTTCCGAGCCATCTGGCTGTCTAAGGTGCAGGAAATCCAGCGCACCGAGCTATCGGAAATGAAATTACATCAACAAGAAGGAAATATAAAATGGCAGTAGAGCGTATCCACTTAGTACTTGAGCCTCACCTGATGAAAGCATTCCGAGAGATGGCCGAAAAGAATCGGCGCAGCATTAGCGGACAGTTCGCCTTCATGGTCGAGGAAGAGGTCGGGCGGCAGCGTCTGGCGATGCATCACCGCATGGTTGGCGACCTCGCCAGCAGGGAAAATGATTCCCACCTACCCAGCCCGTAATGATTACCCAGGGCGTCGAGGCATGACCGGATCAGGGGGGCTTGTGCCTCCCTGATTTTGATGAGGTCCAGTGCTAGGTCGAGTAGCAGCCTCGACGCCTGTTTCCCCTCCCTCCGCTCGACAGACCGCACGGCCCTGGCGACACGCCAGACGGCCCCCACTCTGCGGTCACTCCCCCTCCCCCCAGAAGTTCGTTCAATATTGGCCAAGCAACTCTTGGTTCCGCCTACCCGCACCACTGCCTCTGCCAGCTTGCCTCCGGCC